>CXWL01003577.1_pt1 | contig 98956 bp, 84 predicted proteins | sample 590931 | NCBI WGS metagenome assembly CXWL01 (sample SAMEA3498368, study PRJEB10139) | groundwater metagenome | biome: water well; material: biofilm material | place: Germany | collected 2015-04-27 | reverse complement strand
CCCGCGATTCGCTCGCCCGGCTCCGCCGTCGTAGCCACGCCTCCGTCGAGCCTCCCCTCTTACCAAGGGGGGATTGAGCGGGGTCTGCATCCCTCGGAGGATCGCTAATGGACAACCCCGCCATCGCCGCAGTGCTCAATCAGTTGCTCGATGCCGAGCAGCAGAGCCTCGTGTTGCGCATCGCGGAGTCCATGCCATATGTTTCGCTCGCCGAGGTCGCCGCCGGCAATCTGGTTCGTGCCATGGCCCAGACCAGCCGCACCCATCGCGAGCAGCTTACCGAAATGATCCTCGATTTCGGCGGCCAGCCCGTGCCGCGCCGTGCGGATCTGCTATCCGGCAATCTGCATTACCTTGATCTTTTTGCGATGCTGCCGCTGCTTCTCGAAGCACAAGAATCACTCGTTGCTCAATACAAACAACGGTCTCCACGTCTTGCATCCGACCGCAAAGCCGCTGAATTAGCCGGGAAGATCCTCGCCCGACACGAAGCCGACCTGCAAAAACTCCGCGCCGCCATCCCGACTCACCTCGCCGCCCGCGCCGGCTGATCTCTACCGAATTCATTCAACCATGAAAGACACGAAGTCCACGAAGTTTTTTTCGTAACCGTTCACAGGGTCAACTGGCGTTCTTTATGCTGGAGACAAGGCGGTCTCCTGACAACAGTTACCAAAATCAGAAATGTGGTTGGATGCCCCCTTGGACGGGGACGCAATGCTTCAAAACACTTTGGCCATAATGAAAACGCCTACGACGAAGCAGTACCATGCAAAATGGTGCAGCTTGGCCCGGCGGACGGCATCGAGGAGCAGCTTGAGCGAGATAACCCCAATAATAAACGCCACCAAGCCTCCAACCAGAGTTGGTCCCCAGGCAATCGCCGACACGCTAACTTCATGTTCGGCAAATGCTTCCCGAAGTTTGAGGGCGGTTGCGCCAAGGATTGCCGGGATGGCGATGAAGAAGCTGAATTCGGCGGCCCAGCGACGCCGAATGCCGCAAAGTGTGCCCGTACAAATGGTTGCGCCGCTACGAGAGATGCCCGGTGAGATGGAGATGCCCTGAGCGATGCCAATCAGGCATGCATTCCACCACGAAAACTGCTTCCAACCCTTCCGGCCTCGCGGGGCTAGTGAGGTGCCGATCAGCATCGCACCGGTGATGACCAGACCACCGCCGACCTCCACGGCGTCGCCAAAGGATTGCTCGAAGTGTTTTTTGAAGGCGAGCCCGATGATCGCCGTTGGGATTGAGGCAATAACGCCCAACAGGGCGAAGCGCAGCGCATAACGCCGACCTGGCCAATCGGGACGCAGCTCCGCAATGAGGCGTCCCAAATAATTGCGAAAGGAAGAAAAGAAAACGAGGAGCATCGCCATGACCGTGCCAATGTGTGACACGCCATCGAACACGTGCATGTGCAGGCCTTCGGGATCGAGCCGCAGCCAGCTCTGCACGACCGCAAGGTGGGCGCTGCTGCTGATGGGCAAAAACTCGGTCAGCCCCTGGACCGCGCCGAGGATGATTCCATCGAGGTAGGTTAATTCGCTTGTCATGGGCATGCCCTACCTTACTCAAATCTCGTTGGATTGTCGCAACGAGGCGAGGCTACTTGAGGCCAATCGATGTGCCCATTATGAACAACCCGCCGACGATTTCGATCGCGGCGAGAAAACTGTCGCGGGCGGCCCGTTGCTCCTGCGTGATTGCGGCGGGAGGAAGTTTTCCCGATCGAATCACGCTAAGCCGAAGAAAGAGCGCGACAAACCCACAGAGAAAACCCATCGAACGAGCGAGCCATAAGGCCCCCGGACCCAAAAACGGCGGAATCCTGATGAGAAAGAGAATTGCGCCCAGCGTCACCAGCTTCCAGGCCAGGGGAAGAAACCGCAAGGCCTCCTCGAACTCGACAACCTGAGCCTTGACCTCGTCGCTTTGATCGCGCATCGCCTGCGAGTCGATGAGGTGCCCGCACTCCGGGCAGCAATCCGACACGCCGCCGAAAAGATCGTAACCGCAAAAGGCACAGAGCGGGTGCTCACCGACGGGTCGTGTCCGCGATTGGGCCCCTGCAAGGCGATCAAGATATCGATAGTCCATGCAGCGCCTTTGCGTTCTGATATGGGCCAGACAACTGACGGACGGTTTGGCATAGGGGTCGCATGGCCATAGATCATACAATCCCGCAATGAAAGAGGAATCCATCATTCATTGCCACTGGCCCAGCAATGACCTTGCGCAGCGGTACCACGACAAGGAGTGGGGCATTCCCGTCCATGAGGACCACAAGGGGTATGAGTTCGTCGTGCTCGACGGGGCGCAGGCGGGGCTTGGCTGGGATACAGTGTTTCGCAGACGCGAGAATTATCCGATCATCGAAGCGGTCGCTATTCCCGAAGGGACGCAGGATTCGGGACTACCAAGTTGCTTGTTCCAGGTCTCATGGCTCATGCCGCGTTCCGAATTCATGCTTTTACGCCCCGTTGCGATATCAGGATAGTCAGCAAGCTCTGCGAGCTCTGGCTCGGCTATGTTCTTCCCGGAATTGTTACGCCCCGGTCCCGGGCGATTCGGTTCGCCTTTTCGTAGCCTGCATCAGCGTGACGGAAAATTCCGGTGGCGGGGTCGGCGGTGAGAACGCGCTGCAATCGCCTGGCGGCCTCCGGGGTGCCGTCGGCGACGATGACCTGGCCTGCGTGGATGGCGTAGCCAATGCCGACGCCGCCGCCGTGGTGGACGGAGACCCAGGTTGCTCCGCAGGCGGTATTGATCAGGGCGTTGAGGATCGGCCAATCGGCGATCGCGTCGGAACCATCTTTCATGCCCTCGGTTTCGCGGTTGGGAGAGGCCACGCTGCCGCAGTCGAGATGGTCGCGGCCAATGACGATGGGGGCGGAGATTTCGCCGCGGGCGACGAGTTCGTTGAAGACGAGACCCATTTTGGCCCGTTCGCCGTAGCCCAGCCAGCAGATGCGCGCGGGCAGGCCCTGAAAGGCGATTCGCTCACCGGCGAGACGAATCCACCGGCAAAGGTGGTCGTTGCCGGGAAAGGTTTCGAGCACGGCTTGGTCGGTGCGGGCGATGTCCTTCGGGTCGCCGGAGAGTGCGGCCCAGCGGAACGGGCCCTGTCCTTCGCAAAAGAGCGGACGAATGTAGAGCGGGACGAAGCCGCGGATATCGAAGGCGTTTTCGACGCCGGTGAGTTTGGCTTGCTCGCGGATGTTGTTGCCGTAGTCGAAGGTGAGTGCTCCGCGGCGCTGGAGTTCGAGCATGGCCTGTACATGCTCGGCCATCGAGCGCATGGACTCGGCGATGTAGCGTTTCGAGTCGGATTTGCGCAGGCGGAGGGCAGCGTCATAGCTCATGCGGTTGGGCACATAGCCGTCGAGTGCGTCGTGCGCGGATGTCTGGTCGGTGAGCAAGTCGGGCGTGATGTTGCGGCGGATGAGTTCGGGTAATACGTCGGCGCAGTTGCCAAGCAGACCGACCGAAAGCGGCTTGTTCTTTTTCTTCGCGTCGTCGATCCAGCGCAGGGCTTCATCGAGATTCGCGGTCCATTTGTCGAGGTATCGTGTGTTGATGCGGCGCTCGATGCGCGATTGATCGACTTCCACGCACAGGCAAACGCCTTCGTTCATGGTGGCCGCCAACGGTTGTGCGCCGCCCATGCCGCCCAGTCCGCCGGTGACGACCAGCCGTCCGCGAAGGGAGCCGCCGAAATGCTCGCGCGCTGCCGCCCCAAACGTTTCATAGGTGCCTTGCAGGATTCCCTGTGTGCCGATGTAAATCCAACTACCGGCGGTCATCTGGCCGTACATGGTGAGGCTCATCGCTTCGAGTCGGCGGAATTCGTCCCAGTTGCCCCAGTGCGGAACGAGCATGGCGTTGGAGATGAGGACGCGCGGGGCGTCGGGGTGCGTTTTGACGATGCCGACGGCGCGGCCCGATTGCACGAGCAGCGTTTCGTCGGATTCGAGTGAGCGAAGCGAGGCGACGATGCGATCGAAGTCGGCCCAACTGCGGGCGGCCTTGCCAGAGCCGCCGTAGACGATGAGTTCGTCGGGCTTTTCCGCCACCTCGGGGTCGAGGTTGTTCATCAACATGCGCAGGGCGGCTTCCTGCTGCCAGCCCTTGCAGGAGAGCTTCTGGCCGCGCGGGGCGCGCACTGGTCGGGGCAATGACAAGTTGTTCACCTCTTGTGATGATTTTTTCGTGGCGATAGTCGTAGTCATGGAATTCCTCAGAATCTTTCCAAATCCATTGTACGGTGCCGCTGATTTGCGGCAAATTACATCACGCGCGACCGCGTCTGGAAAGCGTTGATTTCACCACGAAGAACACGAAGTGCACGAAGTAGAAACAGAGAACGAGCTACTTGCGAAGTCGATTATTGCTTCAAACGAAATCCGGAAGCCATATCCAACAAAGTAAAGCCGGCGGATCTTCATAATTTCGTGTTTTTCGGGCCCTTCGTGGTTCAAAATTCATTCACAAACGATCGAAACGCGATGGAACGGCTATCCATTCTCAATGGCGAAGTACCATCAATTTGATCTCAGTCATCTCTTCGATGGCGAAGCGGACGCCCTCGCGGCCAAAGCCGGAGTCCTTGATCCCGCCGTAGGGCATGTTGTCCACGCGGAAACTGGGGATGTCATTGACGATGACGCCGCCGACTTCGAGTTCGTTGAAGGCCTGGAACGCGTGCTGAAGTTTGTTGGTAAATACCCCGGCCTGCAATCCAAAAACGCTATCATTCGCAATGCGAATCGCATCCGTAAAATCAGAGAATGGTTGCAGCGTCGCCACGGGCCCGAAGGCTTCGACGCAACTGACCTTCATCCGCGGATCGACATTCTCCAGAATTGTGGCCTCGTAGAATGCACCATGGCGTTTGCCTCCGCAGAGAATTTTCGCGCCGCCGCTGATCGCTTCGTCCACCCATTGTTCGATGCGCTCGGCGTCGGGCTGCGAAATGAGTGGCCCGAGAAACGTTCTTTCGTCCAAAGGGTCACCGGCCACCAGCTTTTCGGCCCGCTCTCGAAGCTCCATTCGCAGTGCGTCATAGACCGACTCGTGGGCCACAATTCGTTGTACGCTGATGCAACTCTGTCCGGATTGATAAAACGCTCCGACGATCAGCCGGTCCGCGACGGCGGGGACGTCTGCGCCTTCGTCCACGATGCAGGCCGCGTTGCCGCCGAGCTCCAGTACCACCTTCTTTTTACCGGCCTGCGACTTCATGGCCCAGCCGACCTGTGGCGAGCCGGTGAAGCTCAGCAGCTTGATTCGTTCGTCGGTGATCAGAGCCTGCGCCGACTGTGTCTTGCACGGCAATACGCTGAATGCTGACTTGGGCCAATCCGTTTCCGCGAGAATTTCGGCGAGGATCAGGGCGCTGATCGGCGTGGCACTCGCGGGCTTGAGCACGAAGGGGCATCCAATCGCGATGGCTGGGGCGACCTTGTGTGCGACCAGGTTGAGGGGAAAGTTAAACGGTGTGATGAACGCACACGGACCGATCGGGAACCGCCGCCAAAGCCCATCGTAGCCTTTCGCACGCGGGCTGATGTCCAGCGGCATCAACTCGCCGCCGATGCGAACGGATTCCTCCGCTGCCACCTGAAAAGTGTCGATGAGCCGCGTTACTTCGCCCCGCGAATCCTTGATCGGTTTTCCCGCTTCGATGGCGACGGTGCGGGCCAGTTCTTCGCGGCGTTGCTCCACCCTTGAGATGACATGCTTCAAGACCGCCTGCCGGGCGTAGCCGGGCATCCGGCGGGTTTCTTCAAACGCCATTGTCGCTGCGGCGATGGCCCGATCGACGGTGCCCGCATCGGCGAGCGCGCATCGATACGCGATCTCGCCGGAGTATTTGTTGGTCACCGCCAGATCTGTGTTGGCGTGTACCGGCTTGCCAGCAAGAAAGTACGGGTAGGCGGTCGGGTTCATGTCTGAATAATATGCGAAAAAAACCATTTCGGCATGGTGCAATGGCGGTGAGCCAGGGAGACCATCCCCCCTTTCAGGGGGGATTAAGGGGGTGGAATCGTACGAGATTCAGGTACGCATGTGCAGCATGAGTCCTTACCCTCACCCTGCCCTCTCCCTGGGAGGGAGAGGGGTTATAAGTCGGGGCCGAGTCGCCAACTGGTCAGACTTCGACGCGGTCGAAGTGGCGGGCGCCGATGCGCATGGCGTAAAGGCCGGCGGCGATGCCGGACCCAATGGACACAGCGCAGAACGCGAGAGAAATCATGTCGGGCAGGGAGTTTGACTCCAAGTCGCGGCTGCGCCATGTGGCCACTCCGACCCCGCCGAGGAGCATCGCCACCAAGGCGACGGAGGCGAGCAGATTGAGGGTGCCGCCCAGTCCGTTGGCGATGCGGGCGACATTGGATTGGCCAAAGAGCGGAACGCGAGCGCCGATCCCCACTGAGAATCCGCACAGCCCAAAGCACACGCCGAACGTCACCGCAAGGTGGATCATGGTCCAGACGGTGTCGAGGTGGAGCATGTAGGCGGCCAGGCTCATCGAGCCGAACGCGACGAGGAGCGTGACGGTCATCGAGAAAGCGAACTTGGCTTTGAGAATGCGCCCGCGGCGCATAGGCAGCACGCCCATGAGCCAGAGTTTCTGGCCTTCAAGCGAGACGAGCGGGAAGACGAAGCGGCACGTAAACGTCGCGAGAATCAGACTGACGGCGCAGAGGTTCAGGAAGGGGATGATGAGAAACCAGCCCGACGCCGAGAACTCGAGCCGAAGCGTGGGCATGTTGGTGAGGTAAAGCACAAGCAGGCCGAAAAGGATGGTGAGCTGGCTCCACTGCGCGGGATCGCGGAAAAACGTGCGGAGGTCCTTGGCGGCGACCAGCCGCAGCGGTTTATCGAGATAGAAAAAAACGAGCCCCGCCAATCCGCCGGAGGCTTCGGCGGCGACGCGGCCTGGACCCGATTTGCCCGATGTGGCACGGTCGTATGCAACGTCGAAGTGCCGCGAGACAATTCTGACGGCCAGCCAGCTCAAGAAGAACGCATTAGCCATGATGAGACCCAGGTAACGGAGCGACTCGGGGAAGTTGCCATGCATGGCGTGATCGATGCCCGCAGCGACCCAGTTGTTGGGCAGGAGCGCGGACTGTACGAAGCCCATGCGGTTGAGAAACCCACGCAGCCAGACTTCGGCGGCGGTGTCTCCCAGTCGAAGCGATCGCAGCACGGAGGCGATCCACGCAATCAATAACACGGCAGAGGTAAAGGTGGCGGCCTTGGTCCAGCGCCGGGGGAAGAAGCGGGCTACTCCCCACGCCAGCAGGACGCCGAGCGAGCCGGGGATGGGAAGGAATGCAATGAAAAATGCGAGGAAAAGAAGATAGAAGGCGGGGTGATCGACAGTCTGGGCCATGGAGAACATGAGCGGCAGGCCCAGCAGAATGATGGACCAACTGGCGAGTGCGAGGCTTTCGAGATACTTGATGCTGACCACGTCGAGGTTGGAAAGCGGAAGCGTCAATAGGTAAGCGGGTTCCTGCCGGGCGAAGAGCGATCCGTATGCGATGATTGCGTTCGAGAAGGCGAGCAGCGCCAGCATAGCCACGAAGAAAAAATTAAATACCAGAGGTATGGCCACGGTCGCTTCGAGCGGGGTGCGCGAGAGCTGGTGGAAAACCATGCTGAACAATCCGTACAGCCCCAGCCAGATGAGCCCGACGAGCAGGATGGCGGCCGTAAGCCGGATCGGTGCTTCTTGCATCGCCTGGCAGGTACGATTGTAGATCAACCGCGCGCGTACCCGCAGAAGCAACCCTAGTTTGGGTTCGTCTTGCGTAGGAATTGCGGCACTAGCCATTGGCGGCCTCGGTGAGCGTGAGGAAGATTTCTTCGAGCGAATGTTCGCGGCATGCTTTTTGCTGAAGCTCGGCGAGCGAGCCGACGGCGACGAGTTGCCCGTGATTGATGATGCCGATGCGGTCGGCGAGCGATTCGGCGATGTCCAGCGTATGCGTGCTCATGAAGACGGTGCCGCCGGCGCGGGTGTGCTCCTTGAGCAGGTCCTTCACTTCGCGAACGCTGCGTGGATCGAGGCCGACCATCGGCTCGTCGATCACCAGGAGCGCCGGACGATGAAGCAGTGCGGCGGCCAGTACGACCTTTTGCTTCATTCCGTGGCTATAGCTTTCGGTGAGCTGGTCGAGGTATTCGGCGGCATCCAGGCGGCGTATCAACTCCGCAAGGGTTCGGTCGCGTTCAGCACGGCTGAGCTGATACATCTCGGCGACGAAGTAGAGGAATTCGCGGCCAGTGAGTTTTTCATAGAGAAATGGCTGATCGGGGACGTAGGCGAGCCGGGCCTTGGCGGCCAGACCGTTGCTGCCCAGGTGGTGTCCGCAGACGATAACTTCGCCGGAGTCGGGGCGCAGCAATCCGACGATCATCTTGATCGTCGTGGTCTTGCCTGCGCCGTTGGGCCCGAGGAAGGCGAACAACTGCCCGCGAGGCACCTCCAGCGAGAGTCCCTGCACGGCAACGTGGCGGCCATACGATTTGCGCACATTGCAGAGTCCGATGGCCAGGTCGCTTGCGGGATCGCTCAATGTCCTCTCCCCGGTCGCAGCGCGGTCGAATCATTTCGAGCCGCGCTGTAGGCTTTTTCATCGAAGCGCGGTTCGCGCTGAAGGCGCATGGTTCCAAGCATGGGCAGTTTCATTTCCTGAGCACGAACATTGCCGCGAGCGTCCACCCAGGCCCGCGCATTGGGGGAATCGACCACGAAGCAGTTTACCTCGCCGTCGGGAGTGTCGATTCGCTCCTCGCCGGTGACTTCTACGAGCAAAGGAATGAACTCGTTACCGATCCCCGTCACCAGAGAAATCGGATTCACGACCTGCATCCGCCAGCGCTGACCGACGTGCAAATCCGTGAGGGCGCCGAACGGGTGGAACGCGCCGCTGAAGAGTCCGCTTTCCACCAGGGGAATTTTGAAGGAGCGTTGGAACGGGCCGCTCTCCAGCGAAAAGGAGAAATCGGAATGGAACCGCTCGCCATGCAGGCAAACCGACGCCCGTCCCGCGCCGCCGGTTTCGAGTCGGATGGAAAACTCATCGAGCACGCCCTCGGCTGTGAACACGGACTCGACCGCAATCCGCAGCGGGGCAAGGTCCACGGGCAGGCGATCAATCCAGATCAAGTCATCGCGGCGAAGCGAGGAAGCGTCCACGAGGTACTCGGTCCAAACACTGCCCATGGGGCCCAATCGGTCGGACAGAGTAAACTGGATTTTCTTCCCGTCTTTAAGCCAGTCGCCGGACTGCAAGGCGGGCGGAAGCGAGGCGGTCCAGTGCGGAGCGATATCGTGGGCGATGAGCCAGCTCATGGCCAGAAGCCAGATTGGCGTAACCAGCCATCCCACGGTTCGAGTGAACAATAGAAACCCCCAGAAGGCTATGTTTGGACTGCGGTTGATTGTAGGGTGATTCCCGGTTCGGTTTCAACTTTTCGGGACGGGAAACCCGAGTAGGCGAGAAAAACTTGCTGCAAACGGTGCAAACAAACAGTCGATCAAGGAGGCGGATGAAGCGAGTCGTTATCGCTTCGATCCTTGTATTGGCTGCCGGTGGCGTGGCGCTAATGCTTGCGTTGGAGTACCGGCCCGCCTGGTACGCGCCTGTCGCTCTCACGGAAACGGAGTTGCAACAGGGTCGCATGGAGGCGATGCGCGTCGTCGATCTTGTCAGCGATCAACTTGTCGACCGGAAGCCATTTGAAATTGCACTGTCCGACAATCAGTTAAATACTTGGTTGTCTGGTCTCGCGCAAATCTGGCCCGACGCCGAGCGGCGAATCCCGCGCGAGATCGTGGAACCGTTTGTGACCTTCGAATCCGGGTCGCTGCGCACGGCGGCGCGCCTGGTGTCGAATGGTTGGCGGGCGATTGTGAGCAGCGATTACGGCCTGCAACTTTCCACGGACAAGAAGCATCTGATTGTCAAGTTGAATTCGGTGCGCTGCGGGGCCGTGACCTTACCGCGATTCGTCGTGGCGTCGTTATGCAAACCCTATCTGCGTACCGAGGCCATGCGCGGCCATACTCTGAGTCAATTGTACGAGGGATTGCCGTTTGAGAATCGCTTCGTCTGGCCCAATGGTCGGCGGCCGTTTCGGATCGAAGAACTCAACGTCGAGCAGGGAAAGATTCGGTTGCGGATTGAGCCTTTGTGACTTCATTTGTGGGATTTGCTTTTGTCGATTCGAGGATCGCAATGATCGCCACTACGCACAGGCATTGCAGAAGGATCAATAATGCAGCGGGCCAATCGAGATGCGGCAGAATGATTGCAGGCAGGCCGGTGGCGGCAGTGGCAAGATAAATTGTGAGCACGGTCCCGCGAACAGTCATTCCGCGGGTGATAAGCCGGTGGGAAAAATGACGCCGGTCGGCGTGGAAGGGACTTTGCCCGGCACGAATGCGGTGAGTGACAACGCTTGTTACATCATAAAGCGGGACGGCCAGCACCAGGAGCGGCACGATCACTCCCAGCGGCGTCGGGTCAAACGCGGAATCATAATAGGTCGTCAGAACGGTCAGCACGGCCAGGAAAAAACCGATCACCAGGCTGCCGGCGTCGCCCATGAACACGGAGGCCGGGTGAAAGTTGAACATCAGGAATCCCAGGCAGGCGCCTGCCCCGACCCAGGCCATGACCGGCACGAAGATTTGCCCTCCTGCCGCGGAGGCGACTCCGAAAATCGCGCAGCAAATCGAGGCAACACCGGCGCTGAGTCCGTCCATGTTGTCGAGAAAATTGAATGCATTGGTGATGACTACGATCCAGAAAACGGTGAGGGCGATGCTGAGAGGGGCGGGAAGAAACTCGACCGCCCGAATGCCGCCTGGCCCCGCGACCAGGATCGCTACCAGCAACTGCACAGCCAGCTTGGTTTTCCACCCCAGAGGATTGATGTCGTCGATCAGACCGACAACGTGCAACACCAAAATTCCGCCGCCCACCGCGAGCACGACCGGGAGCTTCGATGCGATTCCCGAGAGGTGAACGTGAACAAGCGTGGGCAGCCAGTCCGGCAGGGGGGAAAAACGGTGCAACCACCGTGCAGCCAGCGTGCCGCATACAAGAAAAAACAAAATGGTGGCCGCAATCGCAATTCCACCGCCGAGTGCGACCGGCGCGATGTGCTGCTTATGACCGCCGGGGCGATCCACAAAATTCATGCGCCGTGCGAAAGATCGCACCACGCATGTGAACACGAGCGAAACCAGAAACGCACCGCCCCCAGCCAGGGCGACGAGAACGAGCATGGCCGCAGTGTAAATGCCGGGAGGGATTCCCGCTAATCGGGCGCCAATACTGGTGATGGGCCGGCGACTGCGGTAATATGTCGGTGTCTATTTTTGGTTTCGCAGTAGGCTCTGGTGGAGACGATACATGACCCGTTTGATGATGCTGACGCTCCTGGCTGTTAGCCCCGCGCTGGTTCTGGCCGAAGACCCCCCCAAGCCATCGGGACCAAGTCCGGAGGCCGTGGAGTTCGCCAGAAAAACCGCCGATGCCCTGCTTGCGGCAAAAGTGGTCATCTATAAGGCGACGTACACGCCCACCGGCTGGGTCGCCAAGGAAGTGCCCACTATCGAAGGCACGGCCACCGTGGGCGAACAGTCCAGGCACAAAGTCGACGCGTTCATGGTCAAGGTGAAGATTCGCAAGGCCGATTCGGAAGACGTGGTGGAGCTTTCGGCGGGATCGGACGGCAACGAGTACTTCCTGGTCGATTCGAAAGCGAAGATTTGCTACAAGGACCTGGACCTGGCCGTCCTGGGTTCGCAGAGTCGCAATCTGCAGCGCATCGTGCTTCGCGATTTTGCGGCGCCCGAGCCTCTGGCCAACGTCATCAAGAATGGCGAGATCGAACTCAGGGGGGACGTGAAAATCGGAAGCGAAGATTGCCGTGAGCTGTACATGAAACATCGCGACACCGGCACCGCGGTATGGGCGGTGTCCAAGAAGGACTATCTTCCGCGCAAGGTGACGCGGATCATCAAGAATGATCAAGGCGAAGGGAAGACCGAGTTGCTCATTAGCGACTTGGTCGTGAATCCGCAATTCGTAAAAAGCCCCTTTGAATTGGTTTGCCCGGAAGGCTTCAAAAAGACCGATGAGTTTGCACCGTAAAAACGCCGAACCGTCAAATCAGTACCGCGACCGCGAGGGAGCGGTGTTGAGACAGCGAAACGCCGAAATTAAGAATTTCCCGATTCGAGGGAAGAGACTTCAATGTTTTTGAAATACTTGGTCTTGATGCCAGCGCTCGTTGGTTGCACCATGTGTATACAAGACGTTGATCCAGTCAAAAAATTCATCGATCAAATGGACAAGGCGCCGCCGGAGCAGCGCGTGCCCAATTGGGAGCAGACCAAGACCCTGATGGCCCGGGTGGCTCCGAAAATCGGCGGCGAAGCGCCGGATTTTTCGTTACTCACGCTGGACGGCAAACAAACGGTCAAACTTTCGCAGCACAAGGACGACAGGCCGGTCGTGCTCGTTTTCGGCAGCTTTACCTGACCGCCTTTTCGTCGCCGGTCCGGCGACATCGAGACCATCTACCAGCAATACAAAGACCGCGTGGCCTTTTACTTCGTTTACATTCGCGAAGCCCATGCTTCTGACGAATGGCAAATGGATGACAACGTGAAGGAGGACGTGGTGATCTCGCAGCCCAAAGATGACGTCGAGCGGAACGCGGCGGCAACGACTTGCTCGGCGCGACTGAATCTCACCATGCCTGTGCTGGTGGATCAAATCGACAATCTCGTGGACGGTTTATACGCCGGGTGGCCTGAGCGAATGTTCGTCATTGGCCGCGACGGAAAAATCGCCTACGCGGGCAAGCAAGGTCCCTGGGGGTTCAAGGCGGAAGAAGTTGCTGACTGGCTCAAAACCAACATCGGTCCCCCTAAGGTCCAAACAGAGCCGCGACCGTAAGGGAGCGGACAAATTTGAGTTGCCATGGCGAAGACCGGACTCGTATGCGATCAACGTTTTGAGCGACACATCACGAGTGCGGGTCACCCAGAGAGGCCTGAACGACTACGTGCGATTTCCAATGCATTGAAAGAGCGCGGCCTCACTTCGCAGACCGTTCCCATTGATCCCAAACCCGCCGATCTTGCGCTCGTTCAGCGCAATCACGATATAGATTATTTGAAGCGCATTCGTTTGTCGTGCCAGCAGGGGCGCGCTCACGGGGACACGCCGGACACCGATTTATCGCCGGAAAGTTTCGATGCGGCACTTCTCGCGGCGGGCGGGCTCGTCCATGCCGTCGATGCGGTGATGGCCGGTGAGGCGTACAACGCTTTTTGCGCGGTTCGGCCTCCCGGCCACCACGCCGAGCGCAACGTCGCCATGGGTTTTTGCCTGGTCAACAACGTCGCGGTGGCCGCGCGTCGGCTCATCGAAGACCACAAGCTCGATCGCGTTCTCATCCTCGATTGGGACGTTCACCACGGCAACGGCACGCAGCACAGTTTCTACGACGACCCAAAGGTCCTTTACATTAGCTTGCACGGCCACCCTGGAATTCTCTATCCGGGCACCGGCTACGAGCACGAACGCGGTCGCGGCGCAGGCGAAGGCTTTACGTTCAACGTTCCACTCCTGCCGCCCGGCGGCGACCCGATTTGGCGAAAGGCATTCGACGAAAAGGTGTTGCCGAAAATCGAATCCTATCAACCGGAATTCGTGCTGATTTCTGCGGGGTTTGACGCACATCGACTCGACCCGCTCGGCCCCCTGGAACTGGATACCGAGTCCTACGGATGGATGACCCAGTGCTTGCTCGACATGGCCCGCCGGCACTGCGGCGGACGCCTGGTCAGCGTGCTCGAAGGCGGCTATCACTTGCAGGCGCTGGCCGACTCCGTTTGCCTTCACGTCGAAACACTGCTTTCCGCATGACTTTCAACAAGGAAGGGGTGGAGAAAAAGGGAGACGGAACCGATCGCAGACTCCCTGCCCTTGCTGCGATCATCGCTACCCGAACCCGGTGCCGCCCCGAGGATTGGAAGAATGGATGCCTGTCCCTCCCTTTCCCCCTACGGCCTCGCTTCGAACACAAGGTTGAACGGGGTCTGCGTTGCCCGTCGGAACCGGGAAAAGCCGCCGCCCGTGACGACTTCGCGCAGCCGCGACTCGCCCGCCTGAGCACCCAGCGCCGTCCGCCCTTTCTGCGCCAGCGACGCCGGGCAGCATATCAACGTCGAAGCGGCTGAATATACGCGACCCACCGGCGTCAGGTTGTCCTCAATCTTGTCGCCGGCGAACGGCTCCACGATCATCCACGCGCCGTCGGTGCGCAGCGTTTTGTTTACGTGCATCGCCACCGAGCGCGGATCACCCATGTCGTGCAGGCAATCGAAGAAAGCGACAAAGTCGTAGTCGCGTCCCGGATATTCATCAGCCAGCGCCGCCTCGAACCGTACTCGCGTGCCCATGCCCGCCTTGTCCGCGTCCTTCCGCGCCGCTTCGATCGAAGGCTCGTGACAGTCGAACCCCACGAACGTCGATTTCGGAAACGCTTCGGCCATGATCAGCGTCGACGCGCCGAGTCCGCAACCCACGTCGGCCACTTTCGCCCCGCGGTGAAGCTTGTCCACGATGCCGTCCAGCGCGGGCAACCACTCGCGGACGAGATGCGCCCGATACCCCGGCGAGAAGAACCGCTTGGTTCCCTCGAAGAGCCCCGGGTCGTGATCGCCCCAGTCGACGCCTTCGCCGGTCTGAAAGGCTTTGCGAATCTTCGGTTCGTCGCGGAGCACGGCCGTCATCAATTGAAACGCGCCGGGGATGTAGACGTAACTGTCTTCCTGGGCAAATGCGGCGTTCTGCTCCTCGGTCAGGAAATACCGTTCATTTGTCGCGTCGTAGGAGATGTATCCGCCCGCAGCCTGATTGAGCAACCACTCGCGGATGTACCGTTCGTGCGTGTTGGTCGCCACCGACAGTTCCACCGAGTTCACCGGTCCGCGCGACGCCATCGCCTTGTACAACCCCAGGCGATCGCCGATGACCACCAGTGCCGCACTGAGCGTCGCCCCCATGTCGCAGACGATCTTGCCCATTAGCTCATTGAGCTTGGCTTCGTTGACCGCCATGGTCCTGTCCTCCGAATTGTCAAAGTTTGCAGGAAAGAAAAAAGAAAACCCGAACAATTGGAGCGTAGCCCGCCTGCCGCGCGGCGTCAACGACGGATATCATGTCCGGTAGAGTCGGTGATTTTCAACGTATTTCCCCACGACTTCGGGCACGAGGTAGCGAATGGAAAGACCTTCGGCCACGCGGTTGCGGATGTCGGTGGACGAAATGTCGATGACCGGAGTTTCCACGACACCGGCGAGAAGCTTCGCCGTCTGCTCACTGCCAAAGGCCTGTTCCAGATCGGACGGGTTAATGGGGCTTTTTCCTGAACGGGCGGCCGTAATCATTGAACATTGGGAAACCAGTTCCGATGCGCGATGCCAGGTTGGCAAATCCATCAGGGAGTCCGCGCCGATGAACCAGAACAGTTCCGCCGACGGAAACTGCTTGCGGAAATGGGCGACCGTGTCGATTGTGTAGCAGGGGCCCTGACGAGCCAGATCAAAGTCGTCAAATGTGAATCCCTCTTCGCCTTCGATGGCGAGTCTCACCATCTCCCCCCGGTGTTTGGAGTCGGCGAGGGCGTTGATGTCCTTATGAGGCGGACGCCGCGAAGGCAGGAAACACACTTGATCCAGGTGGAGTTTCTCGCGAAGTGCTCGTGCAACAATGAGATGGCCGAAATGAATCGGATTGAAGCTCCCCCCAAATAATCCGATCCGCGCGGTCATTCACCCAGTGTAGGACGCGGTTGGCGCCTGGTCTAGGCAATACTCGCCATCCCGATGATTCCGTGGCACAATCCAAAAATGAACGACGTGACCACCATCAAAACCCTGCTGCGATACAGCGACTGGGCCAACCAGCAACTTACGCGAGCGGCGACCGGCCTTACGCCGGAACTCCTCGACAGAGTCTTCGACATCGGCCTTGGCTCGCTGCGCAAAACGCTCCTCCATATCCTGGCCGGCGAAACGGTTTGGCTGAAACGATGGCAGGGCGAGCGGGAGACTCCGTGGCCCAATGAGGACGAGCCCACTAGTCCGGCCGACATCGCTGTTCGCCTTTCATGCAACGCGCGCCGGCGCGACGCGTTCCTGAACTCGATCTCGCCGGAAAAAACAGCCGATCGAGTGACCTATCGCGATTCGAAGGGCAGCCTATTCTCGGCTGCACTCGGTGATATGATGATCCAAATGTGCCTGCATTCGACGCACCACCGCGCCCAGGCCGTCAATATTTTCCGTCGCCTCGGCGCCGCCGCGCCCGAACTCGATTACATGATGTGGGTGCGCCAACCGGTATAGCGTGTCGAACCATCCATGATACTCGCATCGACTTTTTCCAACGCCGCTCCGGCCCTATGGTCGATCATCCCCTTCGTCGGGATATTGCTTTCCATTGCGATTTTCCCGCTCCTGCCCGCCACCGCGCACTGGTGGGAACACAACCGCAACAAACTCCTGGTGTCCGTGGTGTTCGCCAGTCTGGCTTTGGGCTATTACGTCTTCGCATACGACGTGACGAGAAGCACTCAGGTATTCACCCACACCCTTCTCGAAGAATACGTTCCGTTCATGGTTCTCCTTTTTTCCCTGTTTGTAATCAGCGGCGGTGTCAGCCTCAGGGGCGACCTCGCGGCGCACCCGGCCACCAATACCGCGTTTCTGGCCGCCGGCGCAACCATCGCCAGTCTGATCGGCACGACCGGGGCGAGCATGCTGCTCATTCGTCCGCTTCTGCAAACAAACTCCGAGCGTCAATACGTTCGCCATACCGTGATCTTTTTCATCTTTCTGGTGAGCAACGTTGGCGGGTGCCTGTTGCCCATCGGCGATCCGCCGCTGTTTCTGGGCTACCTCAAGGGCGTGCCGTTCCTGTGGACGCTCAATCTTTGGAAAGAGTGGGCCTTTTTGTGCGTAGTTCTTCTCTTCGTTTATTACGTTTGGGACAGCGTGATGTACCGGCGTGAGGATTTTCCGCACATCGCGGCCGACGAAACGCAGATCACGCCATTGAGACTCGAAGGCAAAGTCAACTTTCTGTTGCTTCTCGGCGTGGTGCTCAGCGTGGCCCTCATCAAGCCCGGCGAGCTGCTGCCGGGTATGTCCGTGAAGGCGTTTCCGTTTCTCCGTGAGATGGCCATGCTCTCCTTCACGGGCCTCTCCCTGGTCGCCACGCCTCGCGCGATACGGGCCCACAACCTATTCAACTACCGGCCGATTCTGGAGGTCGCGGCGCTGTTCATCGGCATTTTCATTGCCATGCAGCCCCCTCTCGAAATCCTGCACGCCAGCGGCGATCGGATCGACAAGGTGCTCGATGCTCCCTGGAAGTTCTTCTGGATTACCGGAGGGCTATCCAGTTTCCTGGACAACGCGCCGACCTACCTCGTGTTTTTCCAGGTGGCCAATTCGATGACCCACGCGGCCGGCCCGGGCATTCTCCAGTTGCTCGACGGGAACTACATCCGTACGGACTTGCTGATTGCGATTTCGCTTGGGTCCGTGTTCATGGGCGCCAACACGTACATCGGCAACGGCCCCAACTTCATGGTCAAGAGCATCGCCGAACAGTCGGGCGTGAAAATGCCGAGCTTCTTCGGATATATGGTCTACAGCTTCGGGATTCTGATTCCGTTGTTTGTTGTGATCAGCCTCATTTTCATGTAACGTGTCGGATCGAGTGGCTTATTTGGTGAACCATTGTTTCATTCGTGCCTACGGCACTTTGTTTCGGATCGACGCAGACCCAGCGTTGAAACGCTGGGCTATTTTCAAATTGTCCCTCCGGGACGCGAAAAGCGGATTGATTGATGCTCGTACGATTTGATTGCCCCGCCTGTCATGGTTCTCATTCCTTCCACATGCCCGAGACCACGATCTCGATGACCTGCTCGCGCACGCACAAAGTGATCGAGCTGCGCCTCACCCAGGGCGGCGACGTCCGCACCAGAATCCTGGATGGTGCGGAGGGAGCAGGGCCGGACGATTCGGCGGAAGAATGATCATCGACCCCCTGAATCCCCCCTTGTCAGGGGGGAGGCATTACAACGCACTCCTTATGGTCGCGACTCTGTTTTGCGGTGCATGGTGATGATGGCGATTTCCGGAGGACAGTTGATGCGCACCCGAATCGGCAGCGAGACCCCCAGTCCCGCGCTGACGTGAACGTGTACGTCGTTGACCAGGTGCAGCCCGCTGGCCATTTTTCGCGGCACGCGGTCGTTGGGCCAGATGCAGCCCATCCAGGGTAAACGAATCTGCCCGCCGTGCGTGTGCCCCGAAAGAACCAGTTGCACGTTCCTTCCGGTCAACTGGAATGCCGTCGATGGATAGTGGGCCAGCAGAATGGTCGGCGCAGTCGCGTCGGCCTGCGACAGCGTACCGTGCAGATCGCCGCCGCGGGGAACCGTCTGCTCGACTCCGGCAATGTTGATCTTTGTGCCACGCAATGACACCTGTGCAACCTGATCGCGAAGAAACGTCAGCGGCAGGCCGTCGGCAGTGGGGAATCGTGGATGATCGTGGTTGCCAAGCACTGCGAAGGTCGGGGCCTTGCCTGTGAGCGGGTCAAAGAACTCTCGCGTGACTTGGGCGGCGTGGACCCAGTGGCGGTGGAAGTTGCCAAAGTCGCCGGTGACAAGCAGCAAATCGTATTCGAGGGTTTGCAGCAAGTGCTGCGCGTGGCGAGTGGTGCGCGTCGAACCCCTAAAATGAAAATCGGAAACGTGGCCAATCCGCAGACCGGCGAGCGACACGGGCCAATTGCGCACCGAGACATTCCACCTGCGCACAACGACTGGTTCAGATCGCGACGTAGCCAATGCGTTTTGTGCCTACTCCGCGAAGAGCGGGGTGGACAGATAGCGATCGCCGCCGCTGGGCAGAACGGCCACGATGAGTTTGCCCTTGTGTTCCGGCATTTGGGCCACCTGGTTGGCCGCGAACAGCGCCGCCCCCGACGAGATTCCACAGAAGATTCCCTCTTCGCGGGCCGCCCGGCGCGCCCATGCGAAAGAGTCTTCGTTGGTCACACGGACAACGTCGTCAATGACTTGAAGATTGAGAATGCTGGGAATAAACCCGGCGCCGATGCCCTGGATCATATGCCGGCCCGGCTGAAGGGGTTGTCCCGCTCGTTTCTGCGTGATGACCGGCGAGGTTTCCGGCTCGATGGCATAGCACTTGAACGACGATTTTTTCGACTTCATGACTTCGCCCACGCCGGTGATGGTGCCGCCAGTGCCAATGCCTGACACAAGAATGTCCGCCTTGCCGTCGGTATCGCTCCAGATTTCCTGGGCGGTGGTGCGACGATGAATCTCCGGGTTGGCGGGATTTTCAAATTGTTGCGGCATGTACGAGTTGGGGGTTTCCTTTACCAGCTTTTCGGCCGCGGCAATCGCGCCTTTCATCCCATCGGCGGCGGGCGTAAGCACCAGGTTCGCTCCGAGCGCCTTGAGAATGGTGCGGCGTTCGACCGACATGCTTTCGGGCATGGTGAGCGTAAGCCGGTAACCCTTGGCCGCACAAACGAAGGCCAGGGCAATCCCGGTATTGCCGGAGGTCGGCTCAATGATCGACGTTTGCTTGTTGATGAGACCGCTAACCTCCGCCGCTTCGATCATGGCCGCCCCGATGCGATCCTTGACGCTCGAAAGCGGATTGCTGAATTCGAGTTTGGCAACCACGGTGGCCGGCGCGTTGATGATGCGGTTGATCTTGACCAGCGGAGTTCGTCCGATTACCGCGGTGATGTCTTTGAACATGTTGGCCATTTTGAGCCCTCCAGCAAAAAGCATGGTCGATACGGTTTAAGCCAAAATGAAAGCTAAGCTTCTGGTCGGGTAGTGTCAATATCGGCGGTCCAGTGGGTTCCTTTGGGCAGGCGGCTTGATGAAACCGGGTTGGTAGGTGTAGGCTCTGACCGGTTTTCCCAGGAAGCCAGGATAAACAAGGAGTGCGCAACGTGATTTGTTTGGGACATGGTGAACGCGGGTCGAGACTTCGGGCTAGAGTCGTGGTCTGGTTTCTTGGCTTGCTGTTGGTCCGGGGCGTTCAGGCTGAACCGCCGGCGGGGTTGACGTTTTCGCCAACCAAGGTCGCGGAACAGTTCAAGTTCGAATACAAGCCCGACGAAGCCAAAGAACCCATCGTCGGCTATGTCGCGTTTCCCAAGGGGATCGGCCCCTTTCGAACGGTAATCGTGAACCACGGCTCGAAAGGGACGGCCGCGCAGGTTGCGTACAACTACTTTCCGGGGTTCTTGAATCGCGGCTACGCGGTGATGGCCGCGGATTTGAAATATGACAAAAAAGCCGAGGAGAGCGACTGGGAGGAAATGTTCCGCCGCTTGTCGGCGTGCATCGATATCCTTCAGCACGATGAGCGGTTTGACGGTAAGAAGGTTTTCATGTTCGGCAACGGCCCAGGGGCGATGGTGACGCTGGCCTACGCCGCGCAGACCGACAAGCTGCAAGCAGTTGGGATGACCGGCGGGGGGTTGGTGCCCAAAGACGGCGTGAAGTACGAGAAGATCACGGCTCCCATGATCCTGGTTCACGGCGCGAAGGACGAGACGGTCCCGCTCGATGCGGCCATGCAGCTCAAAGCCAACCTGGAGCGGGCGGGGAAAACGGTCGAAATGAAAGTTTTTGAAGGCAGCGGACACGAAGTCATCACGCTGAAGGCAGGGGATGTGTACGACGCGATCGTGGCGTTCTTTAACAAGAATACGAAATAGGCAACAAGGCAACGAGGCAGCAGGGCAAAGAGTCATGGAGGGCCACGGGGGGAAGGGCGATTTGCTGTGTCGAGGGATCAAGGGATCAAGAGGGCAGGTTATCCATTAGGTGAGGTCGCTGAGTTGTTCGAGCGGCGGAGTGGGGAGCGGACTGAGCTAGGCGCGGAGGAGCATGTGTGCTTCGCGCTGGGTCACGGCCTCACATTCGAACCGTATTCCGAGAGCGCGTAGAGTGCGAGAAAGGTCGCATGGGGGCTGCTCTGCGCGACGCTGGGTTCAAATCCGAAGAATTGGCCGAGCAGACGCGTGATCGACTTTTCGTAGGTCCAGCCGCCGTCTGGATTCTGCGACAAAAGGATGCGCTCCATCCATCTGCGTTTGATAGGTGGCGGCTGGTCCATGTAGAACCAGAACGCGACGCGTTCGTTGTAAATGTCGCTGGTGAACGCATCCCAACTCTGAAGGGTCCAAAGCCGAGTATTGACCTCGCGAATAAGGCGGTCCACTTCGCGCTCCTTTGCAACTATTGGATTCAACTGTTTGATCCATAAATACGTAAGCAAGGCATGCGTTAACTGGTAGCTGTTCTTTAGCCGCGAAGTTCCGTGGAATAGGCGGATGTCTTCTTCTGGGCGAAGGTGCGTCCAGCCGGGATACAGCCCGTAAAGAAGCCATTCGACCCAGAAGTTCTCTTCCCAGTGATTCACGGTGTAGGCGATGTTGGCATAGTCCTGCGGCGTGAGCGATTCGTGCGACCAGCCGGGCATGCCGGAGAACATTCGCCAGTGATCGTTTTGCTTGTTGAGTTGCTTGGCCCTTGCAATTTGGGCACGCAGGCCGGGGTGGTCGTAACGTTTTAGAACGTGTTCGAGGAAGAGGAAATGAGGCGGAGTTTCGCCGCCGTCATCTACGGCCTTGCCAAATGTTCCGGACGTCTCCAGGTAGTCGAGGCCGCGCCGCACGGCTAGATCGATGCGTTGCTGCGTCCATGCCTGAGAGTGCAACGCAACGTTACAGCAGATGTAATAGTAGGCACTGATGGCCGGGAGCGTCATCAGGCCAATAAGCAATCCGAATTGGCGAATACGTCGTCGGCGCTTTGTGGATTGAACGTCACTCATTGAGTCGTCGAATATTTGCGCCGACGGGGGCAAGCTTTTCTTCGATCTTTTCGTAGCCGCGGTCGATGTGGTAGGCGCGGTGGACGCGAGTGGTGCCTTTGGCGGCCAGGCCCGCGAGGATCAGGGCGGCCGAGGCGCGGAGATCGCTGGCCATCACCGGTGCGCCGATGAGCTTTTTGACGCCTTCGATGACCACGGTCGGCCCTTCCTTGTGCAGGTGGGCGCCCATGCGGTTGAGCTCGCCGACGTGCAGGAAGCGGTCGGGGTAAATCTTTTCGGTGATGACGCTGTTGCCGTCGGCCAGGCACAGAAGCGCCATGGCCTGGGCCTGTAAGTCGGTGGGGAAGCCGGGATACGGCTGGGTGGTGATGGCGACGGGTTCAAGGCGGCGGGTGGACGAAACGCCCAGGCCCTTTTCGCCGCGCTCGATCATGACGCCCACGCGGCGAAGACGATCGACGACGGCGCGCATGTGATCGAGGCGCGCGCCGAGCAATTCGACGTCGCCGTTGGTCATGGCCGCGGCGATCATGAAGGTCCCGGCCTCGATGCGGTCGGGGATGACTTTGTGATCGCAGCCCTTCAGCGAAGTCACACCCTCGACGGTGATTTCGGGCGTGCCCTGGCCGGCAATGCGTGCCCCGCAGGCATTCAAAAAATCAGCCAGGTCGATGACTTCCGGTTCGCAGGCGGCGGAGGAGATGATGGTACGGCCTTCGGCGAGGGATGCGGCCATCATGACGTTGGCGGTCGCGGTCACGGACGATCCGAACGGACCACCCAGGAAGATCTCGGCCCCGCGCAGGCGCTTGGAGCGAAGAAGAACATCGCCGTTGAGTAGCTCGAAGTCAGCCCCCAGCGTTTGCAGGCCCAGAATGTGCAGGTCGATGGGCCGGTCGCCGATGGCGCATCCGCCGGGCATGGAGACCTGAGCCCGGCGGCGTTTGGCGAGCAGGGGGCCCATGACGCAGACGCTGGCGCGCATCTTGCTGACCACCTCGTACTCGGCATGGGCGTTCATTTCGTCCTCGACGCGGAGCTTCAGCGCGCCGCTACTGTCCCGCTCTGAGCGAACTCCGAGCTTGTTGAGCAGGACGAGCATCTGGCTCACGTCGGCCAGATCGGGGACGTTGCGCAGGATCGTTTCACCCTCGCAGAGGATGGAAGCGGCCATGATGGGCAGGGCGGCGTTCTTTGCGCCGCTGATGGGGATTGCGCCTTTGAGCCGATTGCCGCCGATGATTTCGAAATAATGCATGAGAACCCTCCTTGATGAAACGCATCCTTGCAGTTCAACTTCGACCACCGTCATCCTGAGCGGAGCGAAGGATCCGGGGCGTCGGGATTCTTCGCTGCGCTCAGAATGACAACCGATGCATAACGGTACGCCACCCTACGTCTTCTTGAAAACCAGCACGCGTTCCTTGCCGACGGTACGATCCTTACGCGTGCGATAATGGGCGAACAAGTTTTCCGCGGTCATGATCTGCTTCACCATATCGGCGCAGCCGTCGGCGATTTCAACGGCGACGAACCCGTCTTGCGAGAGCCATCGCGGTGATTCCCTCGCAAGGACTCGATAGAAGGACAGGCCGTCTCCTTCGTCCGTCAGGGCCGCGCGGGGTTCGAAGTCACGCACGGCGCGATCCAGTGTAGCCATTTGTGCGGCCGGGATATATGGCGGATTGCACATCAGAATATGAAATCCGCCTTCCGGCATGAGGCCCTCAGGAAGCGCCATCTGGCTGGCCTCCTGGATTGTCATCCGGTCGTTCACTCCATGCCGATCCGCATTTTTCCTTGTCATTTCCACGGCGGCAGGCGACGCGTCGGTGGCCAGGCACGTTGCGTTTGGAAGCTGCGAGAGAACGGCGATGGCGATGCAGCCCGACCCGGTTCCCAAATCCCAGAGGCGGGGGGTTTCCCACGTGGCCGGGCGGCATAAATCGACGACACATTCAACCAGTTCTTCGGTTTCCCCACGCGGGATGAGCACGTCGGGCGTCACATGGAAGCGAAGCGAAAAGAATTCCTTTTCGCCGACCAGGTAGGCGATGGGCTCGTGGTTTCCGGCTCGTTTCACCGACTCGCGGAAACGGGTGATCGATTCTGCGTCGAGCACACGGTCGAACTGTGCGTATAGGTCGATGCGGCGGCACTTGGCCGCGTGGGCCAGCAAGACCTCGGTCGCCAGCCGGGCGTCATCCACGCCCTGGCGACCGAGAAAATCCGCGGTCCATGAAAGCAGCCGGCCAATCGTCCATGGGGTAGTTTCAGGTTGGCTCACGGTAGCCATCAGTTGCAATCAATGAGAGACCAATTCGCGGCAATGCAATCGAAAATCGACAATCGCAAATCGCAAATCCTTAGTACACCATCCTGGCCCAGGTGTTGGGGATCGTGTCGGGATGGCCGTTCCATTGACGGTGGGCGAAGGCCCGACGATGAGACCGTTCATCGCCCCAACGACGCTCGTCCGACTCCATCTCTTTTCGAACCAAAGCACTCGTTTGCTCGAGATGATCTTTGTGATAGCAGCGGCGCTGTCTCATTCGGTTGAAGGTTGATTCCATCCGGACCGTTCCGGTTGCATCGTGTTCCGCGAACCTGGAGACGTGATGGTGAATGCGTGCTCTGCGATCTTCAGATTTACGCTCCCAGGTCAGACGATTGCACGCGCCGGCAAAAGCAACCGCTCCAACGGCAAACGAGATTAAAGCTCTGGTAAAGTTGCGGGCGTCCATTCTTAGCTCACCGCGCTTCCGGGTTCGATATCCGCGTCGGTGGTGAGGACGATGACCTTGCTGCGGTCGGCATTGGAGGCGGCCAGTAACATGCCCTGGCTTTCGACGCCGCGCATCATCCGGCGTGCGAGGTTGGCCACAAGCACGACGTTTTTGCCGACCAATTGTTCGGGGGCGTAGTTGGCTTTGATCCCGGCACAAATCTGGCGTTGCTCGTCGCCTAGGTCCACCTTGAGGACCAGAAGCTTGTCGGCGTTGGGGTGGTTGGCGGCTTCGATGACCTTACCCACGCGGAGGCGGATTTTGGCGAAATCGTCGAATGTGATCGGAGTAGGGCCGGCTGGTTCTGTGGACATTTCGGTGAGTCTCCGCAATCGGTTGCATCGGTGAATCGGTAGCTATCCGATGTTCTTGATGCAATGTAATGACGCGGACAAGCCTCTGCAAACGACGGCTATCCGGCTAGGATTTCCCGCTCTAGAATCGGTTGACGCAAAGTTAACTCATGAATCCATACCCGCTCATTTTCGAACCGATCTTCAAATCCCGCGTTTGGGGCGGACGAAGGATCGAAAAACAGTTGCGCAAGCGCATTCCCCCTGGCCCCATTGGTGAATCCTGGGAGCTGGCCGATCTGGAGAACGATCAATCGGTCGTGGCGGTCGGGCCGGCAAAGGGCAAAACGCTTTCACAAATGGTTGCTCTGTGGGGCGACGGATTGCTTGGCCGGGCGAAGCTGGTGGATGGCCGATTTCCGCTGCTTTTGAAGTTTCTGGATGCGGAGAAGCCATTGAGTGTTCAGGTCCATCCCAGCGAAGCGGCGGCCCGAAGGCTTGGGGGGGAAGTTCGGATCAAAAATGAGGCCTGGTACGTCATCGACGCTTCGCCGGATTCATGGATTTTGCGCGGAGTCAAGTCGGGGGTGGACGGGGATATGCTGCGCACGGCCCTTAAAAGCGGTCGCGCCGAGCAAGTGCTGAACCGAATTTCCATTCGACCCGGACACGCCTATTACATTCCGAGCGGGACGGTTCATGCCTTGGGGCCAGGCGCATTGATCGCGGAAGTGCAGACGCCGTCGGACATCACGTATCGATTGCACGATTGGAACCGGATCGATCCGAAGACCGGCGCGCTACGGGAGCTGCATATCGAGGAGGCGATGGACTCGGTCTTGTATGAACCGGTGCCGCCGGAAGCTGAGCATCCCGAACATGTCGCTAGCGTATGGACGGCCATCACCAGACTGGTGCGATGCGAATCGTTCGTGGTGGAGCGAATCCGGATGGTCGCGGGAGTCGAACAAACCATTCCGTACGAGGAGATGGTGGCGTGGATGGTGCTGGATGGGGCCGGATCGATTCGGTGCGACGGTTTCAAAGAATCCATCCGATTCGGAGTGGGGGACACGGTGTTGTTGCCGGCCGGGTTGAAAGGTGGACGAGTTGCCGTCGAGGACGTGTCCACCTGGTTGGAGATTTCGGTTCCGGTGGTGAGTTCGCTTGGAGACCTAAACCGTGCGGAGCGCAATTCGATGCGAAGCGATCCCAGGACGAATTATGTACCACTCAATGTTGAAAGAGAAAAGAACGACTAAACAGGGCGTTTTTAACCACGAAGCGGCATCTTGAGGGTTGGTCCCCTCAGATGGAAGATACAAGGACACGAAGGTCACGAAGACAGGCCCCCATCAGGGGGCCGTAACATGAAAGCCCACGGCGCAAGCCGTGTGGATCGGACGCGAACGAAAAGACCAGCCCCGATAGGGGCGGCACAATTTGGAGCAACATGGTTCATGCCACATTCGTACGGCAAACTCCTCTATCATGTCATCTTCAGCACAAAAATGCGGCGTCCCGTGATCGCCGAACCTTGGCGTATGAGGCTCTATCCCTACATGCACGGGATCGTCGAAAACCTCGGCGGACGTCTGCACCGGGCCAACGGCCCCGCCGACCATGTCCATCTTGCCTTGGAACTGAAAAATGACCTTTCGGTCGCTCACGCCGTAGGGACCATCAAGGCCAATTCGACGGGATGGATACACAAAACGTTTCCCGATTCCGGCGACTTCTTCTGGCAAACCGGTTATGCAGCCTTCACCGTGAGTTCGTCCGCGCTTGAGGACCTGATCCGGTACATCGACAAACAGGAGGAGCATCACAGGAGAGTTACGTTTGAGGAAGAACTGGTTGCCTTCCTGAAGCGTCACCAAATCCAATACGACGAGCGGTTTCTTTTCGACTGACAATGTGTCGCCCCCTATGGGGCTATTGGTGTGGATGTCGCATCGGTCCCACGGCTAACGCCGTGGGCTACGATGTTGCGCCGCCAGCGCGGCTCACGAAGAGAAGGCCACCATCATGGGGCCGTAACATGAAAGCCCACGGCGCAAGCCGTGGGTATCGGACACGAACGAAAATCAGCCCCGTTAGGGGCGGCACATTTCTTGCGCAACATGGACCATGTTCCGCCCCTACGGGGCTATTGGTGTGGATGTCGCATGTTTCCCCACGGCTAACGCCGTGGGCTACGATGTTGCGCCGCCATCGCGGCTCCCGAAGAGAGGCCCCGCGTGGCTCACGAGGAAAAGCCCCCATCAGGGGGCCGTAACATGAAAGCCCACGGTGCAAGGGTTACGATGTTGCGCTGCTCACGAAGGAGAGGCCCCATCAGGGGGCCGTAACATGAAAGCCCACGGCGCAAGCCGTGGGTATCGGACACGAACGAAAAATCAGCCCCGTTAGGGGCGGCACATTTTGGAGCAACGTGCATTATCCCACATTCGTATTCACGCGGCTTATGAGGGCAGAGTTGTGGCTGCCAACCGGCGATAACGGAGTTTCGCCGCGATCAGGAGTAGAAAGCCTAGCGTGACGAGTCCCCAAATGCTGACCGTGGGGATGCCTGCGCGGCACTCGTCGGCGAATTCGTCGCATAGGTTGGGGTCGCAGGGGACGGGGCCGGCGATACAACCGCTGGCCGGGTCACAAATTTCCGGGCCGTTGCAGAACAAACCGTCGCCGCAGATGGCGTTTGACGGCATGTTGCTGCAAGAGTGATCGTCCTCACATTGATCGAAAGTACACGCCACGCCATCGTTGCAGTTGCCGTCAGTGGCGCACTCGGCGCAGGCGGGACTACCGTTTTGCGGGCACAAGACATCGGGTGAAAAGATTTCATTGCTTCCATCGGCACACTCGCCCATCGAAGTGTGATCGAAACATTGGGTGTTTCCTGAGTCGTAACCGAAGCAGCACCGGCCGCAAGGCGCGATGATGATCGCGGGGTTCAGGGCCTCAATAGGAATATTTTGAGGTGGCTGGCTCCAATCCTTCATGAAGGTTGCAGCTTCTACAAAGCCTATTGTGTAAGTTCCTTTTGCCTCAGCCGGAACATCAACGACCATCGTGCCCAAATAACTTGGTTCAAAATCCGGCAAGGGAAAATCGGTGGTATACTCAAAAAAGGATACAAGACCTCCGAAGTATGAAATCGCGTCACACCAGTCCTCTGGATAACATATGTTGTCTCCCAACCACGAGGGGTGGCACATGTCCATAAACGCGCTCGTGCAGAGTCCACCGGCGCAGTAAGGTGTGTTGCCGCCCGGACATGACAAATAACCAGCAAGTTGATTACGGCAATCCGCTCTGCTCGTGCACGGAACGCTGGCTAGGCGGATTTCGCCGCCATTGGAGGGAACCCCCTCGCACTCGCCGCCAATTCCAAATCGGATCGCCTGGTCGGGTCTGACGGAAATGTAACGAAGCCCCGGCACTGATGGCCAACCGGTGACGTGGACTTCCAGCCATACTCGGGCGGGGACCGAGTCGAGGATGATTTCCTGGCCGACGATGGTGGTGCCGGGGGGATAGTTCGAAGGCGGGACTGTCTTGGGCGGCACAGGCTGGAGCGTGATCGACGCGCCGCCTGACTGTGCATAGACAAGATTCGCACCGGCAAGCAACGGGAATAGGAGGGCGCAGCAGAATTGTGCACGAATGCATCGTAACGGCCGCATAGGTCTCGCCTTTCACATTGGTAATATGGCGATTCTAACGAATCGACGCAGGAATTGAAAGGCCGTCGTCCCTTCGTGTACTTCGTGCTCTTCGTGGTTAATCAAAAAAATGAACGGTTTATTGAACCACGAAGGACGCGAAGGGCACGAAGGGCACGAAGACAGGCCCCCACAAAGGGGGCCGTAACATGAAAGCCCACGGCGCAAGCCGTGGGTATCGGACACGAACGAAGACCAGCCCCGTTAGGGGCGGTACATTTTGGAGCAACATGGTTCATGCACCATTCGTACCGGAGGCTCATGTTGCGCCGTTCACGCGGCTTATTGGGGCAGAGTTGCGGCAGACAACCGGCGATAGCGGAGCTTGGCAGCGATCAAAAGTAAACAGGTCATCACGATCATTCCCCAAACATTGACCGTGGGAATTCGCGGAGCGCAGGAATCGTTGTCCTCCTCGCAGACTTCGTAATACTCGCATGGCGGCATTCCCGGCCCACAAACGCCGCTCCCTGCGCACACCTCCGCACCGTCGCAAAACAAGCCGTCGTCGCAGTGTTCATCGAGCGAGCACACCGGACAAGCCGGCCCGCCGTTATCCGGGCAATCTTGATTCGGTTGAAAAACAGCACTGGGTGCTTGCATTGCACATTCATTGGCTGACACGACGTCAACGCATCCGGTTACGTCCGTGCCCACGCCATGACAGCATCGCCCACAAGGAACACTAATTTGGGCCGGAATCAGTGCCGCTATCGGAATGTTATTGTGGAGGGGCGGGTTGGCGTTGTGCAAGAAAGTTTCATCCTCTTGAAAGTCGATAGAATAGACACCTTTAGCGGTGCTTGGCACATCCAGAACGAGCGTTCCGAGGTAGCTTGGTTCAAAATCCGTTGCGTATTGGTTTGGATAGAACGCAATGCCGTAGCGGTAATTGAGCCCGCAGTCGTCCACTGCCGCGACATATACTTCCCCATTGCCTATCCACTTGCTATGGCACTGATCTTGAAACCCAGGCTCGCAAATTCGTCCACCGGACGTATAGTCGCATAATCGAGGAACACAGTTCGACGGTTGCGCTACGGGACACGGGGGAGCGCTCCCACTAATCATAGATTCGCAATCATTGTTGGCGTTGCAGTCAGCGGTCGCAGGAAACAAATCTCCTCCATCAAACGAGGAAACTCCGTCACATTGAGCCGATGCACCGTCGTAACCTCCGCCATCTCGATCTTCATCCAATGCGTCGATCTTTACTTGGACTGTAGTTACCTGAGCCGGCGCCCAGCCGGTGACATGGATTTCAAGCCAGACGCGCGCGGGAACGGAGCCGAGGATGATTTCCTGGCCGACGATGGTGGTGCCCGGCGGATAGTCCGATGGCGGAACTGTCTTGGGCGGCACGGGCTGGAGCGTTATCGACGCGCCGCCTGATTGTGCATAGACAAGATTCGCACCGGCAAGCAAGGGAAATAGGAGGGCGCAGCAGAATTGTCCACGAATGCATCGTAACGGCCGCATGAGTTATTCCCTTCCGAGAATCAGTGACGAAGAAATCCTAGCAAAACAGAGGCGAAATTGAAAGGCCGTCGTCCCTTCGTGTGCTTCGTGCTCTTCGTGGTTAATCAAAAAAATGAACGGTTTATTGAACCACGAAGGACACGAAGGGCACGAAGAAAATAGCGACGGGTGACCCTTCACCCTTTACTTCAATTCGACCGGCGTTTATTGGTTTTTCGCCACAATTTGCGCGCGCCGCGCATGTTGTATAGGGTGAAGAACTCGGAGCGGGTCCGACTGTCGTTTGGCGGCAAGGTACTCTGGAGCGCACCTCTGGAACCCGAAATCCGAAACTCATACCCCCATGCATGGTGGATGTAGGAGGAGAAGATACAAGCCAAAAACAATACTTTTCCAAACGAACCCATTTATAAAATAGAGAAGATTGGTCGGGGCCGGTTCCCAATGATGAACTCTTGTGCGTTCCTACTTACCGGCGGCGATTTGGACGGTGGCCAGGCCGGTGGCGACGCTGTCGGCGAATTCGAAAACCTTGTCGAGGCCGGTGACCAGGAAAATGCCCCAGACGTTCATGTCGATGCCGCACAGGACCAGCCGGTGCCGATGGCTGATGAGTTGTTTGCGGAGTTTCAGCAGCTTGGCGATGTTGGACGAATTGACGTAGCCCACGCCGGAAAAGTTGAGGACCACGTCGCGGTCGGCCCGTTCCGAGGTTTGGTCGATCAGTGCGGCGAGATCGTCCGTGAAGGCGGGATCGTCCTGCAACTCGGCGACGGTGATTTTTTCCGACCAATTTTCAATCGACACAGCTGTTCGCTCCTTGACGACGATACGAAGGCTAAAGTCGGTTCGTGCGAGTGTCAACCGGCGCAGTATACGCGACAGGGTTCCGGCGGGCAGAGCCCGCCCTACATTCACAGGTCTGCATGGCGGTGCTTCAATTGGCCATGCCACCCGCTTGTCATCCTGAGCGCAGCGAAGGATCTCTTGGTCTTCGCGATTCTTCGCTTCGAGATTCTTCGCTGCGCTCAGAATGACACTACATGCATCGAGGTGCACCCTTCCGCTACCGAGAGCGGACGAGAGCCCTGCGGTCGATGGACAATCGCTCGAGCGCCGGTGCCGCGTCCTTGAGCCATCTCTTTGCGTCGGTGTAATACCCGGCGGTAGGTTGCAGCCCGTCATGCTGACCGCACCAATATTCATTGAACGCACGCATGTACAGCTCGCGAATGTATTTGCTGCACATGCTGGCCAGTGCGACGGCGAAGGAATCGTGCTCGCCTTTGACCTTGAACTCGATTTCGCAAGTCCGGGCTTTGTCGCGCAGTCGGTAGGCGCTGCGGTCTGGCGTCTCTTCGATGATTTCCAGGGAGAAATGCGGAAAGGCCGTCTGGAGCGGTTCGCGGTAGCGTACGCGGCCGCCGAGGTGGTCCACGCAAATGCGCACCTGTCCGTGCGTACAGCGATTGATGATCCGATCGACCAACCGAAGGACGCGGCCCATGACCAGCAATGATTTATTGCCGATTTTTTCGACCAGGCCGTTGAAATGGGCTTCGGGCATGGGATCGCAGAAAATTCCGGCAAGCTCGATTTCATTTTCGTCCAAGTCGCGGCGAACCGCGTTGGTGCGGGTGGGTAGGTCGCCCACGCCTTCCCCGGCCGGTATGGGAAAATCGCTCACCGAGTACCAGGGATAGCTATCGAGCTGGGGGGCTGCTTCCGGGGACACTTCGTTGAGCAGGCTTCGCCAGGTACGGGGAGTCTTTCCGCTCGCGCCCAGCAGGACCAGAACGGGACGTTCAAGTTGGTGCAGGTCTTCGCGGCAATGGTAGAGCTGCTTGCTGTCGGCGATGACAAGTCTCTTGTCCTTTTTCGATGTTTTGCGGGCGCAGGATGATTGCAGAGTCGTCCAAAGGCAGCCGTCCACGCGGTCATCGGGGACGCGAAAGGCGACGCCCGAAACCACCAGCGGACCCAATAGGGGGCCAAACCCCGCTTCGTCGATCCCTGCAATGATTGCCATGTCCGCTCTCCCGCGTTTGGTGATTCTGTGCTTCGACGCCAATGGCGTAAAGGGGGCGAGCGCTTCATTGCCTGTCGTACCTCCACGCTTTATCATCGTGGGCCGAAGGATTCGTAGCCTGGTTATTCGCATAAGGAGCCTGGTTGTGTCCAGTCGTCAAAGTCCCGGGTCCACGTTGTTTACATCTGAGTCCGTGTCCATGGGACACCCCGACAAGGTCGCCGATCAGATTTCCGACGCGCTGTTGGACAGCCTTCTGACGCACGATCCCAAAGCTCGCTCCGCGATCGAAACGCTGGTCACGACCGGGTTAACCGTGGTCGCGGGCGAAGTCACCGTACACAACTCGGAGGCCCGCGAGGCGCTGGGTCGTGCCGAGGAAACCGTGCGGGAGACGATTCGCAAAATCGGTTACGACGACGCCGCGGGTGGATTCGACTATCGAAGCTGCGCGGTGCTGCGAACTTTTCATTCGCAATCCGAGGATATCAGCCAGGGCGTCACCGAGGGGCAGGGTCTTCACGCGGAGCAGGGGGCCGGCGATCAGGGTTTGATGTTCGGTTTTGCGTGCGATGAAACCGAGTCATTGATGCCGCTGCCGATTCAGCTCGCCCATCGGCTCGTGGAGCACCTTGCAACACTTCGGCAGCAAGGCTCGATTGCGTGGCTGCGTCCGGATGCGAAGTCGCAGGTGACCGTACGGTATGCAGACGGTCGTCCGGCGGGATTGCACACCATCGTGCTATCGACGCAGCACACGGAAGAAGCGCTCGATTCCAAAAACCCACGGCTGATGAGCAAGGCCGCGCAAAAGCGAATCGTGGACGAAGTCATTCGTCCCGTCGTGCAAAAGGAATGTCCGCAGTTCTGGTCGGACAACATTATTTTCCACATTAACCCGACCGGCCGATTCGTCACTGGCGGACCGCACGGCGACAGCGGACTTACCGGCCGCAAGATCATCGTGGACACCTATGGCGGGCGCGGTCGTCACGGTGGGGGGGCCTTCAGCGGAAAAGACCCGAGCAAGGTCGATCGCTCCGCGGCCTACATGGCACGGCACATCGCCAAGAACATCGTCGCGACGGGCCTCGCCAAACAGTGCGAAGTGCAGCTCGCGTATGCGATTGGTGTGGCCGATCCGGTCAGCGTCGCGGTGGACACCTTTGGAACGGGGACTGCCGATCCTACAAAGCTCTCTGACGCGGTTCGCGAGGTCTTTCCGCTCAAGCCGGCGCAGATCATCAAGTATTTGAACCTCCAGCGTCCGATCTATTTTGAGACCGCCCGCCACGGGCACTTTGGCCGAACCGGCGATGGCTTTACATGGGAAAAGACCGATCGCATCAAGGACCTGCGCAAGGCCTGCGGAGGGTGATGAGGAGTGCGCTGCTAGGACGTTAACATTAGAGCCGAGATCACCAAGCGATTTTACCCTCACCCTGCCCTCTCTCCGAGAGCGAGAGGGGTTCAGTTCCTATCAACCCTGTTCATTGATATGAACGCCTACTTCGCTTCGGTCGAGCAGCAGGCGCGCCCGGAGCTGCGGCACAAGCCCGTGGCCGTAGTTCCGATGATCACCGACAACACCTGCTGCATCGCGGCAAGCTACGAAGCCCGCCCGTACGGCATCCGAACCGGAACGCAGGTAGGTGTAGCCAAAAGATCGTGCCCCGGCCTGGTCATCGTAGAAGCACGCCACGAGCTCTACGTCGAATTCCATCATGCCATCGTGGCCGCGGTCGAAACCACTCTCCACGTGGATGCCGTTCACTCCATCGATGAAATGTCCTGCCGTTTGAAGGGGACAGAGAGGGAACCTCGCCGGGCGCTGGAGATTGCCGCGAGCGTCAAGGCGTCCATCCGCCGTGCCATCGGTGATTACGTACGTTGCTCCATCGGCATCGCGCCGAATCGCGTGCTGGCAAAGGTCGCCAGCGATATGCAGAAACCCGACGGGTTGGTCGTCATTCGCGAGGAAGAGCTTCCGCAGCGACTTTTTGCGTTGCAATTGACCGACCTTCCGGGAATCGGCCATCGAATGAACGAGCGGCTTGGTCAACACGGAGTCACGACGGTAAAGCAGCTTTGCGAACTTTCGGAAGAGGGCTTGCGAACGATCTGGGGAAGTGTGGTCGGGAACCATTGGTGGCATTGGCTTCGCGGGCATGACTTGCCCGACAAGCCGACGCATCGCCGCACCGTGGGACACTCTCATGTTCTGCCGCCCAATCTCCGCGACCGCGAAAACGCCAAAGCGGTTTTGATCCGTCTCATTCACCGGGCCGCGGCCAGGCTGCGCAATCTGCGGTATTGGGCGAGAAACATGATGATTTACGTTGCGTTTCTGCCGGAAGGCAGGTGGAAGGAGAGCATCGCGGTCGGACTGTGTCAGGATACGACCACACTGATCGAACAGTTCTCGAAGATGTGGACGCATTGCCCTCGCGGCAAGCCGCTTCAAGTGGGCATTACGCTATTCAATCTGGTCGCCGACGAACAGACCGCGTTGCCGCTGTTCGCGGAGGACCGAAATCGCATCCAGCTTGCCCGCACGATGGACAAGCTCAACAGTCGATTCGGCGCGCACACGATCTACTTCGCCGAGATGCACGAAGTGCGTGAAAGCGCACCGCGTCGGATCGCGTTCACCAGCATTCCCCGGCTCGACAGCACCGAGGACTAGCCCTTGAAAAAAAGGGTCTTCCTGCGAATGGGGCTTGTTCGCGGTGAAACACGAAGTTAGCCTTGACTGCGGGGATACGAATGGAAGGAGACCGGTACATGATACGAATGGCGCAATTCTCAATGATTTGTCTGAGCGGTTGGTTGACGGGGAGCAGCACGGCGCTGGCCGATTGGCCCAACTTCCTGGGGCCAAACTTCGACCTCAAGAGCGACGAGACCGGCTTTCTCAAGGCCGCCGACAAACCGCTGCCCAAAATCTGGGAGCGGCGGATCAACGCGGCGTTCAGCTCCATGTCCATCGTGAACAACCGCGTCTACACCTGCGGGCAGGAGGACAAGCAGCAGTGGCTTTTCTGCCTCAACGCGGATACGGGCGAAGTGGTGTGGAAGAAGCCCATCGAGAAGGAGTTTCGCAACGAGCACGGCGACGGTACGCGCGCCACGCCTACGGTACACAACGGCCTGGTCTACGTTCTCGGCGCGAAAGGTCGCTTGCTCTGCGCCGACGCCAAGACCGGCGATATGGTGTGGGAAAAGCAATTCAACAATGCCCCGACCTGGGCTTATAGCGGCTCGGTGCTGATCGAAGGGGATCTGGCGATCGTTTCGGCGGGCAAGGACGATGGCGGCCTGGCGGCATTCGATCGCAAGACCGGCAAAGAAGCCTGGAAGACCGGCAGCGACCCCGTGGGCTATGCGACGCCCTTTCCGTTCACGTTTGAGGGCAAACGGTATGTGGTGGGCTTTACAGGAAACGCGGCGCTGATCGTCGAGCCCAAGACCGGCCACGAAGTGTGGCGGACGACTTGGGAGACGGATTGGGAAGTCAATGCGGCCTCACCGATCTATCACGACGGGTATCTATTTTTGACATCGGGCTACAAAACGGGATCGGCGCTGTACAAGCTATCGTCGAATGGTGACAAGCTGGCGGCAAAGGAGGTCTGGCGCAGCGACGTGCTGCTCAATAAGTTCCAATCGGCGGTGCTGCACGATGGACATCTCTACGCCAGCGATCAAAACGCGCTCAAGTGCGTCGAGTTTCTCACCGGCAAGGAAAAGTGGAAGAAGCCGCGCGTCCGCAACGGTACGATCATCCTCGCAGAGGGCCACCTCATTTTGTTGACGGAAGCCGGCCAGTTGCAAATCGGCATGGCTTCGCCGGAGGACTTCAGGCCTACACTTACGGCAGACATCCTCGACGGCCGCTGCTGGAGCGTTCCCGTGCTGCTCGAAGGCCGTATCTACGCCCGCAACCTCGAACGCGCCGTTTGCTTCAACTTGAAACCCTAAACAAAATCGATGTTCGGCGTGGCAGGGACCATGCCGATTTCGTGGGCCATGCGGAGCAGTTCGCGAATGGCGCGGCGGCCCAGGTAGCCATAGTCGAGCGTCCATTTGTTGACGTACATGCCGATGAAGCGGTCGGCCAGATCCGTGTCCAGACCGCGGCCGAATTGCAGGGCGTAATCGACGGCCTCTTTGCGGTGGGCGAGCCCGTACTCGATGCTGCTTTTGAGCACAGCGGTCACTTCCTGCATTGCTTCTTCGCCGAGGTCGCGGCGGATGCAATTGCCCCCCAGCGGCAAGGGTAATTGCGTGAGGTCCATCCACCAGCGACCCAGGTCCACGACCGGGTGTAGTTGTTGCCGGGCGAAGGTGAGCTGCCCCTCGTGAATGATAAGTCCCGCGTCCGCACCGCCCGCGATGACTTCATCGAGAATGCGGTCGAACATGACCACCTTGTGGCGAAACGCCCCGCGTCCCATCAGTAGATTGAGCGCCAGGAACGCGGTGGTGCTTTCGCCGGGCACGGCGATCATTTTGCCGCGCAGTTCGTCCAGTTCCATCGGCTCGCGAGTCACGACGATGGGTCCGTACCCGTCGCCCATGCTCGATCCGCAATGAGTCAATGCGTATTTGTCGGCCACGAACGGGTAGGCGTGGATGCTGATCGCGGTAATGTCCAGTTCTCCGCGCTGGGCCCGGTCATTGAGCGTCTGGATGTCCTGCAAAACGTGCTCGAACCGCCAGCCTTTGGTATCCACCTTGTCGGCGGCCAGTCCGTAAAACATGAAGGCGTCGTCGGGGTCGGGGCTGTGGCCCAGCGTAAGTGTGCGCTTTTTCACGATTCTCCTTTGCGGCGGTGAGGATGACCAGTCGGCTCTACGTCGTTACAATGCCGCCCCATTACACAATTGAGCACCACGCGAAGCAAGCAACGACCGTGGGCCGGCGAGAAAACAGAGCCGCGACCGTTAGGGAGCGGGCAAGAAGAATCGGCATTCATTGATGCGGCTGGAAGTCACCGACACACGAACGCTGACTGACGAGAACCCGGTGGTGCGCGAGATGGAGTTTCGCAAGCCGCCGGTTTCGGTGGGCTCGCACTCCGAAAACCTGGTGCAACTGCCGGACATCGACATCGCCCCGAAATACGCGACCCTCGACATCGTGAACGACAATTGGGTGTTTCGGCCCAGCGTCCGCGACGGGCTGGCCAAGCAGGATGGCCGGCCCATCACCGAGCCGGTCGAGCTCAAAGATGGTGACGTCATCGTCATCACCTATTTTTCGCTGAAATTCATCATCGACCCGGAAGTCGAGTCGGATGAACTGGCCCTTGTCTCCGCCACGGGCGAACTCGCCAAAATCCGGCAATTTCCCGTTCCGTCGCGCACGGAGATTCGCAAGGCAGACGCCGATCTTTCGTTGAACGCCGCTCGACAAAACACTCTGTCGCAATATATTTTCTCGCTTCGACAGTGCAACGATTTGCCCACGCTCCTCGAATCGATCCTGCGGTTTCTGCGTTCCGAATTTGCCGCCCGGCTGGCATGGATCGGCGTTCGGCGCAATCCGACCGGTTCGCTCGAATTCATGGACGGCCTGTCCGAAGCGGGCCCGCACCATGCCAACCCGCCAAAGTTCGAGACGTTCGAGTACCGCTGCCTGGACCGACATCAATTCCTGTCGATCCCCCGCACGGGCGACGAGGATACCCAGTCGGTCCTGGCCATCCCGCTCATGGCCTCGCGCGGCGCGATCGGACTGCTCTATATCGATTCACGCAAACATACCCGCGTCTACGACGGCGCGGACCTGGGCTTCCTCACCGCCCTGGCGCGGTTCCTCACCCCTTTGTTCGAAGCGGTCTTCGATCAAAAACCGCCGGGGAAATCATCCGGTGCCGGCGGAGAACTGGGCCTCATTCGCCAAATGCAGGCGACGCTCGATCCCAGGAATGTGCCCGAATGGTCGGGACTTCAGATTGCCTCCTTCTCCAAATCGGGAACCGGAAACCCCGGCGACCTGTACGACATCATGCGTTTGCCCAACGGTCTGGCCGCCGTGCTGGTTGGCCGTGTGACCGCCGACCTGGTCCGCACTGCGACCGCCCTTCCGCAGATACAAGGAGCCTTTCGCCTGGCCGGGCTGCATGCCGACCCGCCGAAAACTCAGTTGAAGGCGTTGAATTGGATATTGCACTCCGAAACGAACCCCTGTCGGCTCGATGTGGCCATTCTGCTGGCGAATCCAAAGACCGGCGTCGCCGAAATCAGCACCGCAGGTGCGATCGGCGCATTGCATATTTCCGTGAGCGGCCAAGCCCGCAAACTGGTAGTCCCCAATGCTCCGGCAGTCGGGGCGTCGAAGAGTTTCGATTACACCGCCACCGCGATCCGCATGAAAACCGGGGATACGCTGGCGATCTACACGCCGGGCTGGACCAGGGCCAGGAACGAAGCCGGAACGGTGCTTTCCGAAGAGAAATTCACCGAAGCCGTTTGCGATGGCTTCAATCACCCGGCGGTTTCCGCGATCGAGGAACTGGTTGCCGACTTATCACCCTACATCAAGAAAGGGACCCTCTCCGACGATATCACACTGTTACTGCTTTATCGCGCGGAATGAATCGGCCGATAATAACCAGGATATTGCGTTGAAAATGTATTTTTTTGGACACGTTGTTCATTGCATGGCAACTCAGCGTGTCCTACAATGTATCGTTCGGTGAAACGATTCTTGTTTGGAGGAAGCGGCATACACGTGCGGCACAAATATACCCAATCCATTGCAATGCTTGCGGTGATGCCGCTCTGTGCGGGCTGTTTTTCGACGATTCAGTCCGAGACCGATGCTGCTGACGCGGACGGGCTCACCGATGTAGCCCGATGCATCGTCCCCGAAGAGTCGGAACGCATGATCGATCAGGTTTTGCAACTGGTAAACCTGGAGCGTGCAGACGCCGGTCTTGCCCCCGTTGTGGCCGACTCCACCCTCCAGAAGATCGCCGATGACTTCGCCTGTCGCATGATCGTCGAGGAGTTTTTCGGCCACACCGATCCTGAAAACGGCCACGGGCCCGGCGATCGCGCCGAGATGGGCAAGTACGCGTTTTACGCCATCGGCGAGAACCTGGCTGCGGGACAGGAGACTCCGGCTGAGGCCATGCGCGTCTGGATGGAAAGCCCCGCTCACCGCGATATCATTTTGGACGAGAAGTGGTCCGAGGTTGGTTTGAGCGTTCGCTTCGGCGGTGAGTTTTCGATCTACTGGGTGCAGGAATTCGGCGCTCCGGCGGAAGAGTAAACTCCTACGGGCGAGGCTACGCGCCGCGGCTCGGCGCCCCTTCGACGGCTTATGCCCAACCACAATCTTCCTTTTGACCCGAAAACTCCCCGACGCGGCGGCGTGCGCGCCATCGTTACCGGACAAGTCGGCCTCGATAAGAAAGAGTTCTTGCAGCAAGTGGTCGAGATCGCGCGGTCGAAAGGCCGCGAGGTTCTGCTCTTCAACGTCGGCGAGATGATGTACGCCGAAGCACCGGATATCGTGCCGGGGCGCATCCTCGACCTCTCCCGACAACGGCTCACCACGCTACGGCGAAGCGTCTTCAAGGACATTCTCCGAGCCGCCGCGACCGGCGTGGATTTGATCGTCAACACGCACGCGACGTTTCGCTGGAAGCACGGACTCTTCCCGGCCTACGATCACGCCCAGATGCGCGAACTCGACGCGGACCTCTACATTACCCTCGTCGATAACGTAGACGCCGTGCACGAAAGGCTCGAACGCGAGCACGACGTGCGGCACACGCTCAAGGACATTCTTGTCTGGCGCGAGGAGGAGATCGTGGTCACCGAGGCGATGGCCGACGCGATCGCCGGATACGGACAGGCCTATGTCCTCTCGCGAAGCAATGCCCGCATCAACGTGCAGGCCTTATACCGCCTCATGTTCGAACCGGATCGCAAGAAGGTGTACCCCTCGTTTCCCATGACTCATGTGATGGAAAGTCCGGCAATCCTGGCGGAGATCGAGCATTTCCGCGACAGCCTGGCCGAGCACTTCATTACATTTGATCCTGCTGACGTGGACGAAAAGCACCTCATGGGCCTGGCGGGCGACGCCCTTCGCCGCGGAGAAGGCCAATTCCTGCGAGAAGTTAATGGGCGGACCGTTTCGATGAATGCGAAGGAAATCAACAGCATAGCCCGCGACATTGATGGACAGATTTACGCCCGCGATTTCAAGCTCATCGATCAGTCAGACATGGTCGTCAGCTACATTCCGTCGCTGCCCGACGGGCGGCCGGCGCTATCGTCGGGCGTCGAGCGCGAGCTGCATCACGCCTTTGAGGGCACGCGCGAAGCCCATGTCGTCTGGCGACCCGATTGCGATCCGTCGCCCTTCGTCACCGAAACCGCGACCCGCGTATTCCGCACGATCTCTGAGATGTTCGACTACTTTCAGCAGCGCGGCTACATCACCGACTACCAGCTTCCGCTTCCATGATGTCACACGCAAGCGGTCATTTGTTTTTCGAAAAGTCGCAATCCCTCGCGACTCCGTACAAACCAGGCGACGATCTTCGCCCGCTTCAATTCGCATTTGGACGATTGTTCGACGAGGCCTCGCAGACGATCTACTACGCAGGCTCTGACTTGGACGAAGTGCTTGTGGAGCGGATTCTCATTGTGCGACAAGATCAGACAGCTCAACACGAGGTTCCGGCGGATTTTCTTTCCGATCCGGAACTCTTGAAAAGATCCGTGCTCAAGAATCTCGCTGCGTTGGCCGACTCCGCAGAAACGGAAGTCTTCGACATTGTGGCCGTCAAGATCATTGCGCGGCGGGACGAGTTGCCAGGTCGAACAAACCGAATCCAAAGCGCAAGCGACGGGCGGTCCCTCAGAGCCGAATAACGCCCGAACATAAGTACCGCCCCGCGCTTGCGCTTCTGATCGTTGCAGTTAGCGAAATTGTGCGATCTGCTCAACCGCCAGGCGGTCGCACTCTTCGTTCTCCGGATGGCCGCTGTGTCCGCGAACATACTCGTAGCTCATGTCGTGCTGCTGGGCCAGGGCGTGCAACTGCTTCCACAGTTCGACGTTCTTCACCGGCTCGGACGTTGCTTTTTTGCCGCGTCGCCAGCCGTTGGCGATCCAGCCGGAAATCCACTGCGTCAGCCCGTGGATGACGTACTGGCTGTCGCTCACCAGGTGCACGCGGCGGCGCTTGGTCGCATCAATGGCTTTGAGCCCTTCGATTGCCCCCATCAGTTCCATTTGATTGTTTGTCGTGTGCGGACTTCCACCGGCGAGCGACTTTGCTTTCCCGGATGCCGGATGCTTCAAGATCGCCGCCCAACCGCCGGGGCCGGGGTTCCCGCTGCACGCGCCGTCGGTGAACAAAACAACTTCGGGCGCCGTCATCTTTGCGGATTGCACTGGCTGTTCTGTCGGAGTGGGCGACATGAAGGAAAATCAGGAGGGGCGGTGCTTGCCGTTGGATTTGCCGTTTGTTTTCCCTCGCTGCCCACGCTTCTTGAAATCGAGCGAAGTCACGAGCAAGACGTCTATGACGTTATAATCCTCGCCCGACTCCGCGACGATGATCCGACTTGCTTCGCGGGGAACCATGATAAACTCAGGGTGTCGGATTTCGAATCTTCTGCCGTCCCCCAACGAGATCGTGAACGGAATAAAAGGCTCAGCAAAAACCGCTTTTCTAATTTGGTCGATGGTCATGGAAACTCCTACCCAAGTCGTTTCACGAGATTATCGCCGCTTCGAGCTTCCTTTACAACAAGACAGGTTTTTGATCTCTTATGGACTGCTTACACTGACGACATGGATCACTTTGTCTATCAACACGGGGTCTTGCATGGCGAGGGATTGGACCTTCGCGAGGCCGCGGAGCGATTCGGCACGCCGCTTTACGTGTACTCGCGACAGACGCTTCTCGATCATTACGATCGTCTGCGTGCGGCCTTTGCTCCGCTCAACCCCACAATCTGCTTTTCGGTGAAATGTTGTTCAAACCTTGCCATTCTCCGCCTGTTGCAGGAACGCGGAGCGGCCTTCGACGTCGTCAGCGGCGGCGAGCTTCAACGGGTTATTGAAGCGGGCGGCGACCCGGCCCGCGCCGTGTTCGCCGGCGTCGGCAAGACTGATGCGGAAATCAAGGCCGCGCTCGACGCGAACATCGGCTGGTTCAACGTCGAATCCGAAGACGAACTCGCCAATATCGTCCGCATCGCGGAACGAGTAGGCCGGATCGCCCGAATCGCACTTCGCATCAACCCCGACGTCGATCCGCACACGCACGTCTACACCACCACGGGCAAACGCGAGACCAAATTCGGCGTCGATCTCGGACGCGCCCGCCGCGTGTTTGATGAATTCAAGACTTCAAAGAGTGTGCGGCTCAGCGGCATCCACCTCCACCTTGGCTCGCCGGTGAATACTGTCGATCCGTATGTCGAATCGGTGAAAAAATCACTGACCCTGATTGATGAGCTTCGCCGCGCCGGTCATTCAATCACGACTCTCAACATCGGCGGTGGTTTCGGCGCACACTACATGAAAGACGAAGCGCCACCCGCGAGCCACTACGCTGAGGCCGTTGTGCCGTTTCTCCAGGGCCGCGATCTTCAGATTTTGCTTGAACCAGGCCGCAGCATCGCAGCCAACGCGGGCGTACTCCTAACCCGCGTGCTCTACCGAAAGGCCTCCGGCGACCGGGCGTTCGTCATCGTGGACGCAGCCATGACCGAGCTCATTCGTCCCGCCCTGTACGGCGCGTATCATTTCGCCTGGCCGGTCGCCCCCCCGCCGGGCATGATCCCGCCGATACGCTCGTCAGATGTGAGCATGTCCGGCCTCGAACTCGTCGATATCGTCGGCCCGGTCTGCGAGAGTGGCGACTTTCTGGCCAAGGACCGCCGCCTGCCGCCTGTAAAGCGCGGCGACCTGGTGTGCATCTTTTCGGCAGGGGCGTATGGCTTCGCCATGAGCAGCCAGTACAACTCGCGCCCGCGCGCCGCTGAAGTTCTCATCGAAGGTAACTCTGCACGCCTCATCCGCCGCAAAGAGACCTACGACGACCTCGTTGCGACTGAACGCGAAATCTGATCGTGAGCTTGTTTTCGTCCGAACCCAACAAGGGCGCGACAATAGGGCCATTGTTACGAGTTGCGGACGGAAGAGACCTTTGGTACCAAATGTGTTGGAGGAAAACATGCGCAACCACTTTCGAATCGGACTTGTGATCATTGGCTTGACGGCAGGCGCTGCTCAGGCCGGTGACAACAAGCAAAGCGTACAATCGTCCATCGACCGCCAGAGGTCCGAACTGGTCAAGCTCAGCGATCAGGTTTGGGCCTTCGCGGAAACGGCCCTCCGCGAAACGAAATCTTCCAAGGTGCTCGCTGATTATGCACAGGAGCAGGGCTTCAAGGTCGAACGCGGAGTGGCCGGAATGCCCACCGCGTTTGTGGCCTCATACGGATCGGGCAAGCCCGTGATCGGAATCCTCGGCGAGTTCGACGCCTTGCCGGGTCTCTCGCAAAAGGCCCAAATCACCAAGGAACCCCTTAACGCCGGCGCCGCCGGGCACGCCTGCGGACACAATCTCTTCGGCGCCGCCAGCCTTGGCGCCGCCACCGCAATCAAGGAACTCATTGCCGAAGGCGGGCTCAAAGGCACGGTCAAATTCTACGGCACGCCCGCCGAGGAGGCCGTCGGCGGAAAAATCTACATGGCCCGCGACGGGTTCTTCAAAGATGTCGATGTCGTTCTCGCATGGCATCCCTCCGACGAAACCCGCGCTGACGTCGTCAGCACCCAGGCGCTCATCGACTTCATCGTTGAATTCCACGGCAAGGCCGCCCACGCCGCCCACGACCCCTGGAATGGCCGCAGCGCGCTGGACGGTCTCGAACTCTGCACCCACGGCATCAACATGCTCCGCGAGCACGTCAAGCCCTCGGTGCGCATGCACTACGTCATCCAGTCCGGCGGCGACGTCCCCAACGTCATCGCCGAATACGCCAAAATGTGGTGCTGGTGCCGCGACTGGACCCGCGCAGGCGTTGACGAAGTGTTCAAACGCGTGCAGGAAATCGTCAAAGGCGCGGCGCTCATGGCCGGGGTGGAAGCCAAACTCACCGTGCAGGGCGGCGACTATGAAATGCTGGTCAACCTTGCCGGCGAGAAGATCATGCACGCCAACCTTCTCGCACTGGGGCCGATTCAGTACACGTCGGAGGAGCAGGACTTTGCCAAGGCCATCCAGCGCGCCACCGGCAAACCCGAAAAAGGCCTCGACGGTACGCCGCACCCCCTCGAAGGGCAGATTCCCGAAGGCGGCTCCACCGACGTGGGCGACATCAGTTGGAACGTTCCCACCATCCACGTCTCCGTCACCACCGCGCCCGTGGACACCCCGTGGCACTCCTGGCCAGTCGTCGCCTGCGGGGGTATGTCCATCGGTCACAAGGGACTCACCCAGGCCGCCAAAGCGCTGGCCATGACAGCAGTTGATTTGTTCGAAAGCGAATCCGCGCGCGACACGATCCGGGCCGAATTCGCTGAGAAAACAAAAGGCCACACCTACAAAGCCTACATCCCCCCCGGACCGCCGCCCGTCCCTGTCCACTAGAACCTAAAAAAATCCTTGACCTTGGATAATGGGGGGGGGTAAGATACAAACTTCCTGAGCTGAAGATGCGTTTTTCAAATTGAGGAGGATATTATGAGCGCATCGATTTTCCGGAAGATTGGCTTTTCTGTGGTACTCGTGGCTATTGTAGTTTCACTTCTGGTTTATCGTTATTCAACAGTATCCGTCGTTTCGGCGGCTCCCCTTCCGGCGGATTGCCCCGAAGGTCAAATATGCGCGCATTATTGACTACACCGGCGGTTGCACGAGTGCGCCTTGTTGCCCCCCGAATCAGACGATGTGCGCATCCAATGATTCGCGGGTCCCGGGACAATATCCTCGGATTGCCGCCGCAAATCCAGGAACGTGTATAGAACTTAAAGAGGAAGTTATTGTCTGCTCGACTTGGGAATGCGACCTCGCTAATACCTGCGCCCAGGGCTCGTGTCAAGCTGTCGATCCAGTGCGCCATTCCATGGCGCGTACTTATCGATCGACTGGTCAGGCATGTCCCGCAGGGGCCCTCCACTGACACCTAGGGATGGAGCACAATGATGATGATTTTCGTACCGCTTTGTGCCTTGTTGGGTTATCCGGATGACTTGCCCGCCCGTTTGCGGGCTGTTTTCGCATCCCCGGCTTACCGCACGAGTGAATCGGAATGGACGATCTCATGGTACAGTGGGCCCGACGCGGGGCTAGTCGAACGGTGCGTCACCAAATTCGCCGGAGGTTCCACATGGGAAAGCAATCTGGGGGATGAAAATAATTTCCATTACACGTCCCATTATCTTCCTCCGGCGCGTGGAGCCGGGCCAGAAGAATCAGAAAAAAGTGTTGTTCCGCGAGCCAATGAAGCGGGGATTCGAAACAAGCTCCTCTACCAGGATCAGGCTTGGAACTTGAGGCACGCGGAGCGCCCGGTGAGTGGATTCGTAGTGCCTGCAAAGGACGCTTCCTTCTATGGCCCCGTGCAATTGCCCTCCATCGGGCTTGCACATTCGTTCGCTGACGAACCTTATGCGACACCATTTCAACTGAACCCGTTCGATGGCGAAGGTCTTGCCAACGCGACTTTTCGGGAATACCAGGACAATGGCCTACCTGCCGTGGTGGCAGAGTGGGGAAATACGACGCTGACATGGATCTTCGATCATGAGCAAGGGGGAATGCCTGTTCAGGCCATGCTGCACCGCGGGGACAGTCTGGCGAGTTACTCGCGCAGCACATATCAGAACGTAGGCGGGCGCTGGTTCCCGAAAGCTACGGGTTTCTTCGATGGCTCTAATCAGCTTTTGAAGCGCGTAGAAATCCAGCGCGTTACTTTCGACCGGCCGGAACATCTGCAGGAGATTACGCCAGTGGAATTCGGAGCGCTTTCGGGGACGCAGTTCGGCGGGCCCAGTGGTTTGCTCTGGTGGAATGGTGTCGAATTGGTTCCGGACGACGAATTTCTCCCACTACTTTGGCTCGATCCCACCATCATGGATGACCGGATCGCGCAGTTCATGGTGGAGGACACTGATCGGACGGTAGAACAGTATCGGGCCGCGCTTCGGCAATCGGGTGATGCCCTCCGCGAACGGTACAAGCGCGAATACGGCGAAGAACTCAAGTTGAAGAAAACTGCCGAAAAAGACCCTTGGGACGTGTATGTGGACGAGTTTGTCAGCAAGCACAAGTTCCCCGAAGCGCCGACCAAGAAGGCATTTGAAATCCGTGACAGCGCCAAGAAGCTCCGCGATACGCAGCGCCTCCGCGACGCTGCGGACATGCGAAAAGCGAAGCGCGAGGGCGACAAGCGCAAGCTCGAAGAATTCGAGAAACGCGAAAAGAAAATCTATGACCGCCTGCTGGTTCGCCCGCTCGATCGATTAGCCGCAGCCGTAGCCAAGAGTAGCGAAACGCAGACTACTCCTTGAGCAATCTCTTATTCGTTTTGGACCTCTGCCACCGTGAACGCCGTCCTTATTCCCAGCGCATAGTGGACGAAGCCCTGATTCGCCATGTTGCAGATCAAGACGTAGTTCCCCGCCTCCAATGTCAGGGTCAGATTCTCGGTACGGCCGGGATTGATCCCTTCGATTTCATCCACAAGCTCGGTGCCGGCGCCATTCTCCTCGTAGGCCCCATTGGCTTCGGTGGGCAGCGCATCGGGGGCAAGGTCGGTCTTGATCACGAAAAACTCGTGTGCGACAGCGCCGCCATTGCGAACGCGGAAGGTAACCAATCCCGCCGTCGCGGTCGCGGGTTCGGGTGTCACGCTGAATTCCGCGAGGTCAACATCCACGATCGTCCCACCGATTCCCCCCTGCGGGCAGCCCGACAGCAGTACGGCCAGAACGCAAAATGCGAAAACAACTACACCTCGACGACCCAATCGTGCCAGGTTCATTTGTTTCTCCATTGCTACTGGCAATGGAATGCGACCCATCCCCCGGCGCGACGCCGAAGAATTGTCGCCGTACAGGTCCGCGCTTCAGAAGTAATGTCGCCCCGCGCCGGACCCTTGCATTATAAGAGGACCGAGGGTCGGGTGTATGCAAAAAACGGCGATCTCGCGGCGGGTTTGGCAGGGGGGATTTCAATACATTCAACGCGCTCGCACATGCGCCCGTCCGCGTTACAATGGCCCGTCCAACATGGCGACGAACCACAAGCAAAACGGCAACGGCAAGGCGCTGACCTACAAGGAGGCCGGCGTCGATATTCATGCCAATACGCGCTGGGTGTCGAAGATCGAGTCGGCCATGCGCAGCACCTACGGCCCGCGCGTGCCCAAGGACCGCCACGGCGGCTTCGCGGGCATGTTCCGCCTCGACTACGACGAAACCCTCTTTCGCCGAAACTACCGCCGCCCCGTCCTCGTGGGCTGCACCGACGGCGTGGGCACCAAGGTCCTCATCGCCATCGAGATGAACAAGCTCGATACCATCGGCATCGACCTGGTGGCCATGAACGTCAACGACCTCATCACCTGCGGGGCCGAGCCGCTCTTCTTTCTCGACTACCTCGCAGTCCACAAGCTTGATCCGGAGCACCTTTTGCACGTGATCGAAGGCGTCGCCGAAGGGTGCAGGCAGGCCGGGTGCGCGCTGTTGGGCGGCGAGACGGCAGAGATGCCCGACCTCTATCGCAAGGGCGACCTGGACCTGGCGGGCTTCGCGGTGGGCGTGGTGGAGCGAGGGCGGCAGATCGACGGCTCGCGCGTCGAGCCGGGTGACACCATCGTGGCACTGCCATCAAGCGGCGTGCACTCCAACGGCTACACGCTGGTCCGCAAGCTAATCGAGCGGGCGGGGTGCAAACTCGACAAGCACCATGACGAACTCGGCGAGACGCTGGGCCAGGCCGTTTTGCGTCCCACGCGCATTTATGTCAGCGCCGTTCTGTCCGTGCTGCACGCTTACCCGACCAAGCGCGTCGTCGCGGGTATGGCCCACATCACCGGCGGGGGCCTCACCGAAAACATCGCCCGCGCCCTGCCGGAAGACTGCGACGCGGTTCTGGATCGCAAATCGTGGACCATTCCGCCGATTTTCCGTTACTTGCAGCGGCTGGGCACGACGCGCGAAGAAATGTTCAAGGTCTTCAACATGGGCGTTGGCTTCATCCTCATCGTCAAGCCCTTCTACGCCCAGGGCGTTCTGCGCATCCTCCAAAACTCTGGCGAAGAACCCTTCATCCTCGGCCAGGTCGAACGCGGCCGCCAAAAAGTCGCCATTCGGTAGGGCGGGCTCCGCCCGCCCCGGCTACGGTGCTGGCGGCAAGGATACCCCAAGCCACGGCCTCGTCGTGTTCACGCCATTTAGCAAGTCTATTAACCGCACGATGTCTGGCGGGGCGCACTGGCCCGACCTGTCGATGTCGCATTGTCGCGGCAACAGCGGCGGGATGCGGACCCCATTGAGATGATCGATCAGATCGAGAATATCCGAGGGCGTGCTGGTTCGAGTGCCGTTCACGTCGCCGGGCAGGAAGCCAAGTGTCACGCTGTTGGCCGTTGGATCGATGGGCACGCCGTCCGGGCTTTCCACGATCGCGGTGATGGTGGTCCACGCGCCAGGGGGAATCGGGTCGGAAAGAATAATGTCGAAGGTGTTGGGTTCCGCCACTTCGTTAATCGTGAAGACCAGTGGAGCGATTCCGGAGGTTGAAGTAACCATAAACGATTCGGTAGTGAAAGGCTCGCCCGTCGCAGCGTCGTACGGTTCACAGGTGAATCTCATGCGAACTCGATCAAAGCCTTGGGCCGTCTGTCCGGTGATGGAGCGGTCCTGGCGAACATCGACAATGCCGGCGATCGGATCGGTGAACGTGATTGCAAATACGGGCGGGTCTTCGCATTCGTCGGGGATGTCATTGTGATTGCAATCGAAGCTTGCTCCCAATGCCAAGTCACATTCATCCGGCACTTGGTTGCCATTGCAATCAGGCGATAGAGCGTCGCGTATGTCGCAGGAATCGGGGACCGAATTTCCATTGCAGTCGGGTAAACATTCGCGAGTCAGGTGGGTGGTCCAAGTGCCCGGCGCGCCGCCGAACAGATTCCAGGTTCCCGAGGCCGTGCACGATTCGAAATCGAACTGGCCATCCACTTTGATTTTCTGGCCGTTGCCGGTGATCACCCCCTGCTCGTTCATCGCCGCCGTCGTTTGAAACAAAATGGGGCCGTAGCTGGTGGTGAACAGATAATCGAGTTGGCCGTTGCAATATAGTGAACTAACAATGGTTCCTACGGACGCCCCTTCATATTCCCCTTCGTAAGGGCCGATGCACCCGCACACGCTCCCTTCGCACGATGTTTCGCAGGAATCAGGTAACCCATTCGCGTTGCAATCTTCTTCGGGATCGGGAATGCCATTTCCGTTGCAATCCGGTACCGTGGAACCAATAACCCCAAAGATCAGGCGGTCACTGGTGATTCCACCAGTGTTTGCACGAAGAGGAGAAGTGGGATCGGTCGGATCGGCGGCGGTACCGAAACCCCAGCGGAGCTCGGCACCGAGGTTGGGATCCGTCTCGTCAGCGTTGAGCAAGTCCAAGACGTAATCACCTTGTATGTTGGGCATCGTCACATTCAGCTCCCCAACACGCTTGGGAGTCGTTTGATTCAATGTGACCATTAGCGAGCCGCTCGACGTCAGCGCAGTGTAAGTAGTGTTGAAAAAGTTGGGAATGATGCCGGGAAGCTCACCGTCGACGAAATAGTTGGTGCCACAGCCTGTCTCGTCGCCAGCACAAACGGTAGTGCTGCTATAATCCCAAAATGGAATGGGACCTGCATTTGGTTGAGTTTCCTGCAAAGGGTGGTGGCCAACAGGAGCAATCCCCGCCAACAGTTCAGGGCTTGTATCGCTCAGGTCGAATTGCATCAAACGAACGCGAACCGAATTCGTGGCGTTCGGGACGGTCGGAGTGCCCGCCGTCAATTGGGCGAACACTCCAACATTGACGACCTCGTCCGGCTGGTACGCGATCCCATTGATGGGAGCCGTCGGAACCAACGACACAATCGCGCCGGCATGAGCCGCAGCGCTGCTAATCAAGACGAAAACCGCGCCATTCCGTATCATTGGCTGCCTTGCCCGGGAATCTGCTCGAATCCCCATGTGGGGGACCGGTTTTCAGGCCGCAACTTTGAAGGAATCAGTGTAACGGTTTTCTGCACCTAGGTCAAAGGAAATAGAAGTTTAGTGGTTAAGGGGGAAGGGTCTTTCATCTCACCCTGGCAGGGGAGGTCATTGGTTTGACGCGGAGAGGCTTGCGGGTTGGAATGAAGCGAAGGGCTTGTAGCTCAGCGGTTAGAGCAGGCGACTCATAATCGCTTGGTCGGGGGTTCGAATCCCTCCAGGCCCAGTCGAACGCAGTTGACCCGCAACGCCGTACTCACCTGCCGCTTCGGCAATTAGCCCGCATCAGCCGTCAATTCTTCGATTGCGCCCAGAATGGTGGAGATACAAACGGGGGTGCTGAGAACGCGGCACTTGCGCATGCGCAGCCAGGCGTCATCAAGACGTATGTCCTTTTTGTTATGGATGAAAATAACGGGAATGTTCTTGCCTCCCGCCCTTTGCTCAGCCTCTTCAAACCTAGCGATGAGTTCAGCCTGGTGATCCTGATCGGAGAAGTATAGGACGCCCAGAGTAGGCAACGTGCCGGCGGGAGTGGGAGCGATGACGTCGAAAAAGAGCCGATAAGCGTCCGTTTCCTGGCAATGACTCACGCAGAGTGCATGGACGGGTCTGGTGAGGCGCGCCTGTGTTTTCTCTTTGAAGCTTGGCCAGGGGCCTTCCTCGGATCGTGCGAGCATCGCTACTTTCAAGTCATTGGTTTCGGTAGGCACAACGGCGACAACTTGCGAGATGATGGACGGTCGCAATTGCAGCAGGTCAACCAGTTCATCGAACGGATGAACGGCCTCATCTCCGCTGTCGCCCAGGAGCATCGCATGGGCGATGCGGTTTGCGAGGGCGATCGTGGCCGCAGCCTCGCGATGTTCGCCTTCGAGGCGCTGCAATTTTTCTATGGGCCAATGGTGACTGGTCGCGGGGACGATGAAATCGCGCGGAAACTTCCAATGCTCCATCGCCCTGGCGAGTACGTCACAATGGTCGAGCAGCAAGGTCTGCGTTTCAACTTTCTCCAATGGCTGAGCGGCCTCCTGGGCGGCGTCGCAAACAGCCGGGTACCGATCGGGAAGTTGAGCCAACAGGATCAGGCGGCCCACGTCGTGGAGAACGCCCCAGAGAAAGTACGCGTCGGCCGCCCTGGCTTGGCGGGCCTTGGCAATGTCTGCGGCGATGAGGCCGCACGCGATCGAATGCTCCCAGAACATACGCGGATCAATCCGCGACCCAGCGGCGCTCGCGTAACTCTCAAACACGTCCAGCGCCATCACGAGATTGCGCACTTCCTGAATACCCACCCGCTGTACCGCCGCCCTGACGTTGGCGACCGGTTGCCCGCGACGGTAGGCGGAGCTGTTGGCCACCCTGAGCAGCCGGATGCAAAGCGCCTGATCAGGCTCCGCCGCATGGGCAACATCCTGCACCGAGCACGTCGCGCTCGAGCTGACGGCAATGACATTCTGGACGGTGGCGCCCAACGGCTTAATCTCCAGATGTTTACAGATTTGGGCGAGAAGCTTGTCTCCCGTGAGATTCGACGATGGACTCCTGGTCGGCTCAGGCTCCGCTGTCATCGGCGCCCGGCCCACACCGGCAACGGCTGGACGGTGCGGCGTTGGGGAACTCTTCGGAGCGTTGTTGATCGATGCCTGTGTCGCAGAATGTGGATTCCCTGCAGGCGGAACGGGCCTGCCAGTGGTTGCCGAAGCGAGATCGGACAAGCATTTATCAATGCGTGCGAAGAGATCATCGAGCGAAAACGATGATTTTAGGAGGTAACCCTGCACGCCGCGTTTGCTAGCTTCGACGATCCCTTCGCGATCCGAGCGATCGGTTAACAGGAGCACGGGGGTGGTCATCAGGTTGGGCTGGCCGCGGATTGCGCTGAGCGTCGCCAGACCATCCATTCCGGGCATGTTCATGTCGAGCAGCACCAGATCGGGTCGCTGATCGCGCGCTATGGTCAACGCTTCCTGCCCGCTCGCCGCACAAAGCGCCTCGTGACCGTGCCTGCGCAGCGCCTCGGCGATGGGCTCACGGCAGAGCGCCATGTCGTCTACTACGAGAATCTTGCTCATATGCCTACCTCGGTTGCGTGCGTCGCTGGCTCATCCGCAACGGCATGGGGCCAAACACCTTCGACTTTTTCATTCTTCGGTTCCGTCAATGAATCGCTGCGGCTGGTCAATGTTTATCGGATGCACAGGCCTGCCACTGACTCTGAATGCGCGTCAGTTTCGGCAGGACCGAGAATCTCGTGTTGGAACAGCAGACATCGGTTCAATTCACGGTCAATTCGCTCAAGGCACGATGGCGCCGCGGAAAGGTCTGCGCCACGACCCATGCGCTCGAGCTGTTCCGCGAGCGACCGTACGGCCTCAGCCGAAACATACGCCGCGGCTCCCTTGAGTCCATGTGCCGTGTTCCCCGTTTCCACATGATCGCCGGCCGCGATATGGCGTTGCATGGCAGTGATGAATGCAGGCGCCTGGCTCTGAAACATTTTGATCAACTTGGCGGCGAACTGCCGATCGCCGCCCCAACGCTTGAGAATGGCATCGACATGGAATGGCTCTGTCACGGAGTCGCCGCCGGACTGGAGCGGAGACTCCGAAGGCTCCGCAGGTCTTACAGCCGTGGCGGTCACCGCGGAACCGGGCTGGGTTTCTGCGATGTTGTTGCGGGTCGCCAGGCGCTGGATGATCGCGGTCAGATCGTCTGCCGCGAATGGCTTGGCCAGATAGTCGTCCATTCCGGCGGCCGCGCAGCGCTCCTTGTCTCCGGCAATTGCGTTTGCGGTCAACGCGACGATGGGCACGTGTTTATTCTCCACGCCGGCACTCGCGAGTGCGGCCTCGCCGTCCCTGATCGCGCGGGTTGCCTCGAATCCATCCATGTTCGGCATCTGGCAATCCATCAGGATGATGTCGTAATCCCGCCGCAGCGCCGCTTCAACGGCTTCCCTGCCGTCTTTCGCCATGTCGCAGCAGTAGCCCGCCTGGGTCAGGGTGGCCGATGCGACCTCCCGTCCTATTTCATTGTCATCGACCAGTAAGATGCGCACCGCCTGTGTGCTTCGCGTCGCCGGAGGCGCTTCGTTCGGAGAGGTACCCGGGGTTTTCAGATGCGCCTGGGTCCGTGTGGCGCACGCGAGTGCGCTCGCAATCACCTCCAGGAGACGTGGTGCGGTCACTGGTTTTGCCAACCAAGCCGCGAAGCCCAGCGCGCGAAGCCGCTCGTCATCTCGCGCCGCCTCGCTCGATGACAACATGATCAAGATCGTGTCGAGTAGTTTGGGATGGGCCTTGATTGCCCGGGCAAGCTGTTCACCATCGAGGCCTGGCATGTTCCGGTCAAGGATGGCCACGCCGAAGGGCGTACCGCAGTCGGCTGCCGCGAGGAGCGCATCGAGCGCGCGTTGTCCGTCGCACTCCGCTTGAGTGTATATTCCGCATGCGCTTAGCTGTTCGTACAGGATTTCGCGGTTCACCACGTTGTCATCGACGGCCAGGACGCGGATGTTCCGCAGATCGCGGCGAATCGGCGATAGACTCAACCCTGGAGTCGAAGCGCGATCGAATCTTACGGTGAACCAGAACGTGGAACCGAGGCCCGGTTCCGTGCTGACGCCAATGGTCCCGTCCATCAATTCAACGAGTCGCTTGCAAATGGCCAGACCCAATCCCGTGCCGCCGTATTTCCGTGTCGTGGAAGCGTCCACCTGCGAAAACGATCGGAACAGGCGATCCAGGCGCTCCATCGGGATGCCGATGCCGGTGTCGTCAACGGTGAATCGCATCGTCTCGTGTGCAGGCGACTCGTCTTCAACAACCGCGCGAATCGCGATCTGTCCATGTTCGGTGAATTTGAGCGCATTACCGGCCAGGTTCATCAGGACCTGTTGAAGCCTTCCGGGATCCCCAAGCACGCGCAATGGAGCCTGAGGGTGAACGGCGCCCAGCAGCGTCAAACCCTTCGCTTTCGCGGCCTCTTCAAAGGTGGCGATGGTGCATGCGATGACGTCCTGAATGTCGAATTCGACGACTTCCAGTTCGACTTTCCCCGCCTCGATCTTGGAAAAATCGAGGATGTCGCTGATCAGGCACAAGAGCGCATCGCCGGAGTGTTTCGCCACCGATGCGTAATGACGCTGTCGATCGTCAAGGCTGGTTCTCAGGAGGAGTTCGGTCATGCCAATGACACCGTTGAGCGGCGTGCGCAGCTCGTGGCTCATGGTGGCGAGGAACTCGCTCTTGGCCCGATTGGCTGCTTCGGCAGCCTCCTTGGCCTGCCGCAGAGCTTCTTCCATACGCCGTCGTTCCGCGAGTTCCCTCTCGAGGACCCTGGTGGCGGCCTGGGCTTCCCGGGCTAGCACGACCTCCTGGTGGTTGCGGTACGATCGAACCATCGACCGCAGGCGAAATTCCAACTCGATCAATCGAAAAGGCTTGCTGAGGTATTCATCGGCACCGGCTTCGAGACCCGCAACGATATCGCTGACATCCGCGCACGCGCTCAGGATAATCACGGGGATGTCGCGCGTCGTTGCACACGCTTTCAGACGGCGGGTGCACTCCAGGCCGCCCATGTTGGGCATCATGACATCCATGAGAATCACATCCGGGTATTGCTGCTCCACTTGGGCAAGTGCTTCGCATCCATCCGTCGCCTCCTGCACCACAAAGCCCTTTTTCTTGAGCGCGCTCCGGCACAGCGCGCGAGTGGCTGGATCATCGTCGACAACCAATACGACAACTGCGGCCTCCGCGAGCGTCTCATCCTTCACACGCATTGTTGGCTCGACATTTGGCGCCGTTGTCATGGTTCCGCTCTCCGTGGTTGCAGGTCGGGATGCTTCGGTCATTGAGCCAATCCCCCCACGCTGTTCGCGGTGGCCGCCGATGGTCCCCATTTGGCGACGATGTCCTGGACACGGATCATGCTGACGGGTTTGGTGATGTAGTCGTCCATGCCCGCGTCGATGCACCGTTCGCGGTCTCCTTTCATGGCATGAGCGGTCATGGCGATGATGGTGAGGCTTTTCCAGCGGCCGTCGGCGCGGATGCGTCGGGTGGCCTCGTATCCGTCCATCTCCGGCATCTGCACGTCCATGAAGACCAGGTCGAAGGATTTCTGTTCGAGGATTTCGAGGGCTACGCGGCCGTTCTCGGCCTCGACCACGTCGCAGCCGCATTTGCGGAGAATGCCCGTGGCCACCTTTCGGTTTACCAGATTGTCCTCCGCGAGCAGCACGCGGGTGCAAAACCGCCGCCGTTCCGTCGGCCAGTCCGGCGTTTCCTCGTCGTTCAATGCGGCTTGGGTCGTGACGTTGTCACTGAGGGCGGTGGTCAGGGCGTCCATGAGCAAGGATCGCTTGAGGGGCTTGGTCAGATAGGCTGTGACCCTTGCATCTCCGGGCTCCAGGGATTCTCTTCTGTCGTATAACGAACTCAGAAAGATGATTTTCGGGGACCCGCAGGAGGAATCTTCACATACGCGCCGGGCCAACTCGAAGCCGTCCATGTCCGGCATCTGCACGTCCAGAAGAAGCAGATGGAATGGCTCCCCGCGGGCCTGATCGTTGCGCAGGATCTCCAGGGCCTGGTCGCCGCTCGAGGCCAGCACCGGGTGGCAGTTCCAGGATTCCAAAACCAAACGAACGAGCCGGAGGTTGGTGGCGTTGTCATCCACCGCCAGAATGCGCGCCGCGACCAGCGCTCCCGGAGCTTGCTTGTGCCTTGAGGACTGACACAGGCTCGATGGCGGGTTCTTGCCCGGCACAAGGGGGATGCGGAAATGAAACGTGCTGCCCTGGCCGACTTCGCTTTCCACCCAGATCTCACCGCCCATCGTCTCGATGATCCGGCGGGAGATGGTGAGTCCCAATCCCGTGCCGCCGTACTTCCGCGTGGTGGCCCCATCCGCCTGGGTGAAGGCCTCAAAGATCGACGCCCTTCGATCCTCGGGAATGCCGATCCCCGTGTCCCGCACGGAGAACAAGAGCATGCCCGCCGGGTCGGACGGCTTCTCCAACTCCAACGTGACGGCGATCTCGCCGTGCTCGGTGAACTTGATGGCGTTGCCCGCGAGGTTGATCAGCACCTGCCGCAGTCGCGTGGGATCGCCGTGCAGGAATTGAGGGACGCCGGGATGCACATCAACGATCAGCTCAAGCTTCTTTTGCGAAGCGCGATATGCCACCACGTCCGCCACGCCTTCCATTGTGGCCACGACGTCGAAATCCACTCGTTCCAACTCCAGCTTTCCCGCCTCGATCTTGGAAAGGTCCAGAATGTCGTTGAGCAGAGCGAGCAGTGAGTTGCTGCATTCGAGCACCGTGGCCAGGGATTCGCGCTGCTCGCTGCTGAGCTCCGTGTCCAGCGTCAACTCCGTCATCCCGATGATTCCGTTCATGGGGGTTCGAATCTCATGGCTCATGTTGGCCAGGAACTCGCCCTTGGCCCGGCTCCCCGCCTCAGCCTTCTGCGACGCATCACGCAAGGCAGTGTTCACGCCCTCCAGCTCGGTGGCTTGGGTACGCAGACGCCGGACGGCGATCGCCAAGCCCACCGCTCCCGTTCCAAACGTCAGGGTGCCGAGCGCCAACCAACCCATCAACCCAGTGCGAGCCGTCAGAACGGCAATCGGACCTTCGTTATCCATCGGCCGGATGAATTCCATCACCCCGCGAACGTCGCCCACCTTCCAGTCGTGTTTGGGGCTGTCCGGTCTCCCGTTATGACAGTTGACGCAGGCTTGTTTCATGCGATCCGCGATCGCAAAACGCAGCGATGGCCGACCCTCGTACGACTCGAACCGGTAGAATGGCTGTTCGGGATCGCGCTGCACTGCTTCGAGGGCCGCGACCGAGAAGGCGTCGCGATGCTCGTTATTCTTGCGCCAGGGAAAGGGGTAGTTGCTGTATAGGAAGACATGCGCTCCGGGCCTTTGCTCTTGCACGTAGTCGCCCAATCTCTTCGTCAGTGTGGCGGGCAAGGCGATGGCGTTGGGATTGTTTTCATAATCGTGCGTGATTTCCAAACCGTGTTTTCTCGCGACGGGTACAACTTCTGAGCTGTACAGCTCGCGAAAGGCCGAAATCGACTTGACCTGAAGCTCCGTTCCTTGAAGGGCCATCCCCTGTATCACGGCATTCGACTGTCGATAGAGAATACAATAGAACAACAGAGTGCTTGGCAAAGCCAGTCCCAGGCAAATCGCGATCAGTCTGCGGCGGACAAACCGCATCAGGCGCGAGTTGCTGTGCTGATTGTTGTCTCCCATATTTCGATATCGCGACGTCAGGAATTCCTCACCGGGTGGCATACAACGATTGTGTGCCATGCCCAAGCCCAGCCTCATCGGGTGCCGGCATATGACTCGCACCGCATGGCGGCGTTACGCTTGGCCATTCCACCCGGGAAGCTGGGCATTGCCTTGGGCACGGCACCCAACCCGATGTTTAGACCGTTTCGTACAACATGCTTTCGAAGCAAGTCTCATTGACAAGATCGGCGGGATTGGATCGGCACTTCATCTTGTGGGAACTGCCGTCCAGGCCATCGGACGATCCAGCGCGGACAGGTCTGTCGTCCCATATGGGTTCCGTCGATTCTGGTCATCGAATGAAATGATTATCGCCCAGGGCCGCAACGCGTGTCGTCGACGATCAGGATCAGCGGCACTCCCGCCTACGTTTGCTTGCCGAGGATCGAGGCCGCGGTCTGGAGTCGCTCCACTTCCACTTCCAGTTCAGGAAGCAGCGCCCGAACGCCTTCCACTCCTTCGTCGCCGACGCATCGCTCTTCCATTTGTCGTGCCAAGCCACGGACTTGTTCCGCGCAGATGTTGGACGCCGATCCTTTCAGGCTGTGCGAAATCGCACGGAGACTATCAAGGTTTGCGTGCACAGCCGCCTCCCGCAGGCCCTTCATTTGCTGTGGAATCATTTCGACAAACGATGCCACAACTTCGAGAAACAGCTCGCGATCTCCGCCGAGGTTTTCCAGGGCTTGGGCGATATCGATCGCGGACCGCGCGGGGCCGCCAGATGAGACCGGTACGGAATGGGAGGGCGATCCGACGTCCGCTATTTGCTGAGGCTGAGGAATACGTTTTTCGACCATTTTTCGAACCTCCCCGAATCGCATTGGCTTGGAGGCATCATCGGTCATCCCGGCCTCCAGGCGTTCAACGCGATCGCCTTTCATGGCGTGTGCGACAAGCGCAGTATCGCCGGTGGAAACCATGGACTTTAGGTGTTGTCGGTTATGGGGCGGCTAATCCCGCTTCATTTTGGATTTGTCGATCTGCCGGCGAAGTTGCTCGATGGCCGCCGATCAGCCTTTGACCGCAGCGAAAGCAGAATCTGTGTTCGTCGGGATAGTCCTTCTTGCATTGCTTGCATTGCTTGACGGACTCCCGCCGCTGTGCCCCACGAATCGGGCCTGATTCAAAATGCACACCGTAAAAACGATTGGGGGCGTCCAAATGCCGTATCTCCCCGGAGTACCCGACGCGTTCGCCCTGGATTACCAGCACAATTTCGGTTTTGTCGCCTGAGTTGAACCCCGTTGCATCGCCCGAAATTCTGATCCCGCCATCAGAAACGTCCTGCACCACTCCTTCGCGCACAATGCCGTTCGCGCTGCGGACCATCACGGTCACGCCGAGCATCGGCTCGCGCTTGGCAACTCGTTGATCGGTGGCGGTAGTGGTGGCTGTGGGCCGCAGTTTTGAAAACATGGGAATACTCCTTGTCCCATGTATCGACCGCTCGCCATCACTTTTTGAAGAGCCTGCCAACGCGCTGAGCGTCCGCTAATTGTGCAGGAGGACTTGTCCGCAACTTCCAGGTAATCGGACTCCGCGTAAATGAATATGCGATCAGCAAACAGCGGCGAGCGTACAACCGCAAGGCACTGCGCGACCGCTCAATCACTTCGCGCTTCGCGTTGCGTGCTTGTGGGTAGCGATTCCAGACGGTCCCGCAGTTCGCCGAACAATTCGCGGATCGGGCGATAGGCTTCGTGCGTTGGCCGTTGGGACACGGGAACTGCGGCGAGTTCGGACGCGCGAAGCTTCGTAAATCGACCGGCACGCTCGACAAGTTCCGCATGAATCGACCAGGCGGTGTCCATTTGCCCGGCGTCGAGTCGATAGCGTTTTCCGATCTCGAGGACCAGAGCGATCCATGTGGGGGGATCGTGCTCGATCCAGTGGTCGGGAATAATAACGGTAGCTACGATTGCCGGTGCAACCAGTGGAGCAACCGGGCGTGCCGCTTGCGGAATGGGCGCGGCGTCGGATTGCGGCGTTTCTGCTGCCGCGCGAGCGCCGCCGGCTTGGATTGGATCATCCTCCAGGCCCCACTCGGCGGGTTTCCAAAGTCCCCTGGCCCAGCGCTGGCTCATCTTCTCCACGGCATTTTGACGCTTGTGGAAGCCGGCCATGTCTTTTTGCAGCACGCTCTTTTTCTCTTCCGGCATGGATTGTTCCAGCTCGCCGGCGATTCGCCGGACGCCGGCCTCGATTTCGTGAAAAAGCGGATCGGCGTCCTTCGCCCACCGTGCAATCTGCTCGGCAGTGTACGGTTTTCCCTGGGCCCGGCCTTGCAGTGCCTCCTGGGCCTGTTCCCACATTGCCGGTCCGTGCTTGACCATCATGCCGAATGATTCGCGCAGGACGGCGCGCTCAAACAGGGTTGATTGCTGCGGGGTGAGGCCGTAACGCCCAGAAACTTCTTCCGAAAGCACTCCGAAGCGGCCCGGCAAATCCCAGGGAGGAAGGGCTACGATTCGCGAGGCCACCTTTCGTGCGTATTGGTCGGATTCGTCGGTCCAGCCGTTGCGTTCGAATATACGATCGATCATTTGCACGAAATGCGGCGACATCTTGTCCCAGTCAACGCCGGGAATCGGCTTGGAAAAAGTCTGAAACATCTCGTCGGCGGATGTCTCGTCGTCTGTCTCCGGAGTGATCGCCCGCAAAGGGGTTGCCGCGATGCCCATAGCGATGACGAACAGGATCGAGCGAATTTGAAATGACGGGTGACAGGCCATGGCACTACTTTCGGCGCTGCATTTCGGGGGCGCCTTTATGAGTAGAGTATAGCAAATCGGGCGGCCTGCGCCTGCGCCGGTGCCCGAGAATCGGACCACTAGAAGGCGCGGCCGATGATGAATTCGGCCAGGCAAACCAGCGATTCTTTGGCGTCACCGGAGGGCAGCGTTTCGAGCTGGGCCAGGGCGGTTTGTACGTGTTTTTTGGCGGCGGAGACCGCGTAGGCGATGCTGCCGGAGTCCTGGAGCGCCCCGGCGACTTCCGCGGGATTGGGGGCGGCTGTTCCGCTGAGTGCGTCGGCGAGGAGGGCCCGGGTTGGACTGCCTGCGTGCTTGAATGCATGGATGAAGGGCAGAGTCAGCTTGCCCTGGGCGAGATCGCGGCCGAGCGTCTTGCCTATCACTTCCGCGTCTCCGGTGAGGTCGAGGACGTCGTCCATGATCTGGAATGCGATGCCTGCCTGCTCACCGAAAACGTACATCGACTTGATCAGGCGCGAATTCGCAGTGGCAAAGTGCGCGCCGAGTTCGCAGGAGACCGCCGTCAGCACCGCGGTTTTGCGTTTGACGATCTCAAGGTAGTCCCGCTCGGTGAGGCCCAGGTCGCCGCATCGGCGGTTCTGCATCAGCTCGCCCTCGCAGACGATGTTGGTGATCGTGCCGATGCGCCGCGAGGCGTGCGTGGTCGGCAGGCTGCTGCACAGGTGGAACGCGTGGCTGATGAGGTAGTCGCCCAACAACACGGCCGTCGTGTTGCCGTCGGTGGCGGCGATGGTCGGCTTTTTGCGACGCTGCTCGGCGCCGTCGAGGACGTCGTCGTGAACGAGGGTGGCCATGTGCACCATTTCGACGACGGCGGCGACGGTGCGATGGTGCGCCGTGAGCCGGCCGGTTGCCTGTCCGGAGAGCAGGAGCAGGGCGGGGCGGAGCATCTTGCCGCGATAGGAGCGGACGGTGGCGCACATGTCGTTGACGAAGGGCAGGTCGCTTTGAAGTTCGTCGTCGAAGATGCGCTGCGCGGCCGCCAGGTCGTCGCGGATCGGCGCGTACAGGTCGGGCAGCGAGATGGTCGGAGCCGAGAACGTTGGAGCATTAGGCGACATGCAAATGATGCTACGGAAAAGAAGTCAGCATTCCAGTTTGTTTCAAAAGTTTTGAAATGTTCGCTGACCATGAGCCGGGGCTATGACCCTGCCTTCGGGGTCGTGCGAATCGCCAGTCCACGCTGAATCGCGTAAGATGGCCGGGCTATGCCTGCACCGACCATGATTCAGACATTGTTGCCCCGTTTGTTCGAGGACGAACTCTTTTTGGCTGTCGAGAAACCGGCAGGGCTCGACGTGGGAGGGCAGGAAGGGCAAACCGGGATTATTGAGATTCTTGCAGGAATGCGCGGCAAACGCGAAAAGTTTTTCGTGGTGAACCGTCTGAGCCGGTACGAGTCCGGCGTGTTGCTGCTGGGAAAAACGGCGGAAGCGGCGGACTTCGTACGGAGCGGACTGAGGGCCCAGCGGGTCGATCAGGAATTCGTGGCCGTGGTGATCGGGCGTATGAAGGAGCGCCGCATGGTCGTGGAAGCGGGTTCCAAAGGAGTGCGGACCAAGCCCGAGACTAAGTTGGCGCCAGCCCCTCGACGCGGGGATCGATCCAGACGCGTAGTGCCAAAGGCTGGCACTCGTCCCATTGTGAGGGGCGACGGGGAGAATATCACGACGCTTCTGCAAATCGAGCAAGGAGAGAGGCGAACACTCCTTCGATGCCACACCTCGGCTTCCAATACGCATGAGCTTCGCGCTCAGCTCCGATCCGTTCGGCTGCGGTTGGTGGGTGACAATGTGCATGACCCATCGCCCAAGCGGCAGCTCAACGAGGCCACCTGCCTGCACCTGGCGAAGTTGACCTTTCATCACCCGGGACTCAGGACGCGCGTCGGAGTGACCTCGCCCGCGCCGGATTTTTCGGCGGCGCTGGGCGGTGGATTTGACGTGGAACGAGTGCTCCGGGCCGCGCTTGCCCGCCGGTTGCCGATCCTGATCGACAAGCAGACAGACAGCCTCCGGTTGATCACCGGGCCGCTCGAAGGTCTGCGGGGCATCAACGCGGAAATTTTCGGCAACGTAGTCATTCTCTACGTACTCGACGAGAAGTCGGACGACCGCAACCTGCTCGCCCGTATCGGCAAGTGGTACAACTCTGCGCTGGACGCCAAGTCGGTGTACGCCAAGCCGTTTGTCAAAGACCGCATCGGGGCGGCCGAGAAGAACGCCGAGCGTTTGCGATCGCCCAAGCCGCTGCTGGGCAGGACGGCGTCCGAACAGATCGAAATCCGGGAACGGAATTTGAAATATCTGATCCGTCCCTACGATGGTTTTTCGGTCGGGCTTTTTCTGGACCATCGCGAGAACCGGGCACGCATTCACGATGCGGCGAAGGGGGCCGACGTGCTCAATCTGTTCGCGTACACGTGTGGTTTTTCGGCGGCCGCGGCCGTTGGCGGCGCGAAGAGCACGACCAGCGTCGATGTGTCCGTGAAAAACCTGGAATGGGGCAAGGCCAATTTCGCACTCAACCATGTCGAGCTTGCCGATCATACGTTCATCCGTTCCGATGCGATGGACTATTTGCAGCGGGCCAGGCGGCAGGAAAAGGCGTTCGACCTGATCGTGATCGACCCGCCGAGCTTTGCGCACGGGCGCGGCTCGAAAAAGGATTTTTCGATAGCGAACGACTTGCCCGAACTGATCGCCGCAGCGGTCGAAGTGTTGCGGCCCGGCGGGGGGATGATGGTTTCGACGAATTTCCGCAAGCTCTCGCTCCGCGATCTGAAGGAGCTGGTCCGCAAAGGCTCAGGCCGCCGGCGCGGAAAAGTGGTGGACGCCCCTTCCTTACCGCTCGATTTCGCCATCGACCGCGATCACGCCAAGACCATTTTCCTACAATTTGATGGTGATTGATTTTCATCCTTCCTGGGTGCCTGCTTTCCTCGTTGCCATGCAGCCTATTTGCATTCGTTCTTTGAACTTCGCGGCGCGGCCGCGCCCAGCTCATCCAAAAGAAACGGCGATAAGAATGATGGCTCCCTTCGGGCTCCCGCCTTGGTCGCCCTCAGCAATAAGGCTGAACATGGGCCATCCCCCGTCGAGGTATTTTTTGAAGAGTCAGTTTGAACCAGGTTCGTTTGGAAATTTTTGTGTTTTGTTAGGGAACGAGAAACAGGCAACAAGGCAACGAGGCAACGAGGCAAGAAGGCCCCTGCGGCACTGAGCGCCGTAACGTGAAACTTCCAAATCGCTTTGTTTTGACAATTTTTGTTTTCTGAGCGATGGGGGTTGGGGTGTCGGGTCGGGTTTGGGGATGCCAGGGCAAGGAAAACGCGAGTCTGTTCGGACTTTTTCATCACTATTCATAACATCATTGGCGCGCGGAAAAAGTTGCGAATGGCGAAGAATCGAGAGGCGAATTAAAGGGGGACAGGAGGAGGCGGGGAGGTTGAAACCCGGGCCGCAGATTCGCGCAGATGGCCGCAGATTTTTTTTCACGAAGGGATTCACCGCAGAGGAATCTTTCGCCCCGATGGGGCTTGGGATTGTTGGGCGACCGGTTTCCGGGGGCTTGCGCCGCCCGGCTACGAACTTTCGCCCCGGTCGGGGCTTTGAATTTCGCGGCGCGGCCGCGCCAAGCTCACCCGGAAGAAACAGCGAGAAGAATCATGGCCCCATCGAAAAGGCTGAACATGGACCACCGTCTGCCCTGGTTTTTCGCAAACATTGCAGGAATATGGTAGAATCATCTCACATGAGCGAGATTGTGTTCATTGTAGAAGAAGACCCCGATGGCGGGTTTATGGCCAAGGCCTTGGGAGAGTCGATATTCACTCAGGCCGATGATATGGCCGCGCTGCGGGAGATGGTGCGCGACGCGGTGCGGTGTCATTTTCCGGACGCGAGCAAGCGGCCCAAAATGATTCGCCTCCACTTTGTCAGCGACGAAGTTATCGCCGCGTGAAACTGCCACGGGATATTTCAGGCAGCGAGTTGGCCCAACTCCTGGCCCGGCTGGGGTACACCGTCAATCATCAGACAGGCAGTCACATTCGGCTTACAACCACGATTAAGGGCGGCGAGCATCACGTTACCGTTCCCGCACACAATCCGCTCAAAGTCGGCACGCTGTCGGCGATCTTGAGGAGTGTCGCAGAACATCATGCACTGAGCCGCGAGGAACTGTTGCGCAAATTGTTTGATTGATACGCGGCCTCTTTCGCCCGGATGGGGCTTGGGATTGTTGGGCGACCGGTTTCCGGGGGCTTGCGCCGCCCGGCTACGAACTTTCGCCCCGGTCGGGGCTGAAGAACGGAAGTTCGAAATTCGAAGTGCGAAGTTCGAAAACGAAGTGGCCGCAGATTCACGCAGATTGGCACGGAAAAGACGAATCATGCCCCCCCAAAGGAGCGCGGCGCAAAGCCCAGGGTAGCCGCTGCGCGACCACCCTGGGCTTTGAGCCGAAACGCCTTCGGCGTTGCCGTACTGACAGCACCTGGCCAACCGGACCCCACCAAGAAAAACACACTGCTCGCAGAGCAGTGGCACACGGGGTAGAGACGAACAGTGTCACCCGCCGTTTTGCGTACTGACAGCACCTGGCCAACCGGACCCCAACAGGAAGAGCGCACTGCTCAAGAGCAGTGGCACACGGGAGTTAAGCCAACAGTGCCACCAGCCTTTCGATTATCCCACGAACAAACCAATCTTGCTGACCGCTTCCTCACGGGCGCGGCTCTGTTTAGAACGTGTAGTAGGCTTGGTAGTGGTCGCGGATGGGGGTGTCGACGCCGAAGATGGAGGCGAAGAGGGCGGCGCGCATCCACATGCCGTTGCGGACCTGCTGCCAGTAGCGGGCCTGGGGCAGGGCGTCGATGCGCTCGTCGATCTCGTGGCGGCGGGGGAGCGGGTGCATGATGGCCAGGGTGGGCTTGAACGAGGAGGCCATCTCGTAGGTCAGGCTGTAGGCGTTGTAGTCGATCTTCTTGGACTCGCCGGCCACGTCGTGCTCGTCCTGCATGCGGGTCATGTAGACCGCGTCGCATTCGCCGATCTGCTTGCGGAGGTCGTTGCAAATCTCGAACTCGATGTCGTGGCGTTTCACGTAGTCGAGGATGTCCTCGCCGATGGCCAGCTCAGGCGGCGAGACGAATAGGAAACGCACGCCGGGGTAGCGGCAGAGCAGGTACGTGAGCGAGCGGACGGTGCGGCCACGCTTGAGGTCGCCGACGAAGGCGATGGTCTTTCCGGCGAAGAGGTTGCGGGAGTACTTTTGATTTGCGATTGTCGATTGTCGATTGTCGATTGATGGATTCTTGTTGCCTTGTTGCCTTGTTGCCTCGTTGCCTTCTGCTGTGTCGGATTCGGAGAAGCTGCGATAGAGGGTGTAGATGTCGAGCAGGGCCTGGGTGGGGTGCTGGTCCTTGCCGGAACCGGCGTTGATCACGGGGATCGTCCGCGTCATGCCGTTGAAGAGGGTGGCCACATGCTCGGCGAAGCCCTCCATGGGGTGGCGCATGACGATGGCGTCGAAGTACTGGCTGAAGGTGCGGACGGTGTCGTCTTCTGATTCGCCCTTGACCTCGGAGGAAGTGGAGCGGTCGCGGACCGAGCTGTAGCGCATGCCGACGATCTGGCAGGCGGCAGTGAAGGAGAGGAAGGTTCGCGTCGAGGGCTGGATGAAGTAGAGCATGGCCCGGCGGTGGCTCAATAGGGTGGTCAGGTAATTGCTGCCCTGGCGCGAGCCGCCGATGGAGCGGATCATGTCGGCTAACTGGCAGAGCTGCTCGACGTTGGGGCGGTCGAACTGCTGGGCGAGGACGACGTGAAACGGCTTGTCGTTGCGGTTGAGGGCGGCGATGCGATGGGCGGTGTCGGAAGCGGCCTGCTGGGTGCTGGGACGCGGGGCATTTGCGGTCTGCATGTTCCACCTCAACACCGCGGGGATCAGGCGCGGCGAGTTCGTAGGACCATCGACCTCCGTGTCGAGTTCTCAATTGTATAAGTCGAAGAGCGATTGATACCAGAATGGGGGGAAAAGTCAAATCGAGAGGCGAAAAGGCACAAAGGCAACGAGGCAGCAAGGCAAGTCAGTACCGCGACTGAAAAGGAGCGGTGTTGGGTGCCAAAACCCGGAATTCGCCGTAGCCTACCAACACCGCTTCCTGGCGGGCGCGGTACTGATTGCTTGGTTTCGTGCTGGGGTGCCGCTAAGCTGGGCAAAGGACAGGGAAAAGCCGGGTGGCACGGTCCAGCGGTCGTATCGCTGGGCCGTGACCTAACTAGCACGGCCTCGCAATCGGCGCGAGACCTTGCAGCCCGAAGCGGAGGCCACGGCCTGACGATATGGCTGTCAGACCGTGCCACCCAGTTACTGAACGAAAACTCCCAAAGCGGAGAAGGTTTTGGACCCACTACCCGGATACAGGATTACGCGGCAGATCGGCGCGGGGGCGGGGTCCAAGATCAGCATGGCCGTCGAGCTGAAGAGCAATAAGACGTTCGCGGTCAAGCATATCGTGAAGGCGACGGCGGACGATCAGCGGTTCCTCGACCAAGGGGAGGTCGAGTACAAGGTCAGCCACAAGATCGACCACCCGCATCTGCGGCATAGCGTACACATTCACCGGGTGCGGAGACTGCTCTCGGTCAACGAGATGTTCATCGTCATGGACTACGTGGATGGGCTGACCTTGGAGGCCGCCCGGCCCAATCGGCTCAATACGTTTTTGACGATTTTTCAGAAAGTCGCGTCGGGGTTGGATGCGATGCACCACGCGAAGTGGGTACACGCCGACATCAAGCCGACAAACATCATGCTGGCGGCCAAAGGCGTGGTGAAGATCATCGACTTTGGGCAGTCTTGCGCGCTGGGGCACCGCAAGGAGCGGATTCAGGGGACGCCGGACTACATCGCGCCGGAGCAGGTGCGGCGGATGCCGCTCGATCAGCGGACGGACGTGTTCAACCTCGGCGCGACCATGTACTGGGTGCTGACTTCGGAGAAATATCCGACGGCCATTCGCGGGCAGGACGCCCGCGGGGGCATCAGCCTCATCACCGCCGACAAGCCGGTTTCGCCGATCGAACTGAATGATAAGATTCCGGTCTCTTTGTCGAATCTGGTCATGGAGTGCTGTCGCGAGAATCCAGGCGAAAGACCGGCGGAGATGAAACAGGTAGGATCGCGGCTGGGGACGATTCAGAATCTGTGGCGGAAGCACCGCGAGGAGGTTCGATCCCACCTTCGAGGCGACGAGCCGGGCGCGGATTCTTCGGTTGCCGAAGTGATCGACAAGAAGCGGGAAGAGGTCCTGGCCGAAGACGAACCGTTGGGGCACCAAGCGATGGGAACGAATCAAAAAGAAAACCCCAATCCGAGCACCAGGGGGGGACCATGATCGGCGTAGCGAGTCCGGTGGAGGTTTTGAGGGAAGCGGCGCGGCTCAATCGCGAGGACCCGTTGCGCGAGGGTTCGCTGCTTCGATTCCCGGATTATGGCCAGTTGGTGATGACCGGAGATATGCACGGCCATCGTCGCAACTTTCAGAAGCTGCAAAAGTATTGCGACCTCGCTCACTATGCGCCACGGCACGTGATCCTGCACGAACTGATTCACGAAGAGCCCGCGACGTATACCTCTCCGGACACTTCCTTTGAACTGCTCATCGAGGCGGCGAAATGGAAGTGCGAATTTCCCGAACAGGTTCATTTCCTGCTCAGCAACCACGAGTTGGCCCAGCTTACGGGCAGCGAGATCAGCAAGAATGGCCGCGTGGTCACCAACGTGTTTGAAGATTGCGTACACAAGGCGTTTGCCGCCCAAGGCTGCGCGGTGGTGGAGGCGATCGACGATTTGATCCGGTCGTATCCGCTGGCGGGGCGGACGCCGAATCGAGTGTTTATCTCGCATTCGTTGCCCGGCCCCCGTGAGGTTTCCGGCTTCGACGCGACGGTGTTTTCGCGCGCGCCGCGAAAGGAAGACCTGCTCGACGGGGGACCGGGTCACAGCCTGGTGTGGGGCCGCTACCAGACCGAGAACGCGCTGAATTCTCTACGCGAGATGCTCGACGTGGACTACTTCCTATGCGGTCATCAGCCGCAGGAAACGGGCTACGACGTGCTGCACGGGCGGATGATTATTCTGGCCAGCGAACACAACCACGGCGTGTTTCTCACCCTGGATTTATCGAAGCCCATCACGCTGGAATACCTCACCAAAAACATCCGCCCCTTCGCGGCGATCGCATAGCATCAACGGTAACCGTTCACGGCATCCCAACCAGATGATTCCCTCCTACTAACAGGTGGTTGAATTGCGTCCGCTGCCGCTTTGCTTTAGTTGCATGGGTGCGAAGTTTGAATTTCCACCCACTCGTCGCGGATTCGTGCCGGGTACTTTTGAACTCGTGCTGCGGCGGAGTCGGTGCACACGCCGGTGGACAGGTCGAATTGCCACTGGTGCCACGGGCATGTTACCACCCCCTCGGCGACATCGCCGGCCGATAGGTTCCCACCGGCGTGGGGGCAGGCATTGTCGATGACGAACACCTGTCCGGGGCCAAGCACAAACACACCCAACTCTTTTCCATCGCGTTCGACGAATGTTCCCGCGTCGGATCGGCAACTTGCAACGCGAATCAGCCGAATCCAAGCCGGTTCGGGCAGGCCAGTTTTGTTAGAGGAGGGTTCGCTCATGTAGTGATTCTATATCTGTTACTATCCGACCGCCGAATTCGACCGAACGTCCGTTCGGGCTCGGCCTGGGCGGGTCAATCCCATCCGAGGCTCACTTGGAAGTCAATGTTCGAGCGGTTGTTGATGGCGGAAAAGAAGATATACTCAGGTTCTTGGCCGCGGCTTTGGCTGGCGGCGGATCGATCGGGATCAGGACGGATTTGAAAAATTTGTTTTGAGGAGCAACGAGGTGGCGTGGGCCACCTTTCTTCGGGGCAGGATGGGGTTTATTTCACAATCCGATTCCGGTTCGTTGCCTCTCGATTGCAGGGCGCATTTGAGATATCCCGATACTTTCATTCGACCTTGCGAGCAGTATTGAACGTGACCAAAGTAGAGCAGGAAACAGAACATTCCAATCTGTACGGACCGCATTCGTCGGCCGCGGAAAATGGGGATGTCGGCGCGTCTGAGCAGGCTGTCCCCCCGATGACGTGGACGCTCATGGGGCGTTTTTTTGCTGTTCCCTTTCTTATCATTTCCGTGATCGTGTCCGGAGCCATCCTGGTGGTCTTCCTTTTCGGCGGACCGGCCTCGCCGGAACATCGTAGCATCGAAGACCTGTTGAAGGGATTGGAATCCACTTCGGGACAACGCAGTGCGGGCGTGCTGTTGCCGCGCGAAAAAGAATTGTGGCAGATGGCGCTGGAGCTGAGCCTGCGATTGGAGAAGAAAGATCGCGAGCTGACCCCAGAGGAGCTTACGCAAACGGCCCGGCGGCTTGCGGCCATGGTGGAAGCGGAAGTGCTGGCCCCGGACGCGGGATATTCCACGCGGCTGGACTCCGGTGAGGCCGCGGTGCGCTCGCGGCGGCTGGAGTTTTTGATCCACGCTTTGGGTCGGACGGAGCAACCTGGGGCCGTTGCGCCACTCAGGAAGATCGTGGACCTTAACCGCGAGCCTTATGTTGCCGCGGCGGTTCAAGAGATCGGAAACCTCCATACGCTTCCCGAAGCTCGCGCTGCGGTGGGGGATATCACCCGGTTGGTGTTTCGCTCGCCGCGACCTGAGACCGCGATGGTCGCGGCGACCGCGCTTTCCGTGCTGGCGACGCCGGGTGATCCAGCCGTTGTTGATGCTCTGAAGTCGTTGATGTTCGCACAGGAAGGCGAGGTTGCCTGGTCCGCCGCCGTGTCGTTGGCACGACTTGGTGATGCGAGCGGGCGAACGATCTTGATGGACATGCTGGACCGCGCATTTTGGGAGAGCGGCGACCGTTTCCAAAAGGTCGACGAAAGCGGTGAAGTTCGGCGATATCCCATGCCGCCCCAGCGCATCGAGGCGCTGTTGATCGCCGCCATCGACGCCGCCGCGCACTTGCCGGATGAGACCTTGTGGGATGCGATTGAGACGTTAAAGTCTGATCCTATCCCGAATGTTCGCACGAAAGCAGCGGAAGTCGCTTCGCGACGCACCACCCCCGCAGCGAATGGTTGACGAGGAAGACGCATGCCGACAAAAGAAATGGTGACCAAGGTCTGGATCGAGCCAGGCTGCATCGTTTGCGACGCGTGCGAGACCACTGCGCCCGATGTGTTCGAGGTTTTGGACGACACATGCATCATTCGGCCGGCGGCGCTGACTGCGGAATTCACCCGGCCACGGACGGATAACATCAAAGACGCGGCGGCCGAGTGCCCCGTCGATGTCATCAAGTTCGATCTGGTGCCCGTGGAAGTCTCCGATGCGGCGGCTTCGCCGACCCCGGCGGCAGCAACGGCGGCCGCCGCCGAGCCTGCGGCGCAGGCGGAAAAACCCAAGACTCCTGCCGCTCCGGTTGCGGCAAAGGCCGCCCCGGCGGCTGTCGCGAAAGCGCCGGTATTGGCGACGGCGAAAGCCTCGGTTGCGGGAGCGCCCGATCCAGCCATTGCGGCTCTGCTTCGTGCCGCGACCTCGCGCGGCGGAATCGCGGCCATCGAACATCGCGGACAGTCCGTACCGGAAAGCATCGACGCGCTGCGCAAAGCCGATCCCCGCGAACTTCCCCCGGATGCGCGCCAGGCAAAAATTCAGGAGGCGGCCAGGAAACTACGCGAAGAAGGCGACGTGTCGCGTCGCGCGTTCATGAGCAGTGCGGCTCTGGGCGTCGGTTGGTTTGCCTTTGGCGTGGGTACGGCGATTTCCGTCGGGCCTGCGTTTGGGCGGTTTATGATGCCCAATGTGCTGGAAGAGCCCGATCCGCGTGTTCGCGTGGGCAAGCTGCAGAAATATGTGGAGATGCAGCCCGGCGACGTGAATGAGGATTACAAGCCGCAGGGGATCTGGATGATCCGTGAGACAGATCGCGTGGCGGCGCTGAGCATCATCTGCACGCACCTGGGCTGCATTCCGAACTGGCTGCCCAACGACCGCAAGTTCAAGTGCCCGTGCCACGGCAGCGGCTATAAGCCCAGCGGCATTAACTTTGAGGGCCCCACGCCGCGTCCGCTGGAGCGGTTCCGCATCGCAATTGAGGACGGCGTCGTCGTGGTGGACAAGAGCAAGAAATTTCAATACGAGTTGGGCCAGTGGGATACGGCGGGGAGTTTTCTGACGGTATAGGAGAAGATCAAAGTTCAAAATTCAAAGTTCAAAAAAGCCAGGGTGTGCTTCTTCGAACTTTGAACTTCGAACTTTAAATTTTTATGTTCGCACGCTTTGGTGACTGGGTCCGCGAAGGACAAATCTGGGGAAGCGTCTTCCGCCACGGAATACCGCGCGATCGGCGCACCCGGGCGATGGCCATCCTCAGCAACGTATTTCTGCACCTGCACCCCGTTGCGGTGCGCAAGAGCGGCATCCGCCTTTCCTTCACCTGGTGCATGGGCGGGCTGACCTTCTTCCTGTTCCTCGTGGAAATCGTCACCGGCGTGCTGCTGATGTTCTACTACCGCCCGACGGTGGAGTACGCCTACTTCGATATTCAGGGTTTACGTGCCCATGTGACGCTCGGTCTGCTCCGCGAGCTTCACCGCTGGGGCGCGCACGCCATGATTATCACCATCTGGCTGCACATGCTCCGTGTCTTTTTGACGGGCAGCTATAAGCCGCCGCGCGAATTCAACTGGGGCATCGGCGTGATTCTGCTCGTGCTTACGCTTTTGCTTTCATTCACCGGCTACTTGCTGCCGTGGGATCAGCTTGCCATGTGGGCAATCACCGTTGGTTCGAACATGGCTCGTGCTACGCCGGGCGCCGGTTCAGAAGGTCCGCTTTCCTCGTTCATTCAGATTGGCGGCGTCCCATTGGTTCATGCCGGCGATGACGCTCGATTCGGATTGCTCGCGGGCACGTTTGTCGGCCCTAATGCGCTGCTTCGTTTCTACGTTCTGCACTGCGTGTTCATTCCGGTAGTGGTGACAGTATTGCTCGCGGTTCACTTTTGGCGGGTCCGCAAGGATGGCGGCATCAGCGGTCCTTTATAAGTAATCGGAAATGGGAAATCGGCAATTGGCAATTGTCGGTGTGAAGTAATATGCAGATGGATTTCATGGCGACGGCGTCGGTGTTTGAGCCGATCAAGGATGCGATCAACGCGGCGTCCCAGCCTGCGCCATTCCTGATCATCTCGGTGGCCGCGCTTTCGATCTTCCTGATCGGTTATCGCTTCTTTACCCGGCCCGCGGTGGCAATCCCACTGGCGACGCTGTTCGTCCTTTGCTTCATCGCCAGTTGTTTCGACCCGAACTTTCTCGAAATCATCAAGAAGGCCGACAACGTGCCCATCGTGATGATGATCGTGAGTGTCGGCTATTTCCTGTGGCTTTCGTTTCGCCAGGCGGCCATCAACGATCGGCGGATGGAAAAGGGCGAACCGCTGATCGAGGCCGGCGCCGACGACAAAGTGCTGGTCTGGCCCGACCTGGTGTACTCGGAACTCATCGCCCTGGTGTTGTGTACGGCCTTTTTGACTGTGTGGGCGATCGTTTTGCGTGCTCCCCTTGAGCAGCCGGCCGATCCGAACGTCGCGCCCAATCCGGCCAAGGCGCCGTGGTATTTTCTTGGGTTGCAAGAAATGCTGGTGTACTTTGACCCGTGGCTGGCCGGTGTCTTGCTGCCGGGGCTTATCATCGTGGGGCTGATCGCCATTCCCTACATGGACAAGAACCCGCGCGGCAACGGCTATTACACGTTCAAGGAACGCAAGTTCGCCATCACCATGTTCCTGTTCGGTTTCGTGATCTTGTGGGTTGTGCTCATCATTTTCGGCACCTTCCTCCGCGGCCCCAACTGGAACTTCTTCGGTCCGTACCAATATTGGGATTTGCACAAGCCCATGGCATTGCTGAACACGGAGTTCCACGATCTTTTCTGGATCGGGCTGATGGGGCGCGCACTGCCGACCGAAAACTGGTATTTCGTCCCCGGATACATCCTCCGCGAATTGCCCGGAATCGTTCTGGTCATGGCCTATTTCATCGCCGGTCCGGTGATACTTCGGGTGCTTTTTTTCCGCCGGATGTACCAGAGCATAGGCTTCGCCCGGTACTCGATGATGACGATGCTCTTGCTGGTGATGTTGCTGATGCCCATCAAAATGGTGCTGCGCTGGACGCTGAATCTGCACTATATCGTTGGCATCACGGAGTGGTTTTTGAACGTCTAATCAGTACCGCGACCGCGAGGGAGCAGTGTTGGCAAGCGACGATTCGCGCGGTTTAAAGTCCGTGGTTCGCTAAGTAGGAAAGCAAATGCCTATCCCAGAGGAAAAATTACGCCCGCCTGATCGAATGAACCGCTGGTTCGCCATCAGCAGCATTCTGATGACGGCCTCCATCCTGTGGATGATCTACATCGACTATGCCCGCCCCTGGTGCGATATCCAGGACCAGTTTTTCGTGGGCAAAGCTGCTCTCGCACACCTCGATTACCTCGACGCCACCCGTCAGGAAAAACTCAACGAGATCGCCGAGGCTGAGCAGCGACTGACCGATGCAAAACAATTCAACGAATCGCTGGCGGGCAGGCGCGCGGAACAAAAGAGGGAGTTTGACCACGCCGACCTGGAATTCAAGAAAGCCAATGCTCCCTGGAGCCTCGCGACCCAGGTTCTTGAGGTGACCAAGGACACCCACGAGCGGACGCTGGGGGAATTCGGGGCCGACCATTCCCGCACCGTAAAAACTCACCAGCAGTTCCGCATCGAGGAGGAAGAGGTCGAGAAGCTTCGCCAGGACAAAGAGAAGTGGGAAGACAAACGACGGGAAGTCGAAAAGCAGCTTCGACAACTCGACCAACCCGTCCGCGACGCGCAAAAGAAAGTCGATGACCTCAAGCTTGCCGCGGAAACAGCCAGACAAAATGACATGCAATATCGCGGCGTGCTCACCGATGCCGGGCTCCTGGCGGGGCTCCCGATTGTAAGCAAAGTGATCAATGCCCCGATGGGCGATTTCGTCGCACCGAAGAACACCCCGAGCCGCCGCCAGGTCAATCAGCTTGTGCTGCCCGATGTGCGGCAGCGACTCAATTATCTCGAAAGTTACACCACGGATCGTTGCACCACCTGCCATGTGGCCATCGCCGATCCGGAGTTTTCACAGGACCGGCTGGCGAAGAAACTGGAACGATCCATCCCCGGCATGAGCGAAGCCATGCAACGCTTGGGTCATGGACCCGTGGAGTATCCTGCCCCGCCCAGGCTGCTGAGTGCGGACGCCGCGCTCCCCGTGGGCCAGGTCACCGAACACTGGGACAAACTCAGCGCTCCACAACAACAGGAATACTTTCAGGCCTTGCTCGCGCTGGTCAACAATTATCTGACCTTGAGCGGACGCAAAACCCTGCACCTCGAACAGCCGCTGCTGGCCCACCCTCATCTCGACCTTTATCTCACGCCGGACTCGGCGCATCCCGTCGCCAAAATGGGCTGTACCGTCTGCCATGAGGGCAATCCCCAGGAAACCGACTTCGTACAGGCCTCCCATTCCCCGCCCACGCACAAAATCGAGCAGGAATGGATGGACAAGTACTACATCACTTTGTTGGGCATCCCCAACATTACGTTTGAAACGATCACGCACTTTTGGGATCGACCCATGCGCCTGCCCGAGCATACCGAGGCCGGCTGTGCCAAGTGCCACACCGAAATCAATGATATCTCCCGTTTTCGCAATGAGCGGCACGGCTCGGCGATCAACGCCGGTCAGCAGCTCTTCCGCGAGGTGGGTTGCATCAATTGCCACAGCGTGGAGTCGCTTAAGGACTCGCGGCGCGTGGGACCGGATTTGCGAAATGTCAGTCACAAGCTGACTCCGCAGTTCGTGCAGCAGTGGGCCTTCTTCCCGCAAAAATTCCGCCCGTCCACGCGCATGCCCCACTTTTTCCTCCAGGAGAACAACCGCGTCGGCAGCGAAAACAAGTTCGACCCCGACCCCGATCAACGCACCAGGACCGAGGTCGCCGCGATGACCAGGTACCTCTTCGCGGTCTCCAACAGGGATTGGAAGCCGCGGCAAAAGCCGGAGGAAGTGGCGGGGGACGCCGACCGTGGACGACAACTCTTCAAGAGCGTCGGTTGTCTGGCATGCCACTCCAACCTGGCCGAGTTCGGCGAAGCATGGGTGACCGGGGACTTGATGCAGCGGGAGGGGCTCTCGCAGGAAACGGCCACGCACCGCTACAAGGGCATGACCTTCGAGCAGCGCGAACACTATGCCATGGAGCACTTCGCGGAGCACCGCGCTACCTACGCCAGGCCCGAGACGGTGCAGTTCGACCCGGACAAGCCCTACAACGTGCCGATCTTCAGCCGTTTCGCCCCCGAGCTTTCCGGCGTCGGTTCGAAGGTCAACTTTGACTGGCTGTATTCCTGGCTGATCGAGCCGCAGCATTATGCCGCCGACTCCAAGATGCCCCGCCTGCGCCTGACTCCGCGCGAAGCGGCGGACCTGGCGACGTATCTGCTCACGCTGCGAAACGACGAATTCCAGCAGGTCGACTTTCCCATGGACGATCGCGCCAAAAAGATGGCCGACGACCTCATCTTCCAGCTTCTGGCCGCGCAGCGATCGGAACGCCGCAGCCGCGCCGTGATGAACGACGAAGGTGGCGAACTTTCTGAAATGCTCGTCGCGGGGTTAAAGGGATCAGACCAGTTTGGGACCGAGGAGCCCAGGAGGGTCGAAAACGCCAGGAAGCTCGTTTCTTCGATGTCGCTCGAAGACAAAAAGATGACCTTCCTGGGCAGCAAGATGATCGGCCACTATGGTTGCTACGCCTGCCACATGATCGCGGGGTTTGAAACCACCACTCCGCCGGGAACGGATCTGACCGCGTGGGCCGAAAAACCCATCACCCAGCTCGACTTCGCGTTCTACGGTCATGCCTTCCACGGCATGCGCGAAGAGAAGGAAGACGTTTTCGGCTACGTCTATCCGCATGAGGATAAACTGCTGAATCTCCTGTCGCCGATCCCCGACGATCAGCGCGAGGAGATCACGCACACCCACCATGCCTTCGCCCAGCACAAGCTGCTCAACCCGCGCATCTGGGACCGCGAGAAGATCAAGCGACCCTACGACAAGCTCAAGATGCCGAACTTCTACTTCAACCGTGACGAAGCCGCCTCACTGACGACCTACCTACTCTCCCGCGTCCCGCCGCGCGTGAGCGGACCGTTGCAGATTCAATACCAAAACGATGTCAAAGGTCCCATCGCCAGGGGCCGTGCCCTGACCCGTGAACTCAATTGCATCGCCTGCCACCAGGTGGAGGAAAACGTCTCCACCATTCATCAGTATTTCCGCCGCGACATCGGTGGGAAGATCGCCTTCGATATCGTCAACGCCCCGCCTCTGCTCTGGGGCGAAGGGGCCAAGGCCCAGCATCATTGGCTGCACAGCTTCCTGAAAAACGTCATCACCCTGCGCCCCTGGCTACAGGTCCGCATGCCCAGCTTCGCCCTGACCAACGAGCAGGCCACCACGCTGGTCGAGTATTTCGCGGCATTAAGCCAGCATGATTCCAGGGAACTCTCGCGATCGCTGGGTCCGATCAACGAGTATTTCGCTCCGATTCGAAAATCGATCCTTGGAAAGGAGTCCGAGTCCGAAAGCTTTGGCGAGGAGGCAAAGGTCACAAAGGCCGATCCCAGTTGGTACAAGAACCCAAATCTCGAGCGCCCGGCCGAAGACCTTCGCGATTGGGCCGTCGATCGCTTGCTCGTCCGCCCCGACGACGTGGACCCGCTAAAGACTCCCGCGGAGCGCGTAACCGCTGCGCACATGGGTCTCCTCGAAAAGGCCCGTTTCCTGCGCGATCTTTATAAGGTCGAGTATCCCTTCGTCGAGCCGCCCGTGTCGCTGCGCTCCGAAGAGCGGTTCGAGACCGGTCAGAACTTCATGGTCGATATGGGTTGCCTCAAGTGCCATGTTCTGGGTCCGATGGTGCTCGGTCCGGCAAGGAATACCACCGAATTCGTTCAGGTCTACCGTCTCGACGGCGTTCGCGGTGATGGAAGCGAAGCGGTGGCAGTTCTGAATGGGAAAGCGTACCCGGTTGGCTCCGAAATCGACGGACATAAGCTCATCAGCGCCACCAATACGTTCCACCCGACCGGAGATATTGAGACCAAAGCGGTAGTAGAGGGTCCAGGTGATGGCGGAAAGACCGAGCGCGTGCTTCTGGTGGCCCCGAGCGCTCCGAACCTGGGGCTGGCCAGCCAGCGGCTTCAGCGGGACTGGCTTTACCACTGGATGCTGAATCCCCAGTGGATTCAGCCGGGCACCAAGATGCCCATGAACTTCCCGCTGGATAAGGAAACACGCGAGCCGACCAGTCCGTTTGCGGGCGAGGCGAAATACAAGCCTGCCGGAACGGAAAGTGAGGGAGCAGCGCACATTAACCTGTTGATTGATTACCTGTACGATGCGGGTATGCGCAATGCCCGCGTGGCGCTGCCCAAGCTCGAAGCGCCATCCGAGTCGGAAGATTTCGAAGAAGGCGGCGGCGAAGCGTTCGAGGACTAAACCAGAGCCGCGACGGTCACGGAGCGGGTTGGTAGGGCGGGCTGTGCCCGCCGAAACTTATGGCAACCATGTTGCGTTAACGTAACGGATGAACTAAAAAACCACTGTCGGGAAGTCCGCTTGGTATACAATTTCAGGTAAGGAGATTGGCTATGAATCGATGTAAATGGGTAGGTCTGTTTGTGGTCGCGGGGTTTCTCAGCGGCTTGGCTGCCCCCGTGCTGGCTCAGGATGCCGGTACGATCAAGGGCAAAGTCACATTCAAGGGCGACAAGGATAAGTTCAAGCGCTCGACCCTCGACACCAGCAAGGACCCCAACTGCAAAAAGATGGCCGACAAGATCGGCAGTGAGGACGTGGTCCTCAATACCAAGACCGATCCGATCACCGTCCGCAACGTCCTGGTGCACTTGAAGGAAGGCGTTCCCGCCAAGAAGTACGACGTGCCCAAGACGCCGGCGGTCATCAGTCAGGAAGGATGCCAATACAAGCCGCACATGGTCGTATTGATGGATGGCCAGGAGCTTCAGATCAAAAACGGAGACGACACCAATCACAATATCCACTTCCTTCCCAAGAAGAATGAAGAATTGAACAAGACCCAGCCCAAGAAGGACATGGTGGACACGGTGAAGCTCACCGCGGAGGAGCCGTTCCACGTCAAGTGCGACGTTCATCCTTGGATGGGCGCGACCATCGCGGTCATGAATCATCCGTTCTTCGCCGTGACCGGCGAGGACGGCACGTTTGAAATCAAGAATGTTCCGCCGGGCAAGTACGTCGTCGAAGCCTGGCACGAGCACGCGGCCTTCGGCAAGCAGACCATCAACGTCGAAGTCGGCTCCGGCGCAACCGTGGAAAAAGATTTCACCTACGAGCCGAAGTAACCATTAGTCAAAACGAGCGACCATGAACCCCTCTCCCTTTAAGGGAGAGGGGCAGGGGTGAGGGTATAGGTCTTCAATAGGCGTTTGCACGCGGGAGTTTGTCGTTGATTTGTAAGCAAGCAATAGGTCCATGGGCATTGGCTGGGGTCCTGGCCGCAATGGCTTTGAGCGTGTCTCCAGCGTCCGCGCAGACGGCGGCTGCCAAGCCCGACCCCAGCGTGAAGATCACCGGTGAGTACGGTCCGACCGGACTTACGCTGGCTTCAAAAGAAGGCAAGGACATCGATGACCTCATCAACATCATGCACATTTTCATGGCGGTCATTTTTGTGGGATGGGGACTTTTCTTCGTCTACTGCCTGGTGAAGTTCCGCCAGCGCTCGGACCACCGGGCCAATCCTATTCCGATTAAGGCCAAGGTGTCCAAGTATTCCGAGATCGGCGTGGCGATGTTCGAAGCCGCCATCCTGGTGGGTTTTTCCATCCCCATCTGGCGCACCGCCCGCGGCGAGCCACCCAAGGCGCAGGACAATCCCGTCCACGTCCGCGTGGTGGCCGAGCAGTTTGCGTGGAACTTCCACTATCCCGGCGCCGACGGGAAATTCGGCAGGACCGATCCCCGACTGGTCAACACGGCGACCAACGTATTGGGCGTGGACCGGACCGACCCTGCCGCAGCCGACGACGTCGTGCACGGCGAATTGCACCTGCCCGTGGGTCGCCCGGCAATCTGCGAAATCACCGCCAAGGATGTGATTCACAGCTTTTTCCTTCCGGTCATGCGCGTCAAACAGGACGCCATGCCGGGTATGCGCATTCCGGTCTGGTTCACTCCGACGTTGGAAGGCGTGTATGAGGTCGCCTGCGCCCAGCTTTGCGGCAACAACCACTACTCCATGCGGGCTGTGATGTACGTGGAATCGCAGCAAAAAGTCGACGCATGGATGGCGGAACGGCTCAAGCCCCAGGAAGCGTTCGAGGATTAGATACGGAATTTTTGCTCCATGGGAGCGGGAGCCCGGTTTCCAATTGCCGGTGTGAAATCTCGAATTCGAGATTTCACATCATTGACCGCAAGGCATTCATATTAGAGCAGGACTCAATTGATGGTGAATCATAAACAAACGCACGGCCACACTCATGGACACGACCACCACGCGCACGACGCCCACGAGTTGAGCTTCTGGCGGAAGTACGTCTTCTCGATTGACCACAAGGTGATCGGCGTCCAGTACGCCGTTACCGCGCTGCTTTTCCTGTTCTTCGGCTTTTCGCTGATGATGGTCATGCGCTGGCAACTCGCTTACCCCGGCAGGGAGCTGGCCATCGGCGCCTGGCTGTTTCCCAAGGGAATGCCCGGCGGGGTCATGCTGCCCGAGTTCTACAACTCCCTCGGGGCCATGCACGGCACCATCATGGTCTTCCTGGGGGTCGTGCCGCTTCTGGTCGGCGCATTCGGCAACTACGTCATGCCCCTGCAGATCGGCGCACCCGATATGGCCTTCCCCAGGCTCAACATGATGAGCTACTGGGTGTTCCTGCTCGGTGGAATCGTGATGCTGGTGAGCTTCTTCGTCCCCGGCGGCGCCGCCAATTCCGGGTGGACTTCCTACGCACCGCTTTCGATCCTGGCTACCACCGGCCAGACCTACTGGCTCCTGGGAATGGTTTGCCTGATTACCTCGTCCCTGTTGGGCTCGGTGAACTTCATCGTCACGATCATCCAGCTTCGGGCCAAGGGCCTGACCATGTACCGCCTGCCGTTTTTTGTATGGACGCAGTTCGTCACGGCCTTCCTGCTCCTGCTTGCGTTTCCGCCTCTCGAAGCGGCGGGTGTGCTTCAACTCATGGACCGCGTTGCCGGGACCAACTTCTTCATGCCCAGTGGGCTGGTGGTCAGCGGCGTAGTCCAGGATCGGGTTGGCGGCGGTAGCCCCGTCCTCTGGCAACATCTGTTCTGGTTCCTGGCCCACCCGGAGGTATACGTTTTAATCCTCCCGGCGCTGGGCATCGTGGCCGAAATCATCGCCAACAACACCCGCAAGCCCTTGTGGGGCTATCGCCTGATGGTGCATTCGATCATCTTTCTGGGCTTCATGTCCTTCATCGTCTGGGCCCACCACATGTTCATCACCGGCATGGGCACGCGAATCAGCACGTTCTTCGCCATCACCACCATGATCATCTCCATCCCTTCGGTCATCATTTTGACCGCGATGATCATCAGCCTGTATCAAGGCGCGATTCGCTTCACGGTGCCGATGCTTTTCGCCCTGGCATTCCTGCCGATGTTCGCGATCGGCGGACTGACCGGACTGCCGTTGGGCCTGCCCGCCTCAGACATCCAGCTCCACGACACCTACTATGTCATCGGGCACTTCCACTACGTCGTGGCCCCCGGAACGATTTTCGCCATCTTCGCCGGCATTTATTACTGGTATCCCAAGGTCACAGGCCGGGCGATGAACAACGCCCTGGGCTGGATTCACTTTGTGCTCTCGTTCATCTTCATTAACACCGTGTTCATGCCCATGTTTTTCCAGGGGATGGCCGGCGTTTCGCGTCGGCTCTACGACCAGACCGTTTACGCCCACGGCGACGCCGTGCAGAGTCTGACGCGCATGTCGTCGTGGGGCGCGTGGTTGCTGGGTCTTGCCCAGTTGCCCTTCATCGTGAATTTTCTGTTCAGTTGGAAGGTCGGTCGCAAGGTCGCCGAAAATCCGTGGGATGCCACCACGCTGGAGTGGTCCGCTCCCTCACCGCCCCCGCACGGCAACTTCCTCACCGAGCCGGTTGTCCATCGCGATCCCTATGAATACAGCGTTCCAGGTACCGGGCGGGACTTCCTGCCCCAGCACGTAGCGGAGGCATGATTTGTCGTCACACGCACACGCACTCTTACCGTATACCGTCGAGCCGCACCCCGTAACGGGTCTCTATAGCGGCAAGCTGGGCACGTGGTTGTTCCTGGCCTCCGAGGTCATGCTCTTCGGGGCGCTGTTCTCGGCCTACATCCTGCTTCGCGTCGGCGCGCCGGAAACCGGCCTCGCCGCCTGGCCCGCAACCCCGGCGGAGGCAGGCCTGAGCTGGAAAATCGGCGCGTTCAACACGCTCGTGCTGATTATTTCCAGCGTGACCATGGTCATGGCCTGGGCCAGGCTCAAAATGAAAAACCTGTCCGCCGCGCGAGGGTATCTTGCGATTACAATCGGCCTGGCCTTGTTGTTCCTGATCATCAAAATCGGCTGGGAATACATTCCAAAACTCCAGCACGGCCACGGACCCGCCTACAACAACTTTTACGCCACCTATTTCACCATGACCGGATTGCACGCCTTGCACATTCTCGGCGGCATCGTCGTGATCGGTTATTTCCTGTTCTGGGGGCATAAGCTCTGGTACACCAACCCGGAATATTACACCAACCGCATCGAGTGCACGGGCCTCTACTGGCACTTCGTCGATCTGGTTTGGATTTTCCTCTTCCCGGTTTTGTACCTGATGAACTAAACAGAGCCGCGACTGTAAGGGAGCGGACAGGATGGCAGGGCGGGCTTTGCCCGCCGTCATGAAGGGTGGCGTTGGATATGGCCGGTGCACACGCGGATATCAGCAAACACATCAAGGTTTACATCATGGTCTTCGCCGCTCTGGCGATCGGTACCGTCATCACGGTTACCGCCTCGCGGGTGGACTTTGGCGGGCACGTGAACGTGGCACTGGCCCTGATGATCGCCGCGATCAAGGCGACCCTGGTGGCCGCCATCTTCATGCACCTTAAGTGGGAGCGGTCCATGTGGATCTGGTGTTCCCTGGGCTTTTGTGCGATTTTCTTTGTGTTCTTGATCGCCCTTCCGGTCCTGACCACCAATGATCATCCCGCTCTCACTCGTCACGGCACCTGGGATGTGACCCCTGAGGAACAAGTACAGGGCCATACGGGAGATGGCCACGCTCCAGGCCATTGAGCTTGGGCCAGTGTATGCCAAGAATAGATATTCTCTTTCGGGAAACCCGATGTCGCTAAAGGCATTCCACCTCATCTTCGTGACCGTCTCGATGCTCCTGGCCGGCGGTTTCGCGTATTGGGCCATCCGGCAATATCGCGTCGGCGGAGACGTGGAATTGCTCATGGGCGGCGTGGTTGCGGTGCTGTTGTTCGTGGCGATGGGCGTGTACGGTCGCTGGTTCCTCCGCAAGCTGAAAAACGAGAGTTACCTGTAATGGATCCGCGACAAACAGAGCCGCGACCGTAAGGGAGCGGACAGATTATGTGCTTCGCGTTGATACTCCTGGTAAGACGACTGGTTCGTTACATCGTGACGCCGGTGGTCGTCCGCGCCTCGAAGAATCTGTTGACGCCGTTGCTGGTATGGGCCTTGCTCGCCGTTCCGAATTCCGCGCCGGCCTGCTCGGTTTGCTTCGGCGACCCCGATAGCCCGATGACCAAAGGAGCCGTCGCGGGCGTGTACGTCATGATCGGATTCATCAGCTTCGTCCTTCTCGGAATATCGGGCACGGCCTGCTTTTGGATGGTCCGTTGTCGCCGCATCGCCCTGACCCAGCCGACCAGCCGGACGAATTTATGACCACCAACCCCGCAGCTTCTCGGCGAAGCGTTGCCCATGTCTTGGCGCTGCTGACGGCAGGCTGCATCTTTCCGTTGATTTTCGTGGGGGCCGGCGTGACCACCAAGGGCGTCGGCATGGTTTTTCCCGACTGGCCCACGTCCGATGGTTCGCTGGTTAATCCCGAAGGCTGGCTGCAACACGAAGGCAAGCGCTGGGAGCACGGCCACCGGCTCATCGGCTGGACGGTGGGGATGCTCGCCATCGGCTCCGTCGTAGCGTCCTGGCGGGGCGGCTCCACTGCGCGAACACTTACGCTGGTGACGCTGGGCATGATCGTCGTGCAAGGCCTCCTCGGCGGCCTCCGCGTTACCGAAGTCTCCCGAATGCTTGCGATGCTCCACGGAATCTGGGGCCAGCTTTGCTTTTGCGTAGCGGCCGTTGCCGCATTGATGACCTCGCCGGCGGTCACGGCACGAGCTCCGGTTGAGGTCGCGGGGGCAAAGTTCTTCCAGATTGGCGGCGTCGTTGCGTTTTTTGCGGTCCTTGTGCAGGTCTGCCTGGGTGCCGGCTATCGGCACTTCAGTTGCAACAGCTCCTTGCTCACTCATGTGCTTTGGGCCTTGGTTGTTTTCATGATTCTGAGCTGGCTGACCATGTGGACCTTGGAGCAATACCCTCAGTTGCAGCCGCTATCATTTCTGGGAAAATCCATGGCAGTCTTGATCGCCGCGCAAATGGTGCTCGGCGGGACCGCATTGCTCGTGAAGGTGATGGGCGGCAACTGGTCGGGCGTCGTCGCAACGATGGCCCCGACCGCGCACGCCGCGGTGGGGGCGCTGATGCTGGCGTGCACGGCCATTTTGGCGGTGAGCGGTTTCCTGCGGCTTGCTCCCGCGGCGCCCAAGACGGCGCGGCAGCCGGCCATAGCGGTGACGATTTGAGCGACGCGATTGCCATTCATGACACCCTGGAGCCGATCTCCATAATCCCTCTCCCTCAATGGGAGCGGGGCAGAGCGCCGAATTCAACCCCTCTCTCTTCCAGGGAGAGGGACAGGGGTGAGGGTCAAGGCGTCCGGCCATCAGAATGTCCCACCGCATGGCGCCGCCTCGTTGCCTATTGGGACCTGACCAAGCCGCGCATCGCCGGCATGGTCCTCGTGGCGGCCATGGTGGGCTTCTACGTTTCCGGGTCGGCCGCCTCCGGGGCAGCCACGTGGCTCCGGCTCATTGCGGCCCTTACCGGCATCGGCCTGGTCGGGGCGGGTGCCAACGCCCTCAACCAATATCTCGAATCCGACTTTGACGCCCGGATGGCCCGCACCCGCGAGCGCCCCATCCCTTCGGGTCGGCTCACGCCTCTTGAAGTCCTCGTCTTCGGGGTGACCATCTCCGTCACAGGCTTGCTCATTCTTCTCCTCTGGGTCAATCCGCTTTCGGTGCTGTTGACCGGCCTGACCATCGTCTCCTATGTGTTCGTCTACACCCCGCTCAAGCGCGTCACCTCGCTTTGCATATACGTCGGGGCTGTTCCCGGCGCGTTGCCGCCGGTGATCGGTTGGGCGGCCGGTTGCGGCACGCTCACCATGGAGGCTTGGATGCTCTTCGCCATCCTCTATTTCTGGCAGCTTCCGCATTTCGCAGCCATCGCCTGGCAATACCGCGAAGACTATGCCGCCGCCGGCTACCCGATGCTCTCCGTCGGCGACTGCCAGGGCTTCCGCACCTGCCGCCACATGCTCACCCACACCGTCGCGCTGCTCATGGCCAGCCTGCTTCCCGCGTTGACCTCCATGACCGGAGCCACCTACGGCGTGGCCGCCATGCTCTTGGGCACGGCGTTCCTGGCCTGCGGCGCCCGCTTTGTCCTCCACCGGACAACCCTCCGCGCCCGTGGCGTCGTTATCGCGTCAGTCGTGTATCTTCCGCTCCTGCTCATCACCCTGATGGTGGACAAAACCCCCGTCGGGTAATCGAGCGCGGGCATCTCCCGGGTCCGTGATACTTCCTGCGGATGGCTCTGGCCCCCGATAGGGGTCAAGGAGTATAGCCACGAGCGGAGCGATGTTCGCCGAAAGGCGGAAATCACGGAACCCGTGGTTGGCAAGCGCTCCTCTCGTTGCCGCCCTGAAAGGGCGGAGGATCGTTTCCATTTCCAGATTCCTCCGCTCCGCCGGGGCGGGCCGACCTCTTGCACCCTTGAACTCTTGATCCCTTGAGCCTTTGCCCCCTTTTCACGGGTTTCGGCGTTTCCGCGTTTCGGCGTTTAGCCCCCGCCCCCTGCTTTTCCCTTGTATTTCTGTGGATTCAACGGGTACAATGTCCATTTCATGCCTCAACCAAACCTATCCTCTGCGCAAGTCGCACATTCGGCCCCCTCGTGGTTTTGCATCCTCGTGTGCGTCTGCATGATCGCGATCACTTCCGCCGCGCAAATCACACACGCACAAGCTCCTCAAGGCAATATCGTCGGCTGGGGATCGCAGGTCGTCGGCGTCGATCTATCAGGCGGATTCGTGGCCATCGCTCCGGGATGTAGTCTGGGCCTCAAGACCGACGGGTCTATCGTAGGGTGGGGAACCAACCTCTATGGTGAGACTAATGTACCCGCGCCCAATGCTAATTTCATCGCTATCACGGCGGGCGGTGGTTATCGTCTGGGTCTCAAGGCTGACGGATCTATCGTGGCGTGGGGACTCAACAACTTCGGTCAGGCCAATGTCCCTGCACCTAATACCGATTTCATTGGCATCGCCGCAGGCGAATACCACAATCTGGGTCTTAAAGCCGACGGTTCCCTCGTCGCCTGGGGTTGTCAAAATCCTCGAGGCGACTCAGGTCAATGCGAAATTCCCGCGCCCAACAGCAATTTCATCGTTGTGGCCGCGGGCAGGTACCATAGCATTGGTCTCAAAGCCGACGGATCCATCGCAGCGTGGGGAGACAATAGTTTCGGTCAAACGAATGTTCCCGCGCCCAACACGGGATTCATCGGCATTGCTGCGAGTACAGACCACAGTCTGGGACTGAAGGCTGACGGTTCCATTGTGGCATGGGGAAACAATGATTTTGGTCAGACCAATGTTCCTGCATCCAACTCAGGTTTTGTCGGCGTCGCCGCAGGCGGTAACCATAGCCTGGGGCTTAAGAAAGATGGATCTGTCGTCGCCTGGGGATCCAATGATGACGGTGAATCCATCGTCCCAGCGCCCAATAATGATTTCATCGGGATTGCCGGGGGATATTCCTGCAGTCTGGGCCTTAAGGTCGACGGATCCATCGTGGGATGGGGATCGACAATCGCTGGCCTAGACTTCTCACACGGATTCGTGGCCGTCGCCGCGGGGTCGTACCACAGCCTAGCGCTCAAACGCGACGGATCCATCGTAGCGTGGGGAGATAACTACACTGTCCCCGCGCCCAACACGGGTTTCGTCTCCGTCGCGGCGGGCTATGCTCACAGCCTCGGGCTTAACGCCGACGGATCTATCCTGGCATGGTGGTGTCCGCCCGGCTTCAATTTCGGTCAGTGCCACGTGCCGTTCCGCAACCGGGGATTCGGAGCAATCGCGGCAGGGCTCAACCACAGTTTAGGACTCAAGAATGATGGCTCCGTTGTGGCGTGGGGCGCAAACGGCTATGGCCAAACCGACGTTCCCTCACCCAACAGCGGTTTCGTGGCCATCGCAGCCGGTGAATACCACAGCCTGGGTCTCAAAGCCGACGGAGCTGTTATTGGCTGGGGATGTGGTAGTCCCAATAACTACGGGCAATGCGACGTTCCCGAGCCAAACACAGAATTCGTAGCGGTCGCCGCGGGTTTGTACCACAGTTTGGGGGTAAAGGCCGACGGAGCAATCGTGGGGTGGGGATACAATGGAAACGGCCAGTTAAACGTTCCTGAGCCCAACAGCGGTTTCATCGCCGTCGTTGGGGGCCAAGCCCACAGTTTGGGTCTGAAGGCAGACGGCTCCATCGTGGGCTGGGGATACAACTACTCGGGCCAAGCTAATGCTCCTGCGCCCAACACCGGTTTCGTGGCCATCGCGACGGGGTTGAGCTACGGTCTCGCTATTCGACGAATATCCGGGGATGCCGACGGCGACGGCAACGTTGGCTGGTTCGACTTCGCGGCGTTTGATGAGGCCGTTTTGGGTCCGCAGGTCGAGCCTGAGCTTCTCGGCTGGGCGTTTTACGACTCCGACCTCGACGGCGACATCGACCTCCGCGACCTAGCCGCCTGGCACAATGTCTTCACCGGCGACTGACGCGGCTCCCGTGCCGCCTCATTATTGCCTCTTTGCCTTGTTGCCTTGTTGCCTCGTTGCCTGCTTGCCTTGTGCCCCAAAGGGGCATCGGCTCACAGCCTGGGGTTGCACGCGAAGCGGGCTACCCTAGGCAGGGCGACGGAAATCCCCTCAACCCCAATCGGGGTTGCGGCCATTCCGGTGCGTGCCGCGCATCGCCCATTCAATTCCCGCTTTGCCTTGATCGCGTTTTCGCAACAAAATGCGCGCGCCGCGCATGATATGAAAGGTGCAGCGGCGGATGGTCCGCGCGCATCGGCCGGGAAGAGGAATGGGTGATCTCGGAAAATAAAAATTGTCAGAACAAAGCGATTTGTCAGCATCCCTTTACGAGAGCCCCCGTCCGCACGCGCCAAACGCGGATATCGCGCCCTTGTTGAACCCTTCGTCCCCCCTTCGCGGAGCCTTCCTGCGGCCTCTTCAGCGTCCTCTGTGCCTTCTGTGGATAGGTCTCCCATGATGTGTTTGGGCATTTCGACTTTTCCTGGGTTTCGGCGTTTCATTTGCCTCGTTGCCTTGGTTTGGATACTTGGACGCTCCCCCGCCTTCGTGTTCTTCGTCCCTTCGTGGTAAAGATGCCGAGCTATGAGCACTCATGCAGTCGAGCTTGAGCGAATTCGCCATGTTTACGGCGATCGTGTCGCGTTGGATGGCGTGAGCCTCGCCGTCGAACCGGGGTGCGTTTTTGCCCTGCTTGGCCCCAACGGGGGCGGAAAGACAACCCTCTTCAAGATACTCTCGACGCTCATCACCCCGACGGCGGGCGTCGCACGAATTTTCGGCGACGACGTCGTCGCGCACCGCGATCGGGTGCGTGGGCGGATCGGCGTCGTCTTTCAAAACCCCAGCCTCGACGAGCACCTCAGCGTCTTGGAAAACATGACCCATCAAGGCCACCTTTACGGCCTGTCGGGCATCGCGCTGAAACAACGGTGCGACGAGTTGTTGCAACGCTTCGCAGTGCGCGACCGCTCCGAAGAGCGCGTGAAGAAGTTATCCGGCGGCCTGCAGCGCCGCGTGGAACTCGCCAAGAGTCTGCTGCACCGCCCGCGCGTGCTGGTGCTGGACGAACCCAGCACGGGACTCGACCCTGGAGCACGCGTGGGTCTGACCGATTTTCTCATCGAGCTTCGCGACAAGGACGGTATGACCAGCCTTCTCACCACGCACCTCATCGACGAGGCCGACCGCTGCGACCGCGTGGCCATTATTGACAAGGGCAGGCTCGTGGCCCAGGGGAGGCCTTCCGATCTCAAATCAACCATCGGCGGCGATGTCATCACCATTCGTTCCCGCGATCCTGTGTCGTTGGTGGGAAAGATAGGGTCGAAGTTTGGAATCAAAGCCGAAGTCGCCGATGGCGGCGTTCTCGTGGAACGCGAAGGGGGACATCGTTTCGTCCCGGAGCTGATCGAAGCGTTTCCCGGAGAAGTCGAAAGTGTCTCGGTTGGGCGGCCAACCCTGGCCGATGTGTTTCAGCACGTCACCGGCCACAAGCTTGACTCCGACGCGCCGGAAATTACCTGAACCGCCAACCCCAGTCCTGAAACGAAGTTGCGCAATTTCCGCTGAAGTTTCCCAGCACTGATATCCGATCTCGAAATCACGCTGGTCCCGATTTTGCCGCGCGACCCAATGGGCAATGGATTCACCCTCGCGCGTTTCTCCCGGTTCCGGCATGGTGTCCAATCGCGGGCGGCAGGAGGCGGCCTTGGCGAGCGGCAGCATTCCAACGCCTCCTACATCAACGCAATCGAACGTCTCGTTTCGTTCGACGCAGGCCTACAGGGGGACCACCGTGCATACGATCACCGTCGCCAATCAAAAGGGCGGATGCGGCAAAACCACCGTCGCCATCAATCTCGCCGCCACCATCGCTCGCGAAGGTCGCCGAGTCCTGCTGATCGACCTCGATCCCCAGGGCCACTGTGCGCTGGGCCTGGCTGTCCCCGATGGGCAGATCGACCTTTCCATTCTCGATTGCCTGATGGGTCAGCTTCGCGGCGACCCCATCGAGCTTTCCCGCATCACCTGGCAGATTGCCCCGAACCTCGACCTCGCGCCGGCCCGCGCCAACCTGGCGGTCATCGAACCGCAGATGGGCGAGCGAACCGACGTGGACGGACTCGTCAGCAACCTCATCAAGGAAGTGGCCGCTCAATTCGATTACTGTGTGATCGACTGCCCGCCGCATTTTGGCCTGCTCATGCGGAACGGTGTGCTCGCCGGCGATGAAATCATGATTCCGGTGGACACCGGTTATTTTTCGCTTCATGGCCTGACCCAGCAACTCGCCACGGTCCAACAGATTGCCGAACGCAACGGCAACAAGCCGATCGTGCGGATTCTGCCCAACCAGTATGACGTACGAACAAAGCTCGCCCGTGAAATCCTGGCCGAGCTGCGCGGACGGTTCAAGAACTCTGTGTATGAGACGGTGGTCAACTTCAACACCAAACTCAAGGAAGGGGCCAGCTTCGGCCAGCCGATCACCGAGTTCGCACCGAGCAGTATTGGCGCTCGCGACTTCGAATCGCTGGCCCGCGAGATCATCCGCTTGGAAGCCGGACGCGCCCCGACTGCCGACATTCTGAAACACGCCGAGCGACTTGCCGCCGACGCCGAGCGACTGCTCGCCACGACAACGACGCTCATCGGCATTGACCGAGTGCCGGGCCCGGTGACTGCCACCGGCCCGATGCTGCCCAAGGAGCCGCCTGCTCCGCCCAGTCGTCTGGCCCCCGCGGCCACGGTCAAGCTTCAGCCGTTCGATTTGCTGGCCGTCGATCCGGTCGTATTTGCACCTCAGCGTCCGATGAGTCCGGCCGCCGCGACGCCTCAGGAAATCGACGACAAGATCGCCGCGATTTACGGCGTTCGTCAGGAAGGGGAGATCGTGATCTTCCACAGTCGGCAGGCCGCCGCCGCCGAGGTGCAGCTCGCAGGCGACTTCAACGACTGGATGCCGCACACCACTCCCATGCGCCAGCTCGACAATGGCGACTTCGAAACCCGCCTCAAACTCCCCAAGGGCCGCTATCGCTACCAACTCGTGGTGGATGGCCGGTGGACCTATGACGCCGCCAATCCCGAAGTCATTACGAACCAGTACGGAGAAATCAACTCGGTCGTTGACGTGGTGAAGTAATGCGAACGCCCGGGCGCAAGCCGGCTCGACACGAGCTTCAGACCGCCGACGCCTGGGTCGCGGACGGCGTTTGGAAATCAGCGGAAGTATGCCTTGAGAACATACTCGTACATCATGCGATGCGTGTTGAAGAATGACCCGTTGATCGCAATGCAACTGCGCATGACGTCGATGAATCCCGACAGGTCATGATGGAATAGCGGCAGGATGGAGTGTTCCAGCTTGGAATAGAGAGAGGCGGCATCTTTTACGTGGTCTGCCTGGGCGCCGTCCACGCCGACGTCTTCACCGATCGCCCAACCCGTCACCCCCTCCACGCACCCCTCCACCCACCACCCATCCAGAATACTCAGTGAGGGCACTCCGTTCAGCGCCGCCTTCATCCCACTGGTCCCCGAGGCCTCCAGCGGCGCCAGCGGCGTGTTGAGCCACAAGTCCACACCCGCGGTGATGAGCCGGCCCAACTCCATGTCATAGTTTTCCAGGTACGAAACGCGGATGGTGGGTTGCAGCGCCTCGCGCGCCCGGAAGAGGCTCTGAATGAGCTCCTTGCCATGGGAGTCGTGGGGGTGGGCCTTGCCGGCGAAAATGATTTGCAGCCCGCCGACCTCGCCGGCGATTCGCCTGAGCCATTCCAGGTCGTGGAAAAGCAAGCCCGCGCGCTTATAGGTCGCCGCCCGCCGCGCGAACCCGATGGTAAAAACCTCCGCATTCATCCCCGCGTTGTCCTCGCGATTCACGAAGTGAATGAGCGAATCCTTGGCCTCCTGGTGCGCTGCCCATACCGCGTCGGGCGGCAAAGACCCCGCCGCCCGCAGCGAAAACGATTCTGCGCGCCAACCGGGAAGATAGCGGTCAAACAAAGTCTGAAACGGCGGCGAGGCCCATGTCGTCGCGTGAACGCCGTTGGTGATGGCGTCGAAGCGGAATTGCGGAAACATCTTGGCGGCCACTTCGCCGTGTCGCCTGGCCACGCCGTTCACGAAGCTGCTCAAGTTCAGCGCGAGATAGGTCATGTTCAGTTGGCCGTCCGACTCAAACAGCCTCGGATTGGCCAGAGCCGGCATGTCGCCCAAAACGCCGCGCACCAGGTCCAGCGAAAATTTGTCGTGCCCCGCGGGGACGGGCGTGTGCGTGGTGAACACGCAGCGTTTCCGGACGGCCTCGATGTCCTCCTGGGTCGCTTCGCGGCGTCCGCCCGCCCGGAGCCGCTCGTCGAGAAGCGCCAGCGCCAAACACGCCGCGTGTCCTTCGTTCAAGTGATGGCGTTCGATCCCGGTGTACCCCAGTGCGCGGAGCATCTTGATCCCGCCAATGCCCAGGACGACCTCCTGGCAGAATCGATAGCGGGCGTCGCCGCCATAGAGATAATGAGTCAGCGTGCGATCCGCATCGCTGTTTTCGGGCAGATCCGAGTCCAGCAGAATCCCCGGCACGCAGAACTCCCCGTCCTGCCCCACGATATTGCGCGTCCATGCGCGCAAGCGCACCTCACGACCCTCGATGGACACCGAAACGCGCTCGGGCAATTCGGTCAGAAAATCCTCAACCACCCAAAACGCGGGCTCTTCGCGCTGCCAGCCGCCTGGGTCGAGCCGCTGATAAAAATACCCCTTTCGATACAGCAGCGTCACCGCCACCATCGGCACACGCAGGTCCGCCGCCGAGCGCACCGTGTCTCCTGCCAACACCCCCAGGCCTCCGCTATAGGTGGGCATGGCCGCATTCATCCCGATTTCCATCGAAAAGTATGCGATCTTTCGTTGCTCGGGCTTCGAGACGCTGGTGAATGGCTGGTTGGGCATGGCTATATCTTTACACGTTTACTTTGTCCGACGGGCGCCTCCTCGTCCGATTCCGCGTCAGGCCTGACGGCGTGCGAGAAGATACAACCACCGATACCGTTTTGGAAAGAGGCATCCTCGTGCCATTCTTCTGTAGGCAGCGCGTCACCCCCACCGCCCGGAACAGAGCTCGCATGGCCTTTTGGCATCAGGCCGATTTCCGCTCGTCATCCAGAGTTTCCCGGATGGCTTGCGACGCCATGATTTCCTCCAGCGACATCGTCATTCGTCGAGACCAGCTTCGATGTTTGTCCTGCCCGACTCCCGGAACATTCACCGGCTCGCGCTCGCCCGCCAGGTCGTCAAGCGACAGGCCCACCAGGCATGCGGGGGACTTCGCGAGAAAACCGACCAGGGCGCGGCAGACCGCGGATACTTCGTCTTCTTGTTTATCGGCTTCAAATCCTTCCTCTTTGAGGCGGGATTTTAGCGATTGCCACTCTCGTTCACGGCCCAGAATCGCCTTTGATAGCCTCTCGTCGTCGGAAATCAGACCCACCTGCCTTCTCAATACCAAATCCCGCCCCTCCGCGTATCCCTTAAGCGGGACCATGTCGTGCGTGCCCACCACAACGTATGCGTTGGCGGGATAGCTCTGCGATCCCTTGAACCCCCCGTCGTATTCTCGCTCGAAATACACCACACGCGTAGACAGCACACCGAATCGCTGCAAAAGATCGCGAAAGCCTTCCGGCACGGTGCCCAAGTCTTCGCCCACGATGATGGTTCCGTTTCGGCGGCTTTCCTGGGCGAGAATGCCAAACAGATCATCCGCCGGGCATCGAACATACGCGCCCTTCGACCCTTCGAACCCGTCTGGAATCCAGAATTGCCGCAAAAGTCCCATGACGTGATCGATGCGCAGAGCCCCCATGTGGGCGAGGTTGTTGCGCAAAAGCCGTGTCCAGAATGCATACTCCGAATCCCGCAGCACGCGCGGATTCATCGGCGGCAAACCCCAGTTTTGCCCCGCCGGCCCCAGATCATCGGACGGCGCTCCGATCGAAACGTTTTTCAAGAATAACTCCGGAAACGCCCAGGGATCGCTGCCGTCCGGCGCGGTCCCGATCGCCAGATCGCCGAATAATCCAATCTCCAGTCCGCTCTCCCTCGCCCGTTGGGCCAGGACCGCCAGTTGCCGGTCCAACTCAAACTGAATATAGCAATGGAAATCCACTTCGCCGGCGTGCTCACCCCGAAACTTCTGCACCTGCGCCGACTTTGAATCGTTCAATCCGTCAGGCCAATCCCGCCAGGCAAGGCGCTCGACTTCGCCCGACGCAAACCGTTCATCGAGCACCATGAATGTGGCGAAGTCGCGCAGCGCGGCGCCTTCTTGCTCAAGGTATTCACGGTACGCCCGACCGCGTTCGGTTTCTGCTTCACCATGCAATTGCTGAAAGGATCGATGCAGCCCCTTGAGCACAACCCGCTTGAGCGAGGAAACGGCCTCATAGTCCACTTCCGCGCTGGCCCGCAATCGCCTCAACGCCGAGACCAATCCCGGCCCTGTCGCATCGGCCTTCGCCGCGGCACTATGCTCGAACTCCGGAACCGCTTCGATCTCCAGGTGGATCTCGTTTCGATACAACCGACTCACCGGCCGGTACGGGCTCAGGTCGTGTCCGCGATTGCGAAGTGCATGCAGGGGGTTCACGGCCACAAACGCCAGGCCCATGTCGCCCGCCCACCGAATCAACTGCCGCAGATCGCCGAAGTCACCCACACCCCAATTGGTTGCGCTGCGGATGGTATAGAGGTTCGTCCAAATCCCGCGCAGTTGTCGTTTGGCCGTTCGCGCCGCGCACGACACGCATGTCTCCGGTGGAAACAAAGCCGCGGCGTGGATTCGATCGTATTCATCCACCGCTTGTAGTGCGCGCCGCACCGACTCATTGTCGTCAACGGCATAACCCATGCACTCCAGAATGGCCTTGTAGGTTTGATCCGGCGTGATGACTCTCTGCGTGCCGTTGTAGTTGACGTATTCCGGCAGAATCCCGACGCGCTCGCCCAGCAATCGCAGAATGTCAGACATATTGAAAAACCGCTCGATCGGTACGTCCCGGAGGCACGAATGAACATCAATCCGCAGAATGCGACTCCATCAACATCAGCGATGCGCCCGTAATCGCAACCTCGTTTTCGTGGCTCGCTGCGTCACTCGTCTTGTTGGTATTGAGCAATTCCCGCCACGTTAAGCCAACCGGCAGTTTGAACGTGCGCGGTTCCGCATGAGCGTTGATCAGCAATAGCAACGCCAACCCAACTTCGTGGCCTTCGTGCTCTTCGTGGTTCAATCCACCGATCAGCATCCCCAGGCACCGCCGCTCCCCGTCATGCCACTCCGCCGCCGAAAGCTCGCGCCCGTTTTCCTCGAGCCACACGACATCCTGCAGCCCGTGATCCCGCCTTCCGTTGAAAAACGCGTCTCGCCGCAGCGCCGCGTGATCCTTGCGAATCGCCAGCACGCGCCGCGTGAATTCCAGCATCTCGCTTCTCGCCGCGTCGAGATTCCAATCCTCCCACGAAATCTCGTTGTCCTGGCAATAGGCATTGTCGTTCCCCAGCTGCGAGTGGCCCATCTCGTCGCCCGCCGTAATCATCGGCACACCCTGCGAGAACGCCACCGTCGCCAGCAGGTTCCGCTTCATTCGCTCGCGAAGCCCATTTACTTCGGCATTCTCCGTCGGCCCCTCGATTCCATGATTCCGACCGAAATGATCCTGCGGACCGTCGCGGTTCTCCTCGCCATTGGCCTGGTTGTGCTTCCTCTCATAACTCACCAGATCGTGAAGCGTGCTCCCGTCGTGACAGGTCACATAGTTCACCCCGGCCAGCGGCGTCCGCCGGCTCGCAAACAAATCGCTGCTCCCCGCCAACCGTGACGCAAACTCCGCGAGCTGCCCGCCATCCCCGCGCCAGAATCGCCGCACGCAATCGCGGTATCGCCCGTTCCACTCCACGATTCCCGGCGGAAACGATCCAAGCCAGAACCCATTCACCCCCGCGTCCCAGGGTTCCACCAATAGCTTCGTTTGGTTTAACACGGGATCCTGCAAAATCATGCTGAAAAAACGAAAATACTCATCGACGTTGTTCGCGTCTCGACTCAGTGCCGGTGCAAGATCAAACCGAAATCCATCCACATGCATCTCGCTCACCCAGTAGCGCAGGCTGTCCATGATGAGTTGCTGCGTACGCGGATGCAGCGCGTTCAAGGTGTTTCCGCAGCCGGCGGGATTGACGTAGCGCCCCCGCGCGCCGGGTTCGAGGTGGTAATAGGCCGAATTGTCGATGCCGCGAAAGGAAAGCGTCGGACCCCGCTCATCGCTCTCGGCCGTATGGTTGTAAACCACGTCCAGAATGACTTCGATGCCCGACCTGTGCAGCGCTTGCACCATCGTCCGAAACTCGGCAATGGCCCGCTGCGGCGCGGTTGCATAGCGCAAATCCGGAGCGAAAAAACCGATGGTGTTGTAGCCCCAATAATTGACCAGCCCCATCCCCGCCAGCCGCCGTTCGGTCACGAAGTACTGCACGGGAAGCAGTTCCACCGCGGTGACGCCAAGCTTGAGCAAATGTTCGATGATCGGCGGTGAAACAAGCCCCAGATACGTCCCCCGCAGTCTGGGTTCGATCTGCGGATGCAGCCTGGTCATCCCCTTCACATGGCATTCGTAAATGACGGTTTCCGCCCACGGCGTCCGGGGATGCCGATCGCCGCCCCAATCCCATCGCTCATCGACAACCACGCATTTCGGCATCGACCCCGCCGAATCGCGTGAGTCCGGCAGTACAGGCCGGTCGGGATCATAACCCAGCAGGAAGTCATCCGCCGGAACCAGCCCCGTCATCGCTTTCGCATACGGGTCCAGCAGCAGCTTGGCGGAATTGAACCGCAGCCCCTCGTGTGGCGCATACGGACCATCGGCTCGATACCCATAAAGCTGGCCCGGCCGCGCACCAGCAACGTATGCGTGCCACATCCCGTCACTGGTTCCCGACATCGGAATCCGCTGCGACTCAGCCCCGTTCGCCGATCCGAACAGGCAAAGCTCGATCTTTCGTGCTCCGCCGGAATAAATCGCGAAGCTCACCCCGGATCCGTCCCAGTGGGCGCCTAATTGCGAAGAGGAATTCAGAAGTTGGGTCTTCAAAGGAAGCCTCAATCAAACAACGCGCCGAACTGGATACAAAGCCCGAGCCATCTTCTCCCCGTTCAACTCCAGCTCATAAAGGAAGGGTGGTTCCATCTCCATTCCCAATTCCCCGCAAGCCTGCCGGGCTTCCGTCGTTTCTTCATGGGGCAGCGTCGCCGTCTTGTACGCGATCAACCTACCGCCCTTCCCGATCAACCGACGAGACGTCCTCATGCACCGTGCCAGCGACGCCACCGCCCGCGTAGTCACAACGTCAAACTTCTCGCCCGTACTCCAATGATCGGAATGTCCGTGCTCCGCTTTGAGGTTTTTCAACCCCAGCATCGCGGCCACTTGATCCACGAACTCCGCCTTCTTCCGCGTCCCATCGAGAGCCGTCACCCGCCACGCAGGCCGCATCACTGCGATCGGCACCGCCGGAAACCCCGCCCCCGTCCCCACATCAAGTAGTGTCAACCGTCCCCCTTCCGAAGCGGAACCACCGGACCTCAACCGTCCCCCCTCGCAGATGGGACTACAGGGGGGTAGAGACTCCGATTCCCTTACCCACAACAGAATCGCCAGAGAGTCCGCATAGTGCTTGATCGCCGCCTCTTGGGGATCGGTAATCCGGGTAAGGTTCATCAACTCGTTGGCAAGGAGCACGGCATCGAAATGCTGACGAAAAAGGGCGAGTTGTTCGGGAAGAACGGAGGTGCCCCACGCCGCCAGGGCTTTGGCTGTCGCCTCCTCAAAAGAACCCGCTGAAGAACTCACCGAGGTACTATGCGCGATCCACTACCGTCCCGCCACATCGCGCCACCGCCAGGGCGTTCCAGCTCGTTTCGTCGGCCGGGCGGTCGAAATCAGGCATCGCTCCCAGCCGCAGCAATTCCAAACCCGCATCTTGCAGGAATGATTCCAGCTCAGGCCGGTAGAAATAACGAATGCAATGCGTTTCGTCCGTCGCGCGGGTTTCCTTGCCGATCTCTTCATCGACGTGGAACGAAACCGTGCACCGGTTCCGTTCGCGATCAAGCTCCGCCAAGGCCGACCGAACGACCCGTCCCGCTTTCGTGGCGACCACCTTGCTGCGCGGCGTGGGTTTCTGATGATCCACGGCCGGGCCATACCAGCAGTCGAAAATGAGCAGGCCGCCCGGACGAAGGTGTCTTCGTGCCGACTCCAACACCGAGAGAATATCCCGGTCTTCCAACTGATAATCCAGGACAGCGAACATCATCAAGACAGCGTCAAACCGAAGATCGATGCAAAACTCCCGCACGTCGGCCACGTGAAACGTCGGCGACGTACACGCCGACGCGCGCTGGGTTTTTTCTCGCGCTCGCTCCACCATGTGTCGCGAGCGGTCCACCCCTACGACGCGGTAACCCCGTCCGGCGAGGACGTGCGAATGCCCGCCTGTTCCACAGCCCAGATCGAGCACGTCGCGCACCGCCCCAGCGCCGTACTCGGCAAAAACCCTCTCCAGCAAATCGCATTCCGCGACGTAGTTTTTGTCCTGATAGATTTGATCGTACAAACCCGAATATCGTTCGCCGAAGACTGTTGTCATCGTATCTCCAACTACCAACGAGCCGCACAGTCACTCTTACGGGTCCGGGGCGTGCCACTGCTCTGTGAGCAGTGGTCCGGCCATGGAAAACGCACCC
>CXWL01001153.1_pt1 | contig 98976 bp, 88 predicted proteins | sample 590931 | NCBI WGS metagenome assembly CXWL01 (sample SAMEA3498368, study PRJEB10139) | groundwater metagenome | biome: water well; material: biofilm material | place: Germany | collected 2015-04-27 | reverse complement strand
CGTTTGTGGAAGGAGCACCAGCATGAGGAGGGCGATGAGACTCAAGCGTTTCCAGCGCATAACGAACCTCCGTGAATCTTCTAGGTGATGGCTCGCGGTCTCGTTCCCTGGTCTCCTCTGCGGAGGGCCTTGTGCCTTCCGGTTACATGTATAGCCTGCATAGTCTGTGCAAGTTATGATCCATTCAGAGTGTGTAGTACGTATTATTTAAATCAAGAGTGTATGAGCGCGGTGTGTTTTCGATGAAGGCGATTAAGCACCGACTGTCAAATTTTTCGACAGTGGTGAGAAACGGAAGGCAGAGGCTGTCTACGAAAGACGCACGTGGTCGGGTCGACAGATGGGTTGGATGACCATAGCCAGGAGGCTGAAGCGGCACTGTTGCGCTAGTCCGGTAGGTTGATATTCGCGAGAATCGCGGCTTTGGTACCGAGCCCACCGATGAAGCGGTCGAACTCTCCATTGCGGTACAGCGTCAGCGCGGGGAGCGAGGTAATCTCCAGCTCGGCGGGAATCTGGTAATTCTCCTCCACGTTCATCTTGAGAATCAGGAGACGCCCGACGGTTTCCTGCTGCACACGTTCCAGTTCTTTCAATAACGCCTGGCAAGCGCCGCAACCGGGTTTCCAAAACTCAATGAGCATCGGCAGTGAGGTCTCGGCCAGCACTCGGTCGAATTCGTGGTCTCGAATGTCACGAATCATGACGAGGTGGGTGGGGCCTGTCCGAACTGTGGGGCGAAGACCTGGTGGTAGAGCAGGTCGGCCATCAGGGTATAGCCTTCGGTTGTCAGGTGGAGCCCGTCGTTGGAGTAGGGTTCGGCGAGCAGCCCGGTTGCGGGGTCGGCTGTCGCGGTAAAGAGATCGAGACAAGGGATGTCCTTGGAGGCGCAATACTCCGAGAGCGCATGGTTCAACTGGCGGCGGTGATCGATGTGGCTCTGGACCCAGGCGAGGGCATCCGGGCTCTCGGCTTCGCCGGTGACGCGCAGTGAGGGTACGGTGAAACTGACCGGCTGAATGCCAGCATACCTGGCCGATTCGAACATCTTGATCAAGTTACACAGAATCTCTTTTGGGGCCGCATTCCAGCCAAGGTCGTTGGTGCCTCCAAGAATGATGACCGTGCGAGGGTGGGGGGCGATCACGTCCTTCCGAAATCGCAGGACCATCTCGCCGGTGAGTTCCCCACAGATGCCGGTGACCGTGACGCGTGCTGCGGGGCCAAGCCTGCGTTGCAAGTAGGCCCCGTAGGGTGTTTCGCCAGGCGTCGGCGCGTCGTACGTGGGGGACTGGTAGCCCGCCGTCAGACTATCGCCAAAACAGATGATGGTGGGAAGAGACGCCATGGAGGATGAGAGGATCCCTGTTACCGTTTGGATTCCGAGGGGGGCCAGTCCATCTCTCCCTGTCGGCCACAATAGAAACACGCCAGGCGATACCGAGCGCGGCGCCTTGGATTGGGAAGGGAGATGAAGACGATGGGCGTGTTATCGAACGGGCAAAGCGGCTGTTGGTGCATTAAATGTTCATCCGCCATGACGAGGAGCATGGCGTCATCCCAGGGCGGTACGACGTCCTCTCGTCCGGAGATCGTGTCTTCCCACCCACATTCTGGACAATGGAATTGAAAGGTCTTGATCCGATCGCGAACTTTTGACAGTTCCACTGTTTCGACATGCGCGTGGCAAATAGGGGCCCCGCAAGGAATAGGCTCGTGTTGCAGGGCTTTCACAAAACGATCATGTATCCGCTCTTGAGCCCGGCGTTCGGTTTCGGTCATGGACATAGAGCATCCTCCCGCTATTGATAAATGGTGACGCTATTCTAGCTGGCTCGCTGGAGCTGGACAAGCAGGAGGAGGCCTGCGCCTGCGCTGTTGAGGGCGTGACGGGAGAGGTGTCACAGGGTGAGAGCTCAAAATCTCCAAAAATTATACCGTGTTTTGCAAATTGTGGCCCCGAAGTTCCCGAGGTCGGTGTGCCCGTTCCTAGGTTAGAAGCAAGTTCTATTCCATAATTCTTTCTCGACCGCTCTCGATATTAAGACCAGTTTGCACGCCTTCTGCCATATGTTCTTCTCTGGCGACTACATTCCACGGTATTCACCGTAGGCTGGCACTCATTTTGCTTTGCCATTAGTTGCGGTCAGGCGCGGCCTAATAATTCTGGCTGGCTTTCTTTGGATGAAGCATCTTCTAGGAGGTTATCGTGTCTCGTTTACCAAGCGGGGCGACCTTACGTCATACTAAAAATAGGCCACGTTGCGATGGAAGGAAGAGGCTTACCAAGGTATCTTTAGAGATACGAGTTCACCGATGAAAATGGCACCAGGAGAAGTTCAGACACTTAAAGCGCAGTTGCATGCGTTTGAACAGTTATTGGAGGTGCATGAAGAGACCGTACGGGTTCAGTCAGTGAATGTGTCTCGAATCTTAGAGGAGCTCAGGGCGAGGACGCACGCGCTAGAACGGTCGGAGGAGGCGTTGCGCAGTCAACGGAGCATTTTGGAGTCTATTTTGAACAGCATGGGTGATGGAGTCATTGTGACCGATGAGAGGCAGCAGGTTCTCTTGTCGAATCCCGCGGCCCAGCGACTGTTCGGTGGAGGGGATGCGGTGCGGTCGTTTGCGCGTGGGCCCCGGCAGGAGGGAGAACCAGAACTTGAGGGGCTGAGCACGGGAGTCTGTCTGCCTGCTGGGGTGGGCTCGTTGCTAGGCGCAGAAGTCAATGGTCACAGTGTGTGCTTGCGAGAGGACAGGGCGGGGCAATCCGTGTGGGTCAGTCTCAATATCCAGCCTGTTCGGGATGAGCACGATGCGATACGTGGGAGTGTGGTGGTCCTGCATGATATCTCCGCCTCGAAGCGCGCGGAGGCCGCGTTGTCCTTATATCGCGAACTGATTGCGAAGTCGACCGATGCGATCGCCATCTTCGACTTAGAGTGGCGGTATCTTGAACAAAACGCCGCGCATCGACGCCTCCTCGGCTATTCGGATGATGACCTCCTGGGGCAATCGCCCTCGGTGCATCTCGGCGAGGAGGTGTGTGCGTTTTTGACTCGTGAAGTGGCCATGGCTGGGGACGTTCGGGCTGAGGTGCAGAGTCGCACGAAAGGCGGGGCCAGTCTGGCCTTGGAGCTGTCTGCCTTCGAAGTGAGAAACTCGGCCGGCGAGCAAGCCTGTTATGTTGGGTTTGCCCGTGACATTTCCGAACGGAAGCGAGCGGAGGTGGCCCTTCGAGAGAGTGAAGAGCGGTATCGGGTGTTGACCGAAGCAATTCCACAATTCGTGTGGACCGTCCTTCCGGATGGAACCGTCGATTTTTGTAATCAGCATTGGTCCCGCTTTACAGGGCTTCCGTTGGAGGAGTCCTTGGGGGTCGGCTGGGTGAAGGTCTTGCATCCCGACGATCTGCCTCGGGCCTTGGCGGCGTGGGAGCAGGCCCGTGAGTCGAATGAGGGGTATGAGATCGAGTATCGGGTTCGCCGGGCCAGTGACGGGTTCTACCGTTGGCATCTGGCGCGTGTTCGTCCGGTGCAAGGGGCGATGGGGCTGGTAGTGAAATGGATGGGGGCGGCGATCGATATCCATGACCGCAAACAAGCCGAAGATGCGTTGAAGGCTTCCCAAGCCTTCGCCAGAGATATCATTGCCAGTTCGCTGGACATGATCATTGTGGTGGATACCAGTCGGCGGATCATCGAGTTCAATCACGCGGCGGAGGAGACCTTTGGCTGCCTGGCAGAGGCTGTGGTGGGGGAGCCTGTCGATCTGCTCTATGCGCATCCTGACGAAGGGCATCGCGTGAGCGACGCGGTACTTGCCTGTGGACGGTTTACCGGGGAAGTGTTGAATCGACGCATGAACGGAAACGTTTTCACGTCCGTGTTATCCGCTTCGACCCTTCGCAACTCGCGAGGCGAGGTGATTGGGGTCATGGGGGTCTCACGCGATATTACCGAACGGCGGGTGGCGGACGAACAACTGCGCGAATCCCTGGTTCAGCTCAGAACGTTGTCGCGACGCGTAGAATCGGTACGAGAAGAGGAGCGGACACGAATCGCCCGTGAGCTGCACGATCAACTAGGAGTGGCGCTCACCTGCGTCAAGCTCGAAGTCGCCCAACTCCAACGTCTCCTCGGTCCCCAGCTTTCAAAAGGTGAACGTGTGGGCATCGAGGCCAAACTGTGTTCGATGATGGACTTTATCGATGGGACGATCGGCGCGGTTCAGCGAATCGTCACGGAATTGCGTCCGGCCATCCTTGACGATCTCGGTTTGGTGGCGGCGATCGAGTGGCAGGCCCATGATTTTCAAAAACGGACAGGGACGCGATGCCGATATGACACCCCACAGGAAGAGTACGACCTCGACTCGGAGCGGGCCACCGCGCTATTTCGGATTTGCCAAGAGGCGTTGACGAATGTCGCCCGCCATGCGGACGCATCGGAGGTCGTCGTCGAGTTCACGGTGGAGGAGACGGATGTGGTGCTGAGCGTGCGCGACAATGGCAGGGGAATTCCGGTCGAGAAGCTTCGTGACAGGCATTCGCTGGGGTTGCTTGGGATGCAGGAGCGAGCTCGTTTGCTGGGAGGGGATGTTCAGATTCGGCGGCTCACTCCAGGAGGGACTCAGGTGGAGGTTCGCTTACCCATGGCCTCGGAGGCAACTGGCCGGATGGAACCGCATGGAATTGCATAAGATCCTCTTAGTCGACGATCACCCGCTGTTTCGCCGTGGGGTGAAGGAAATTCTGGTGGGGGATTTTCCTTCAATCCAGATCGGTGAGTGCGCCTCCGCGAACGAGATGTTGGAGGTGGTCGACACAGATGTATGGGATCTGGTGATTATGGACATTAGTATGCCGGGTTTGAGTGGGCCGGAAAGTCTTCGTCTGCTCAAGGCTCGACATCCGGAGGTTCCCGTGCTCGTCATGAGCATGCATCCCGAGGATCAATATGCGGTTCGGATGTTCAAGGCCGGCGCCGACGGGTATTTGACCAAGGCCAGCGCAACCGATGAACTCATCCAGGCGATCAAGAAAGTGTGTCAGGGCGGGCAGTATGTGAGTCCATCAGTTGGAGAAACCCTGGCGCTGAATGTGAAGTGTGCCACGTCGGAACGCCTGGCACACGAACGTTTGTCAGACCGGGAATACCAAGTCATGTGCTTGATTGCGTCTGGCCAAACCGTGTCCGAGATTGCCGAGGCGATTCATTTGAGTGTGACGACGATCAGTACCTATCGAGCAAGAATTCTCGAGAAAATGGGCATGAAAAATAATGCGGAGCTGACCCGCTATGCCATTCAAAATACCATCGTGTCTTGAGAAGTGGTCTGGAAGGTAGATGCCGATGAGTAGGCCGACCTGTGAGATGAAGCGTACCGTGTGTCGTTGGATGAGCCTGCAGGTGAGACAAGCGAGAGGGAAGGCATTAACACGTAGTAGTCAGTTCGACATTACGGTCATGGTTTGTTCGATTAGAATTTCCACCCCTCTACGATAGTCTAAGGGAATGACTGGGTATAGTGTGTGGTGGAATTGCCGAGTCCTTCTTTCTTGATGGTGCTGGGTGATTGGTGCGGAGGGCTGTGGCAAATGGTCACAGTGAGGTCGGTGTGTGCACTTTTGACCAGACCGTATACTGCGTGTTGGGTAAAGTCACGCAGTGATTGAAGTGTACCCTGAAACACTGGGCCATCAGACGTATGAGCAGTCGACCATGAGGCTGCGTACAGCTTGCGGACGATCGACCCAGGGATTTCTGAGCAGATGGTGGGAGAGCCGTGTTGCCTTCAAGAGGACTCGCATGTCTGCCTGCGATGTGAAGAGAACCAGGATGGGTCATGGCTCAAGGAAAGAGCCGGGTGAGTGGGAGGCCGCAGTGCCAGGTGCTGCGGTCTCCTTCCGAAAGAGCTCACGCACAGCTGATCGCGTAGGCAAAACACAAGGAGAAGGGAACAAGGCAGCGGTTTCCAGGAGGGCACGATGAAACAGTTAGTGGTGATAGGCTGTTTCTGTGAACAGGTCCGAGATTGCAATTCCGAAACAGGACTGGAACTCTGGACGTCTTTCGAGACGTACCAGATGGTCCATGACATCAGCCTTGATGAGGTGCTGTTCTCTCATGGGTACTGTCCTGATTGTTACCGACTGAGGCGCGATATGTTTCGCCGAGAAGTTGCAAAGTCGAACGGCCAGGTACTTTCTCCAGCAGTAGGCGGGGGAGAGCTGCCGCTACCGGATCTCAAGAGTATGGAAAGAAGTAAGAGGGGGATATTATGCAAAGTGTGATGAGTAGAAGCGAGGGTGTCACGAATCAGGCGGTTCAACCGAGGAATTCCATCGAGTCGATCATGAATCAGCGGAATGGACCAGGGATTGTCTTACTGTCCTCCGGCATGCAGTTGCTCTATATGAATCGTCAGGCCAAATCCATTTGGCGGCATGTGGAGCAGGATCCAGGGCTGAGTCTTGTCGTTCCAACGAACGGCAATAAATCCGCGACCACTGGTACGCTGCCTCCCGTGTTGCTGGATCTCTGTGCCGAACTCGTGAAGGCGATGCAGGTGACGGACGAACCAAAAGATTGGGAAGAGTGTGAAGCCCGTCGGCTTGGGGGATCCCCACAACGACCGGTCCTGATTCGAGGGTTTGGTCTGCCAGATGCGTGGAGTCCCAGTGGATCGCGAATTTTGGTGACGTTGGAGGAAGTCGGACGCCGCCAGTCAACCAGCATGGAACAAGCCAAGGAACGTTTTCAACTGACCGAACGTGAGCAAACCGTGGTCGAACGGTTATCAAAAGGGTGGACCAATAAAGAAATTGCCAGTGACCTTGGTATCGCTCAGCAAACGGTGAAAGAGCATATTAAACGGATCATGTTGAAGACGAATTCGAGCACCAGGACCGGGGTGGTATCGAAAATATTTTTGGCCTAACTCCTCCCTCTTAGAGTGCGCACCATTTCGTGGTGCGCACTCTATCGTTCTCGCAATTACAGAATCGATACAGCGCATTTCCGCTTCCTGCTTATGGTGGAGAGCGGGTGCGGGTGAGTAGGTACCTCAATGGCGAGTTGACTTCCACAGCCATTTGGATAAATCTTCGTCATAGCCAGGAGAAGACTCGTTCTGCTCCCTAGGGGGTACAGCCATGAGACCATGGTTGTAGAACCCGTGGTTGGGTATATCTCTGCTACGCTGTCGCAACCGAATGGCTAATAGAATGCCCTGTCGAATACTTTTGTGAGTGGCGATGAGGAGGCACATGATGCATGGGGCTGCGAATTGGGTGAGGGTGATACTTCTGGTTCTGAGTGTGGGGGGAAGAGTGGGTCTTGGTGCGGCTCTGGCCGAAGACGGCGGAATGGCTGACACTCCCATGGTCCTCATTCCGGAAGGCGAGTTCACCATGGGGGCGGATAATGTTGGGATGGAGTGGAGTCAGGGGAATCCAAATGAAAGCCCAGCGCATGCCGTGCGTCTCAGACGCTATCTCATTGATATCTATGAAGTAACTATCGCCAGCTATGCCCAGTTTCTCTCGGCTGCCAGATACGATGCACCGCCCCTGTGGGATGACGAAGCGGTGAGCACGGCTGGCGATCGCCCGGTGGTGGGCGTGAGTTGGCATGATGCGGAGGCGTATTGTCGATGGGCTGAAAAACGCTTGCCGACCGAGGCCGAGTGGGAAAAAGCAGCGAGAGGCACAGATACGCGACGCTTTCCGTGGGGTGATATGCAGCCGTTTGTAGATATTGCCAATTATAATCGCGGTGTGTGGGTGAGCTATCCGATCACTCTTGCACCAGTCACCAGTGGGGTGGCGGGGATGAGCATCCGCCACGGATTGAAAGAAGGCGGGAAGAGTCCCTTTGGATTGTTTCATATGGCTGGGAATGCAGCTGAGTGGGTTGCTGATTGGTACGACCGTGAGTACTATGCACAGAGTCCAAAAGAGGATCCCAAGGGGCCTGACCGGGGAGAGAAGAAGACGTTTCGAGGTGGGCACTGGGGGGACTCCCCACGGAATATCCGTGTCACAGCGCGGTTTTCAGCGCCACCTGACCTGCAAGATCTGAGTGTAGGGTTTCGCTGTGCCAAAGATGTGCTCGAGAACAAATGAGAGGGCGTGAATGGCGGAGCGCGGCCTCATTCCAGAAGGGAATTCGTGCCAGAATCTGAGGCCAGACATTCAACGGAGCGTGACGCGCCCTCGAAGGAGCGGGTGCTGACGGCCATTGTGATTGGCCTGGTGCTGTTGGTGGCACTCTATGCCGTGATGGGCAAGAGGCCAGACAGGTCTCGGCAGAAAGGGGCTGTGAATAGCCCTGAGGCTGTGTCGACCACTATGTCAGCCGTCACTGGGGATGAGCCGCTAGATATATTGTTTGCACGGGTTGGCTGTCCTGTGTGCCATACGATTCCTGGTATTACCGGAGCGTTAGGAAAAGTGGGTCCCACACTCGTGCTGGGGACAACAGGTCCACAACGTCTCGCCGATCCAAGCTATAGGGGAACGGCCAGCACCCTCCGCGAGTATGTGATTGAGTCCATTATCACGCCAGGCGCCTATGTGGTTCCTGGGTATCCCGGGGGGGCGATGCCGCGGTGGTATGGGCAGAAGTTGAGTGCTGCGGCTCTGGATAAAATCGCCGCGTACCTTGAAGGGGTGATGGACGATTCCGCGTTGGCTCCCTAACGATCTAGCCGGATGCTGAAACAGGCCACGAGTCGTGTTCTCGCGTCGCTCGGACGCTTCACGTACCGCCTCTGGTACGCGTCATTTCCTCGTGTGCTGCGGCCCCGCTGGACGGCCAGGTTGAGTATCCTGCGAGCTGCCCCAGTCGTACTGTGGCGCATCACGTGCCGACATCTTGTTGAACAAGAATGGAGCGTTTTTGCCGCCTACTAGGCGCATCAATGTTTGGGGCTCGCGAGGCCTAGTTTGGTGGGATTAGCGTGTGGTTGTGCACTCAGCCGCATTTGGAGTGCGGGGGGAGGCTGTTTTTCAGGGGAGAGAGTGCCTCCGTCCTCGGGATCGTCGTCCTTCAGACCAGCCAGTTTAATCTTCAATCGTAAATTGTTCATGCTGTCGGCGTTTGCCAGGGCCTGCTCTAGGGTAATCTTGCCGTCTCTGTAGAGCAGAAAGAGGACATGGTCGAAGGTTTGGCACCCTTCCTGGACGCCCTGCTCCATGGCTTCTTTAATAAGATCGGTGTCGCCCTTTTTGATGAGGTCCTTGATTCGAGGGGTATCGAGCAGGATTTCGCACGCGGCCACACGCTTCCCCTCGGTGGAGGCAATCAATCGTTGGGACACAATGGCGCGGAGGTTCATCGAGAGTTGCAGGTGGATCTGCGCGTGGCGCTCCGTGCGAAAGAAGTTCATGATTCGTTCGAGCGCCTGATTGGCATTGTTGGCGTGGAGGGTACCCAGACAGAGATGTCCGGTCTCGGCAAACGTAATCGCCGCTTCCATCGTCTCGGTATCGCGGATTTCTCCAATAAGAATCACATCAGGCGCCTGGCGCAACGTATTTTTAAGCGCGGCTTGAAAGGAAAGGGTATCGAATCCGACCTCTCGTTGCGTGATCACCGATTGTTTATGTTGATGGACAAATTCGATGGGGTCTTCCACGGTGATGATATGTCCAGGTGTCGCACTATTGCGGTGGTCGATCATGGCGGCCAGGGACGTGGATTTTCCGCTGCCCGTGCCGCCGACGAAGAGCACCAGCCCTCGCTTGGTGAGCGCGATGTCTTTCAGAATCGACGGAAGTCCGAGTTGCGCAAGGGTAAGGATTGTGGCTTTGATTTGTCGAATGACAAAGCCAACCTGCCCGCGTTGACGGAAAATATTCACCCGAAATCGTCCCAGGTCCTCATACGACAGTGCCAGATTCATTTCTAGCCATTCGCCGAAATCTCGGCGCTGCTGTGCATTCATGGCCGTTTCGGCCAGACGTTCAAGTTGGTCAGCGTCGAACGGCGGCGTATTCAGCGGTTGGGTCACTCCCTGCACGCGATAGACAGGAGGTAACCCAACGGTGAGGTAGACGTCCGAGGCGTCGTGCTTCACCATCACCGTTAAAATTTCTCGCATGTCCATATTGGATCCTCAATCAGGTGTTGGTGCCGGTCGAGTGCGGCGGGGATTGGGTTAGCCTGTTGCACTCATCGACGTGCCGAATAGATTTGGGGTCATGCTTCGAGACTGTGCTTCGGCTTTGGTGACCAGCCCTCGGGTTGCGAGATCGACCAGGGCCATATCCATGGTCTGCATGCCGTCTTTCTTACTGGCTTGCATGATGCCTGGAATCTGATGCAACTTGGCTTCTCGAATCAGGCTGCGGATGGCCGTGGTGGCGGTCAGAATTTCCACGGCTGCGATACGGCCCCCACCTTTCTTTTTGAGCAAGGTCTGTGTGAGGACCCCTTCAAGCGATTCTGCGAGCTGGGCTCGGATTTGCGCTTGCTGGTTTGGAGGAAAGACGTCAATGATCCGGTCGACGGTCTTTGGGGCACTGGAGGTGTGCAGCGTCCCGAAGACCAAGTGACCGGTCTCCGCAGCCGTCAGCGCCAACTGGATGGTTTCCAGATCTCGCATTTCTCCGACCAGAATGATGTCCGGATCCTCGCGTAGCGCCGACCGTAACGCGTTAGCAAAGGATCGTGTGTGGGGGCCGAGTTCACGCTGGTTGATCAGGCATTTCTTCGATTTATGCACAAACTCAATAGGGTCTTCGATGGTGAGGATGTGTCCCTCGTAGGTGTTGTTCAAGAAATCCAACATCGCGGCTAATGTGGTGGATTTTCCGGACCCGGTCGGCCCCGTGACCAGCACAAGACCTTTCTCCTTGTCGCACAGTTGGCGAAGGATCGGCGGCATGCCGAGTTGCTCCAAGGGAACAATAATGCTGGGGATGGTGCGAAAGACGGCGGCCTCTCCCTTTCGCTGCATGAACACGTTCACACGGAAACGAGCGACTTCGCCCATATCGAAAGAAAAATCACACTCCAAGTGTTCTTCGAAGTGGCGCCGCTGGGCATCGTGCATCATGTCGTAGACCATGCTGTGCACGTCCTCGCGGGAGAGTGGTGGGGAGTCCAGCTTCTTCATCTCGCCGTGAATACGGAGCATCGGGGGTTCCCCGGAACTGAGATGACAGTCTGAGGCCCCTTGCTCGACGCCAAATGACAGCAGTTGGGTAATGTTCATCGTTCTCCTTCGTCCGAGGAAAGCCTATCAGTTCGTTATCGGTGTAGCGTGCTGAGGGCTGAATCAGACAAAAGAGGGAGGATCGTTGTGCAAGTGCGTTCGAGTTCGTTGGTGCCTAAACCAGTCCGCTGGAGGCGTTTCCGGTTCGACCTGTGTGCCGATGTGCTCAGGCACGCGATGATTACAGTAGGTGGAGTTCAGTCGCGGCTTGGGTGAGGGCGTTGAGTGCCAGATCTAACTGTTCACGGGTGTGTTCCGAGGTAACGGTACAGCGGATACGGCTGGCTCCCTTGGGGACAGTGGGAGGCCGTATCGCCGGCGCATAGACGCCTAATTCAAGGAGTCGGTCAGCGAGGTGTTTCGCGCGATTCGGATCCCCGATGAGAATGGGAATGATGGGCGTCACAGTGGCCGTCGTTCGAAACCCCGCTGCCAGGAGTTTGCGATAGAAGTGTTCGCGATTGTCCCACAGTCGTGCACGGCGATCAGGTTCTTGTTCGATGACATCAATCGCGGCGATCGCGGCTGCCATGGTGGCTGGGGGCGGCGCGGTGGTGTAGATGAAGGACTTTGCCGTGTTGATCAGGAATTGGATCAACGACATGGGGCCGACGACAAATCCCCCACTTGTTCCCAGCGCTTTGCTGAGGGTGCCCATATGAAAGAGCACACGTTCGGAAACCGCACAATGCTCCAGCGTGCCGTGCCCGAATGTTCCCATCACGCCTGTACCATGCGCATCGTCGATGAGAAGGGTGGCGTTGTAGGATTGGGCGATCTGGACTAACGCGGGGAGCGGAGCGATGTCGCCATCCATGCTGAAGACGCCGTCGGTCACAATCACGGCGGGATGCCGTGACCTGCGTTGACCTAAGAGGCGTATGAGATGATCGGGGTCAGCGTGGTGATAGACTCGAAGTGCTGCTCCCGTGAGGCGACAGGCCTCGATCAGGCTCGCGTGGCAGAGACGATCAGCATAGATCGTGCCATTTTTTGCGATCAGAGCGGGTAATAGACCAAGATTCGCCAAATAGCCTGAGCCGAAGACCAGGGCAGCTTCAGTCTGTTTGAACTGAGCCAGTCGTTGCTCAAGTAGGGTGTGGGGAGGGAGTGTTCCCGATATCAAGCGTGATGCGCCTGCTCCAACGCCATATTGCTGAATGGCATCAAGGCTGGCTTGTTTGAGGCGTGGGTGGGTGGTCAGACCCAAGTAGTCGTTCGAGGCAAGGAGCACGACGGTGCGCCCTTCAAGGCGAATGGTGGGTCCACAGGCACTGGCAACTGTACGAAGAGTTCGTCGAAGCCCTCGCCCTGTCAGGGCTTCGATTTTGGCATGGAAGGGGTCAGGCTGAACGTCGAAGTCGATTGGATCCATAGGTGTGCAGAACCTAACGAGGAAGTCGTCCGCTGTCAATGCTGGAGTGCGTGTTCCGGTCAGCCTTTGCATCAGAAAGACCAGGAGTGGTTGCCCAGACTGACCTACTTTCTATGGACGGGAGCCATAGGGAGTGTGGTGGCCTGAGTTGTGTGTTTGCAGCGGATGAGCTGCTATTGGCCTAGTGCCGCAACATACTTGATCTTTCCGTCGTCATTCCTGAACGGTTTGATTGACAATAGGTGGGCAACCCGGTACAAATTAAATTGAGTCGTGATGTGTCGCATCTACGAGTCTCTACCCAAATCATAACCCACATGAGATGAACCATGTCCTATCGAATTCGAACGGTGACCAAATCCTCTTCCATATTGGACGACCAACAACTGCTCAGTGGTGGGGATCGACTTCTGTTCTGGATCCAGGATCATCGTACGGGAATATTTGGGAGTGTTGCCGCTGTGGTATTGGCAGCTGTTGCCGTGGGGGGAGTAGTCTGGTACGACGGGCGTCAGGCAGAGCAGGCTGCAGAATTGTCGCATCAGGCAACGAAACTCTATCTTGATCGTCCAGCGGATCAACAGGCGAAAGCGGATGAGAATCTCAAAAAGGCGATTTCCCTCTATCGTCAACTGGTCGAACAATATCCCCGGAGCCCAAGCGCCAGATTGGCATTTTTTCAGTTAGGAAATGCCTTGGTGCAGGGGAATGAGCTCAAGCCTGCCATCGAAGCCTATCAGAAGTTCATTGCAGACTATGGCAATAACAAGGCATTGCTAGGGTTGGTCTACCAGCGTTTGGCCTATGCGCAGCTATTGAATGGGGACAAGGACCAAGCCGTGAAAACGTTTACGGCTCTGTTAGAGGTGCCAGGTGCGGTCAACAAAGACCATGTGTTATTTGAATTGGGGAAACTTGAAGAAACACAGGGGAGACCAGAAGGTGCGCTGGCTCGGTATCAAGACCTCGTAAAGAGTTATCCCAATTCCCCGCTCGTAGCCGAAGCATCTAAGCGAGTCGACATCCTCGGCGGCAAGAAAGTTGCGGGGCCGCCTTCTCCAGCAGGAACTCCCTCCGCTCCGGAAGAGCACACCAAGAAATAGTCCCGCGTCAAAGCCTTCACCACGTCGGTAGGATTCAGTGAATGGTCAGCCGATCTCCAGGACGGAGTGATCGGTTCGACAAATTGTTCTTCTTCTTGAGTTCCTGCACTGATAGCTTGAACCGTTTTGCAATGGAGGACACGGTGTCTCCAGATTTCACCGCGTAGGTGTGTGCAGAGACGCCTCTGGCAAGGGTCACGGTCTTAGCGAATGGTTTACGGTTGATCGCTTTGATGACGGTGGTTGGCTCGTGCCAAGTTGGCACAGAGGCGAGGCTCGATTCGACCTTGCCCTTTGTCCCTACGGGCACCTTGAGCAAGTACAGACTGTCGCCAGGTGGGGTCATATCGCGGCTCAGCTCTGGATTAAGTTGATGGAGATCTGCATAGGATAGATTCGCCGTGGTGGCCAGAGATTTTAGGTGGATCGGTCTGGTAATGACGACCTCGTCGAACACATGGGGAAGGCTTTCACGCGTCGAGAGCCCGAACCGATCAGGATTTTTGGCGATGATTGTAGCTGCCATGTAGCGTGGGACATAGTCTTTGGTTTCCTGCCTGATATATTTCGTGCGGGCGATCTCCCAAAAACTGCCTGCGCCTGCTGCTTGGAGTGCGCGCAACACCTTACCTTCGCCTGCATTGTAGGCCGCCATAGCCAATGGCCAGGTTCCGAACAAATCGTAGAGATCTCGAAGATATCGAGCAGCCGCGACGGTGGATTTAATCGGGTCGCGACGTTCATCAACATAGCGGTCGACTCGCAGCCCATAGTTCAGGGCGGTCCCTTTCATAAACTGCCAGGGGCCAGTGGCGCGTGCTCGCGAATAGGCATGAGGATTAAATCCACTCTCGACAAGAGAGAGATAGATCAGGTCGCTTGGCAAATCGAATTCAACGAAGATGTTCTCAACGATGGGTTTATATTGGCCCAAGCGAGAGAGCCAGACTTCGAAGCGATCGCGAATGGAGGTGTGGAAAAAACGCAGGTGGCCTTGCACCTTCGGGTTGACCACGATGGGCACGTTGTACTCGGAGGAACCCGATCCCTGCTCGGTTACTCCTTCATCGGAGGCTCCGGCTTGGCTATGACAGCAGTCAAATGGGGATTCCAGAGCCATCGGTCCGTGCCACAGTTTGATCCAGGTTTCGGTATTGGAAATATCCGTCAGCGTTTCTGTAAGAAGTGGAAGCGATGGTTCATCGAGAGTAGGTGAATGAGTAACCATGTACTCTTCAGTTGTCTCAACAGCGGCATCAGCGGATACTGATGCTCGGGCTGGGGTAAGGGAGAAGGTTCCAAACGCCAGTAGAACGAGGCCTAAGCCGGAAAATTTCATATAGTGCAACATAGGCTCAGACCCCTCCAGTGAAAAGTGGATTCCTCTTCGGCCTTTTTCGGTCGATATGCTTGAAAAGTGTAATTCAGAGTAATGGGCCTGCGTCGGCTTGTCAAGGAAAACAGCTGGTAATTCAGTGGTTTCTTCGTGTTGTTTGGGGTGTTTGTTGCTGTGCATTGTGTCATTTCTCCTATCGCTTCTTCGTTTCTTGACAGTGGTAGGAGCCTATGATAGCGTCCCATTTTTTATGGTACTTCCTTAGGCTTCACGGTCATTCAGCAACTGATTTCTACTGAAAGAAGGATTTTATGCTTAAGCGCTATGTGTTTGCCCCCGGTCCGACACCAGTGCCACCAGAGGTGCTCTTGGCGATGGCTCAGCCGATCATTCATCATCGCGCACCAGAGTTTGCTTCCATCTTTGGCGAAGTTCGGGAAGACCTCAAGTGGTTATTTCAAACCAGAAACGATGTGTTGATGCTGGCGTCGTCTGGGACGGGAGGGATGGAAGGCTCGGTGTCGAATTTCCTCTCCCCAGGGGACAAAGCGCTTGTCATCAATGGGGGGAAGTTCGGCGAGCGTTGGGGGAAAATAGGGAAAACATTTGGCGTGCAGGTCATCGAAATTAAGGTCGAGTGGGGGCAGTCAGTGGATCCCCAGGCCGTGGCGGATGCACTGAAAACGGATCCCACGATTAAGGCTGTGTATATGCAGGCGAGCGAAACCTCGACAGGTGTCGCGCACGATGCGAAGGCCATTGCAGAAATTGTGAAAGGCTATGAGGAGACTATTCTCGTGGTCGATGCCATCACCGCACTAGGGGTGATCGATATTAAGACTGATGAGTGGGGGCTTGACGTGGTGATCACCGGGTCTCAGAAAGCGTTGATGTTGCCACCTGGGATGGCGTTTGTCAGTGTGAGCGAGAAGGCGTGGAAGCTGGCTGACAAGGCTAAGAATGCCTCGTTCTACTTCAACTTCAAGAAAGAGCGTGAAGCGCAGACCAAGAATCAGACTGCCTACACCCCAGCGGTGTCGATGGTGTTTGGCCTCAAGGAAGTTCTTCGCATGTTGAAGGCGGAGGGCCTCGAGGCGGTGTTTGCGCGGCAGGCGCGAATGGCTCAGGCAACCCGAGAGGGTCTTAAAGCCGCTGGCCTGACCATCTATCCGAAGGGTACGCCAAGCGATGCGTTGACCGCGGTCAACGCTCCGGATGGAGTGGATGGCCAAGCCATCTACAAGAATCTTCGGGTCCAGTACGGCATTACGGCCGCAGGTGGGCAAGATCAATTAAAAGGGAAAATTTTCCGACTGTCGCACATGGGCTATATCGATACCTTCGATGTGATTATGGCTATTGCAGCGGTGGAAATGGTCTTGAAGGGTCTCGGGCACCCCGTGAAATTGGGTAGCGGTGTTGGGCGGGCTCAAGAATTATTGCTGGTATCGTAAATTTGCTGATCAATCTATGCTGGCTTTGGTCGAATGCTGAGAGCCAGCACTGACAGGGTGGGGGATCATGAAAATTCTGGTAAGCGATAGTTTGTCCAAGCATGGAGTGGCACTTCTTGAAAAGGCCGGATTCACGGTCGACGTGAAGACGAAAATGTCCAAGGAGGAGTTACTAAAAGAGATCAAGCATTACGACGGTCTGATCATCCGTTCTGCGACCAAGGTGACAGCCGATGTGATCGCTGCGGCGGATCGACTGAAGGTGGTTGGTCGGGCGGGGTCAGGCTTGGACAATGTGGACACTCAGGCAGCGACACGGCGCGGCATTGTCGTCATGAACACCCCCGGTGGGAATACTGTCACCACGGCCGAACACACCATGGCGATGATTTTCGCTATGACGCGCCGTATTCCCCAGGCAACGGCCTCGCTCAAAGGTGGCAAGTGGGAAAAAGAGCGCTTCATGGGGATGGAACTGTACGGCAAGACACTTGGCATTGTCGGCATGGGACAAATCGGCGGGTATTTGTGCAAGCTGGCCCAAGGGGTCTCCATGAACGTCATTGCCTACGATCCCTATCTGGCCGAGGAGCGAGCCAAGAAAATGGGGGTTGAGCTGCTCACGGTTCAAGACCTCTTCAAACGAGCAGATATAATCTCCGTGCATACCCCTTTGACCCCTGAGACTAAGGCTTTGATTAACGCGGCTGCGATCGAGACGATGAAGCCCGGTGTCATGATCGTGAATTGCGCGAGAGGCGGGATTATCAATGAGGCCGATCTGTATGAAGCCTTGAAGAGCAAGCGTGTTGTGGCTGCAGCTTTCGATGTTTTTGAAGAAGAGCCGGTCAAACCAGATCATTCCTTGTTGACCCTGGACAATTTTATTTGCACGCCCCACATTGGTGCCTCGACGGCGGAAGCTCAGGAAAACGTGGCCGTGGGAATTGCCGAGCAGATTGTGGATTATTTTACCAGGGGCATCGCTCGCGGGGCAGTGAACATTCCTTCTGTACCACCGGAATTGCTCCCACAACTTCATCCCTACCTGGCGTTGGCCGAGAAAATCGGGCAGTTGGAGGCACAGCTCTATGAAGGGGGTGTCGATCATGTGACCGTGGAGTATTGCGGGGAAGTGGCTGGACTCTCTGTGGCTCCCTTGACTATCGCCTTCCTGAAGGGGTTGTTAACGCCCATCATGCAAGATGCCGTGAATTTTGTGAATGCGCCTGTGATTGCAAAAGAGCGTGGCATTGAAGTGAAGGAAGTTAAAACGGCCGATGCTGGGGATTTCACCAGTGTGATTCGGGTGCGTGTTCAGGCTGGGAAGGATATGCACGTCATTGCTGGCACGCTCCATAACCGCAAGGAGCCGCGGATCCTCCAGGTCGACCAGTTCCAGGTGGAAGTGGTGCCGGAAGGTCATATGCTCCTCATTCTCAATGTGGATCGTCCGGGCGTGATCGGTGCTGTTGGGCAGTTGCTTGGCCAGCACCACGTCAACATTGCGCGTATGCAATGTTCCCGTGAAGCGCGCGGCGGTAACGCGCTGCTGATTCTTGGCTTGGACGCCCCCCTGTCGGACGAGGTACTCAAGAGCATCCGAAACGCCCAGAATATCCTGTCTGTGAAGGTAGTGGACCTCTCGAAAGGCATATAATCCTATCCGGCTCCAGCGCGCTGCGTTGGAGCCGTTCTCCTCCCTCCTGTCGACAAGGACATTCTTTCATGCAACAGTCTCCTCGATCCCTTATTCCTGCCGGCATGGCAACGGTATTGCCAGCTGCGGCCCAACGCGTTCGGCAGATTGAATCGACGTTGTTGCAAGAGTTGCTCTGCTGGGGCTACCAAGAAATCATTCTTCCCTCTTTCGAATATCTGGATGTGCTCTCCGCAGGATTAGAGCCGCACGTGCTGGAGAAGTGCTACAAATTTGTCGACCGCGATGCCGGGCGCATGTTGGTGCTTCGCCCCGATGTGACGGCACAAATCGCCAGGATTGTCGCCATGGGGATGTTGGATTCCACGTTGCCGATCCGCGTTTGCTATCGTACGACCGTGTTTCGAGACGAGCCCCACCACGCAGGACGAGAACGAGAAATTTTCCAGGTTGGAGCGGAATTGATTGGAAAAGACTCGATCTCCATCGATGCAGAGATCATCATCATGATGATCCAAAGCCTGAAACGTCTGGGTTTGCAGTCGTTTCAGGTCTCGCTCGGTCATGTGGGGTTCCTCAAGGCACTCTTGGAAGAATCCGGGATGTCCGCACAGGGGCGTAGTGTGGTGGAAGAAGCCGCTTCTGGAAAAGATTTGCCTCGGCTGGAAACGGTGCTGAAGCAGGAGCGCGTGCCGGCCAAGATTGCGCGTGTTCTGAGAGAAGTGCCAAATCTCTATGGTCGGGACGAGGTGCTGGCTCGAGGGCGTGTACTCGCCGGTCGTAATGCGGGGGCTCGCGTGGCACTCGATCGATTAGAGGGACTGTACCAGCTCCTCAAAGCGGCCGATCTCCATTCCTATGTCTTATTGGATCTGGGGGAGTTTCGCGGGTTTGATTACTATGATGGTGTGGTGTTCGATGTCTTTGCCGAAGGGCTGGGTTTTGAATTGGGTGGTGGAGGCCGGTACAATCATTTGATAGGGAAATTTGGGAGAAACTTGCCTTCGACAGGTTTTGCGTTCGATGTGGGGCGGCTCTTTCAGGTGCTGGAGCAGACGCAGCAGCATCTCCAGGGACGGCCTCCCGATTGTCTGCTATTGGCCGTTGAGGCTCGGACCAAACAATTGTTTTCAACGGCGTGGGCGTTGAGGCAGGTGGGCTTGACGGTTATTCAAGAAACGTTCACGACGGCAGATCGCGATGTCTGGCGTCTTGCCGAAGAGAAACATCGATACCATGGGGCAAGGGCGGTGGCCGTGTTCCCGGACGGCACGAAGGACCGGGCCTATGTTCAACGTATAAGGGGTAATGCCCCAAGCGGAAAGGCTCCAACCTCTCGCGGGGTTAAGTCGGCATTTACGGCCGTGCCATGCCAGGATCTTGTAGGCCTCCTCTGCGCGACCTAAGTCCTTCGTTCCACGCTCTGTTGCCTTCTCCCAAACGCAGTCGATTGACGGTATACTGTTTATTTACACTTTCTGAACGGTGAGTGCCATGGAACGCCTCAAACTTGCCGCCGATATGGCAACCCCCAGACTTCCTCCGCAAAACTTGGAAGCCGAGGAATGTGTGTTGGGCGCGATCTTACTTGATAACCAAGCCATCGCCAAGGCGATGGAATTGGTCATTGAAGAACATTTCTATCGGACGTCGCACAAGAAGATTTTTCGAGCGATGTTGGACCTCTCGGAACGAGGGGAGCCGATTGACCACATTACCCTCACGAACTCTCTTTCGACCAAAGGCGAGCTGGAGTCGGTCGGTGGATCGGCCTATCTGGCAGAATTGGTGCAGATCGTTCCCAGTGCCGCGAATATTCGGTATCACTGCAAGATCGTTCAAGAAAAAGCCTTACTTCGAGGCTTAATCTCCACAGCGACGGAGGTGATCACTCGCGGCTACGACGGTGTTGGGCCTGCGGATGACCTGTTGGATTTTGCGGAACGTGAGATCTTCGGGCTTGGGCAAGGTAAGCTCGGTCGATCGTTTACTCGTTTAAAGGATATCATCAAGGAAAGCCTTGATTATGTGGATGTTCTTTCGCGGCGAGACAAGAAAACGGTCACCGGAGTAGCGACCGGATTTGATGAATTAGATGAGCTTACTGCAGGCCTTCAGCCGTCAGACCTTGTCGTGATCGCCGCACGTCCCAGCATGGGGAAAACGAGTTTGGCCTTGGGGATGGCCTTACATGCCGCCGTTCGTGAACAAAAAGTCGTCGGAGTGTTCAGTCTCGAAATGGCGAAAGCGCAGTTGGTCCTTCGCATGTTGAGTGCGGAGGCGCGCGTGGACTCCCATGCGCTGCGTATTGGACGGTTACAGAAAGAAGATTGGTGGCGGTTGGCGGAGGCCGCTGGGCGATTGGAGCAGGCACCGATTTTCATCGATGACTCCGGCGGTCTGAGCGTGCAGCAGATGCGCGGGAAGGCCAGGCGGTTGAAGGCGGAGCATGGGCTCGATCTGTTGATCGTCGACTACTTGCAGCTGATGCAGGGACGAGCGGACTCCGAATCCCGGCAACAGGAAATTTCCGATATTTCTCGTTCGCTCAAAGCGCTCGCAAAGGAACTCAGCATCCCGGTCATTGCGCTCTCTCAGCTCAATCGGGCGGTGGAGAATCGGAAACCACCGATCCCCACCTTAGCCGACCTGCGCGAGAGCGGCGCGATCGAGCAGGATGCTGACATTGTCATGTTCATCTATCGCGAAGAAGTCTATGAGCCTGATACGGAGAATAAGGGAATTGCCGAAATCCTTGTTCGAAAGCATCGTAACGGCCCCATCGGGGATCGCAAGTTAGTCTTTATCGACAAATTTGCGAAATTCGAGAATATGTCGGATCGTGAAGCAACCTGATTCGTTTGACACACTTTCCGGCCTGTTCCTATAATCTTCGAGTTGTGCCTCGGGTGTCAGCATGCACGTTGCATTACTCACCGTATCCATCAGGAGGCGTATGGCTGGACTATCCTGTCTTCTTCGTCCCTTTCGCCACTGGGCGTGGTCCTGTTGTGGGATCCTCGTCACGGGGGGGATGATCGTGTCCTGTGCTTCCGTGCCACAGCCCGGAACGGGTCCCGTAGCGGCACCCAAGGCGTCCAGCATGTCCGGAAAAGCTCAACCCAGCGAGACGGTCGACCCTCGCGCCTACTACGAATTTATGATGGGACATCGCGCGGAACTGTCGCAACAGCCAGATGAAGCGGTGTCTCGATATCGGCGAGCTCTGCAGTATGACACTGGGTCCGTTGCCCTTAAGTTGCGTCTTTTGGCGACCTATGTGTCTCAAAGCAAGCTACCCGAAGCACTGACGGTTGCCGACCAGATTGAGGCCTCCAGTTTGGCAGACGCGCAGGGGCTGACACTGGTCGGCAATGTGTATGCGGGTGCCGGGAAGATGGACAAAGCGGTGGCGGTGTTTGATCGAGCAATCAGTGCCGATCCCGAACGGAGTGATGCCTACTTTTCGAAGGGTATGGTGCTCCTGAATCAGAAGCAGTTGGCTGAAGCAGAGCAGGCGTTTGAGAGCGGGGTACAAAAGGCCAAGGACCCCACGTTGGGGTACTACCATCTTGGGCGTGTGGCGATCGAGCGCAAGCAGTATGACCGCGCCATTACCGTGCTCGATAAAGCGATTGTCTCGAATGTGGCATTCGAGCCTTCCTATGTGGCGCTCGGTGCGGCGTATGAAGCCCTGCAGCAACCGGATCAGTCCATCGCGGTCTTTCGCAACTATGTTGATACGGTAAATGGGTACAGTGTGGAGGCTCGGCATCACTTGGCCAGACTCTACATCAGTCGCAAAGCGTACGATCAGGCTTTGGTGGAGTTGGAGCGCATCCTTCAGCTCGACCCCAATGATCTGGATGCTCAACTAAAGATCGGTCTTATTTACAGCGAACGAAAAGACTACCCCCGCGCGATCTCGACCCTGAAAAAAGTTCTAGCGGTTCGGCCAAACGAAGTTCGGATACGGGATTACCTGGGAGTGTTATACGAAGAGTCAAAAAATCTGGATCAGGCGTTGCTGGCCTATCAGGAGAATATCCGCATCCAACCAGACTATGTGGATGGCCGGATGCATCTTGGCTTTTTGCTCTACCGGCTGAAGCGGTTCCCTGACTCGACGCAACAGTTTACGGCGGCGGTCACCTTAGCGCCTGAGCAACCGGAAACGCATTTGCTGTTGGGACTCAGTCGTTTTCAGGCGGAGCAATATCAGGAGTCGGCCACCGTGTTTGAGCATGCGATTGTGATTCATCCGACCAATCCCGATCTCCACTTCAATCTAGGGACGGTGTATGACAAGCTGAATCGCTTCGATGAAGCCGTGAGGGTGATGGAGAAAACCTTGACGCTGGATCCGCATTACGCCGATGCACTCAATTATCTTGGGTATAGTTATGCCGATCGTGGAGTCAACATCGAGGAAGCGCTAGCTTTGACGCAACGAGCCGTCGCCCTGAAACCAAGCAACGGGTATTATGTCGATAGCTTGGCCTGGGCTTTCTTTAAATTGGGGCGTCTCGATGAAGCGCTCAGTGAAATGAGGCGGGCCGTGGCATTGGTTGGGGAAGATCCTGTTTTGTACGAACACCTGGGAGAAGTGTATGTGAAACAACACCGATCTTCAGAGGCGAGAGAAGCCTGGATCAAGTCGCTGGAGATGGATCCCACTAACACCAAACTCATGGACCGTTTCAGGCAATCAGGTTTTGGCGATCCGGCTGCTGAAGAGCGTATCCAAAAATCTACACGACGCACAAATTCTTCCCTGCATTCCCTTCCGCCCTCCCACTAACGTGATTCCCTACTGCTAGTCGCAATTTGTTGCTGTTCCTGTCGAAGCGTGTCGCCTCGTCGACACGCTTATTGAGGGGGGCAGCGTCGAACCTGTTGATTGCGTGATGAGATCGTTGCCAGGTTTATATCCGCTGCGAGCATGAAAACTGCTCCCAACTCTGTCGAATGACCCTCTCTGACGAATACCCTCCCTGCTTGGCTGGCCTTCATAGGTAGGGTGTCAGGTGACATTTTCCCTCAAAAGAATGGTGAGAGTGCACTAGGCTCACTCAATGGGTCCAGGTGACCGATGAGAGAGAAAGGTATAGGAGCGAATGTCTACCCATGGGTTCTAAAGATCGTGGCTTTACCCTGATTGAACTCATGATTGTTGTGGCCGTGGTCGGTCTTCTGGCTGCGATCGCCCTTCCAAATTTCCTTCGTTATCAAGTTCAGGCACGACAAGCCGAAGCGAAGGTCAACCTCGGAGCGGTCTTTGTCACGGAGTTGTCGTTTTTCGCTGAACAATCACGATTCAGTGATTTTCAAGAAATTGGATTCCCCATGCCGTTAGGGAATAACCGGTATACCTATCGTAGCCACGGCACAGATCCAAGTGGGAACGATACGGGGGAACTGGCCATTAATGCTGTGGTGGGTGGGGTGACCGTAGAAAATACCACGGTGAGTGCCGCGTCCAGTTCGATGGGATTCACCGCGACAGCGACGGCGAATTTAGACAATGATCAAACCATCGATCAGTGGCATCTCAACGACCTCAAGATTGGGCTGCAAGTGCCCGATACGAATGATGCACGAGACTAACTTTTCACAACAGGAACCATCGATGCCAAGCAAACTGCGACCGTCAGAGACAGAAAATGGACATGAGACCACATGGGGCGGCTCGGTGCAGGAAAAGAGTCGGTTTCAATTAAATGCACCCATAAAGAACCAGCCACAATCGATTTGGTCGCCATCTGGCACCGATCCTGCTACTACACAGAAACCATAAGGCGCCTTCCTCAGATCATGCGTCTCGTGGAGGGGCCAGAGTTGAAGCGGTGGAGCAAGCGAGTCTGTTTATCCATAGTGGGGAATTCACCCCAGTCACTAAAAAAGGGAGGGTTGTACATGAAGCATGTGATGAAAGATCAAAAGGGGTTTACGTTGATTGAGTTAATGATCGTAGTCGCGATCATCGGGATCTTGGCGGCCATCGCTATCCCGAACTTCCTCCGCTATCAGGCGCAAGCACGTCAGGCTGAAGCCAAGACGAACCTGGGTGGAATCTTTGTGGCCCAGACGTCCTACTACGGCGAAAATTCTCGCTTTGGGAGTTTTGGCGAGGTTGGGTTTGCTTTGGCCGGTTCTTCAAACCGCTACACGTACCGAACCGGAGCCGCTGCCGCTGCAGGTGGAGGGAACGCTGCCGTGGTCGCGGCAGGAATCACGCAGGATACCATTAACGCTGGAGGGAACTCGGGAGTGGTTGCCGAGGGTGTTCCTGCTGCAGCCAACTTTAATAGTACTGTGGACAACGCTGTGCCTGGGTTTACGGCGACAGCTGCAGCCAACTTGGATAATGACGGGACGTTCGATCAGTGGCACGTCAACGATATCAAGCAGAACCTTCAGACTGCTGATAGCAACGACGTGACGGGCTAAATCGCTCCGTGACACGGGGAGGGCCGCGTATCTGGCCCTCCCCGACCTATGGAATCTGATGGGATGACGGGCTTGGTGCGATGTCGAACACGCAGTGTGAGCCAGAGATGTGAAAACGCCAACATGTGCAGAGATCCAGTGTCGGCCAGGTGTGTGGTATCCTTTCTCCCCAGTCTCTACGGTCGTGCCTCGCGCCCCTCAAATTCTTTCCTTTCTCAATCTTGGTCTTCTCGGGTTGATTGTCGGATTTGCCCCAGTCTTGGAGGGCGGCACGACGCATGTGGCCGTCATGATCCTCCGACTCTTGGTCGTGTCTGCGGCCATGCTGAATTTGTGGATCTGGATAAGGCAAGGCGGTGTTCCTCATCGACAGGCTCGGGTGGTCTGGCCAATGGGGATGTTTCTGTTGTTGTCTTTTCTAGGAACTCTGTGGTCTCCGTATGTGCAACCGAGTCTGCAATGGGTGCTGACGCTCTGTGTTTATGCGGGTTTGCTGTATTTGCTTGTCGTTTCTTTGCATGAATGGGATCATTTATACATGGCGGCGGCCATGGTCATGCTCGTCGGGTTGATCGAGAGTGGTCTTGCGTTGCTCCAATACACCGGTGGGGGAGTCAGTCGCCCAGCAGGATCGTTCTTTAATCCAAACTTTCTGGCGGGGTATGTGGGCCCACTCTCACTTCTTGCAGCTGGCGTTGTGGCCTATGCGCCCACGAGGGTGGGACGATGGAGTCCAGGGTATGGCTGTGCAGGGGCCGCGTTCCTGGTGCTTGTGGCCGCCATGGTAGTCACGGGGTCGCGGGGGGCTTGGATCGCCTGGATGATGGGAGCGTGTGTGGTGTCGAGCCTGCGATGGGGTATGCGCAAGACGGGGCTGCTCTGCGGTCTGGCTCTGACGTTGCTGCTGCTGGTTCCGAATCCCTTAGTGTCGCGCATGCAGGCCGAGCATCAGGCGAATCCTGAGACCTATGCTCGATGGGGATTGTTGATGAGTGCCATTCAAGAGGCGGGGGATTATCCCCAAGGCATCGGGTTGGGCCTGTATCAGTATCTCTATCCTCGCTATGCTGTGCCCATTGAAGGCACGATCGCACGGTATGGAAAACATGCACAGACTCCGCATAACGAATATGCACAGGTGTTGGTTGAGGTTGGGATTATTGGCCTAGTGGTGTTTTTCTGGGGCATCATGGCGTTGGGGCAGGATCTTCTCAGCAGTCTGCGAGCCCGCCTGACTCGTCCTCAACGAGGGGTGTTGGTTGGCGTGGTCGGCGGCATCGTGGCTATCTTAGGTCATGCATGGTTCGATTCGAATTTACATGAACCTGGCATTGCCGTCCTGCTGATCCTGCTGGTGGCGATGGGACTGGCGACTCCATTTCTTAAACAGCATTTCCAACAGCCGGCTCTTCAGCCCTTGTCGCATCCGCGCGTGTGGGTCGGGACTGGGTGTATCGGCTTGGCGATCACGGTGGCGTTGACCCTTCAGCTTGGAGGGGGATGGCTCGCCTACGCGCGTGCCTCCGAGTCCCATGCACACGATCAACTTCCTCAGGCGATCCTTTCCTTCGAGTGGGCGGTGGCGTTAGATCCAGGGAAGGCCTTGTATCATAGTGCGTTGAGTGCGGCCTATGCCCATGACTATCAGCTCAGTGGCAATCTGGACGCGGCGAAGGCAGCAGAACGGGAACTGCTCGTTGCCACGAGATTGAATCCTCTCGACGGTCGACTCTATTGGTTACTGGGGCAGTGGTACCGCACGCAGGCCAGCATGCAGGGGCAGGGAGACCGCCTCGATGAAGAACCCCGCAGCAAGCTGCGGGGTATCACAGAACTCAATTCCGAAGACTTCTCGGAAGCAGAGGCGAACCCCGTAGCAAGCTACGGGGAATCACAAGTTGAATGGCGTCAGAAGGCTGAACAGGCCTTTCAGGAGGCGATTACCCGCGAGCCTTTCCGAGCCGACTACCAGGTTGACCTGGCTCAACTCCACCTCGCCTTGGGGCGAATTCAGCTGGCAGAAGAACGGGTTCGTGCGGCGATCGCCCTTGAGCCGAACTTTCTCCCGGCCCGGGAGATGTTGATACGACTGCTGAGGGACAGTGGGCGCTGGCAGGAGGCTCGCCTGCAATCTGGTGAAATTGTGGAGCGCGTGCAGCGGTATCGCGATTGGCCAAAAACGCCCTTTGAACGGCGATTCTTTTCCGTCGGCCAGGCGACGCGGCCACGACAGCATGACGGGGGTGAGTAAGGTCATGACGCAGGCGATGGTGAAACTTCTCCCTCGCGAGGCACTGCTCGGCAGCATCCTTTTTGGCCTGTGTGCGGTTGGCGCCGCGTCCGCGGCGTTCCAGGCAGACCACGAACGTCCTTCGGCTCAGCGGGTGACCGAACTGAGCTACCTTCCGAAGGGGGAGTATCTTCGGATCGCCTCGTTGGGGTATCGCCAGTTGTTCGCGGATATGATCTGGATTCAAGTCGTGCACCATCTCGGGAAGAAGCAGGAGACTGCGGAGGGTTCCCTGTGGGCGTATCATGCCGTCGATGTGCTGACGGATCTGGATCCCACCTTTTCCTATGCCTATGAGGCGACCGGTACCGTGTTGGTGGTCTGGGGAGGAAAGCCCAAAGAAGGGATTGCGCTGTTGACCAAGGGCATCCCCCACGACCCCACCAATTGGAGGCTACCCTTCTACGCCGGATATGCCTACTACTATGAATTGCATTCTCCCCAAGAAGCCGCCAAGTATCTGCGTATGGCCGCGGATTTGCCTGGAGCGCCGGCCTATCTTCCCCAACTTGCCGCCAGAATGACGGTGGAGGCCGGCGATCCTGACGCGGCCGTGGAGTTTGTCGGCCGTATGCTAGAACAGGCGAAGGACGAGCGGGTGCGGGAGGGATTACTCCGTCGAATGCAGGAAGTGGTGCTGGAACGAGATATTCACTTATTGGAAGAGGCTGTTCGACAGTATCGAGCCGAACGTGGCGCGGTTCCCCATTCGTTGGATCAGCTCCGTGAGGTGAAAATTCTCCGACAGCTTCCGGTTGAGCCATTCGGTGGAGTGTATGTCTTGCAACCGAATGGACGGGTACGAAGTTCGACTGGGAATCAGCGTTTGCACGTGTACACGCGCTCATAGTATTCAGCTACGTTCACGATGGGCTTGGCTTAGGACGTCGAGGTGGACGGGAATGAAGAGGGACGTGATGGATGCGATCTTCATTGAGGGCTTAACGAAAACGTTCCGGTCCGGGTGGCCAGGGCGTCCGCCCATCCAAGCCTTGAATCACCTCTCTCTGTCTGTGGCGAAGGGTGAGATTTATGGCTTCTTGGGCCCCAACGGCGCCGGGAAGACTACCACGCTCAAGATTCTCATGGGGCTCATGCGCGCGACCGGCGGGCGAGCGGAGGTGATGGGGCGGCCGGCTGGCGATGTGGAAATCCGACGGGTCATCGGCTATTTGCCGGAGTCTCCCTACTTCTATGATTATCTGACCGCGCGAGAGTTTTTGGGGTTTTATGGGCATTTAGCTGGATTACGGGGCAGCGACCTCGATCGGCGTGTTGATCGTCTTTTAGAGAGGGTGGGCATGATCCCGGCGGCTGATCGCCAGTTAAGAAAGTTTTCCAAAGGCATGTTGCAGCGGGTAGGGTTGGCCCAAGCCCTCATCCACGATCCGGACCTGGTGATTTTAGATGAGCCCATGTCTGGTCTCGATCCGCTTGGACGAAAAGAAGTGCGTGATGTGATCCTGAGTCTTCGCGAGCAAGGGAAAACCGTGTTTTTCAGTTCGCATATCATTCCCGATGTCGAACTGATTTGTGACCGGGTGGGGATCGTGTTGAAGGGAAAGCTGGTTGCCGCGGGTCGTGTGGAGGAACTCCTGTCGCATGACGCCAATACACTGGTCGAAATCGTCTGTGAAGGGGCCTACGGGGAGCGTTTGGCTGGAGTGACGCGCGTTGCGACACGTGTCCTGCAGCAGGGCTCTCACTGTATGATCGTCCTACCTGGGCCGGAGCACGTGCATGCCGTCTTGGATGCCATCCGTGCTCAAGGTGGGCGGCTGGTGTCCGTGACCCCCCATAAGCAGACCCTGGAAGAATTATTTATCCTGCAAACGGGAATGGAAGATCATTCACAACAGACCGCATGCGCGTCCCATTCGGCGCATGCTTCCGTGTAAGGATTCTGCGATGTGGTGTATCGGCGTCATTGCGTGGAACAGTTTCAGGGAAACATTGCGGGATAAACTCCTGTACAATCTCTTGCTGTTTGCCCTGTTCCTGATCGGAGGCTCGGTGGTGTTGGGAGAGTTGACGATCTACGAACAGAAGAAAATCGTTATGGATATGGGGTTGGCCGCCATCAATCTCATGGGTGTCATTATTGCGGTGTTTGTCGGGATCGGGCTGGTCAGTAAGGAGATCGAGCGACGAACCATCTATACGATCATGGCGAGACCGATCAGTCGTTTTCAATTTATTCTGGGGAAGTACTGTGGATTAGCCCTGACGCTGTTCGTTAACGTCGGCGTCATGGTGCTGGTGTTTTTCGCCACGTTGTTCATGGATCAGATCCCGGTGCCGATGGCGCTGTTTCAGGCCATCGGGCTGATTTTTGTCGAACTGCTCCTGGTCACGGCGATCGCCTTGTTCTTTTCGACCTTTACCTCGGCAACCCTCAGTGCCATGCTGACGCTTGGATTTTACGTCATCGGGCATCTGAGCACGGATTTGAAAGGGTTAGCCGATAAGAGCTCACACGACGGTGTTCGACAGGTGATCGAAGGGCTCTATTACCTGTGTCCAAATTTTGAATTATTGAATATCAAAGGTCAGGCTGCGGCGGGAGTGTCGGTCGCGTGGACCTATCAAGCCTGGGCCATGAGTTATGGCATGCTGTATGCGGCTGCGCTGGTCGCTGCAGCCTGCCTGGTGTTTCAGCGGAGAGATTTTTGACAGGGAACGAAGGACCGCATCGGATTTGCGGTGTAATGAGGCCGGTAAACAGGGAGGTTGATCGTGGCATTGTTGGAGAAAATCAAGGATCGTTCAGCGGTGATCGGGGTCGTGGGACTGGGATATGTGGGGTTGCCGTTAGCCGTCTTGCAGGCAAAAACAGGGTATCGCGTCATCGGTGTTGATGAGGTAGCTGAAAAAGTCAGTCTCGTGAATAAGGCTCACAATTACATCGGCGATGTCGACGAGGCCGAATTGAAGGCGGTGGTGGGCTCGGGGAAGCTAAGCGCGACCTCTGACTACAGCGCGCTGAAAGGATGCGATGTGGTCCTCATCTGCGTACCGACGCCCCTGACAAAAAATAAGGAACCGGACATTGCCGCTATTCTCAAGGTGACCAACGAGTTGGCCAAGTATGCCCATCCCGACATGCTGGTGGTCCTGGAAAGCACCACCTATCCTGGCACCACAGATGAAGTGATGGTCCCTATTTTGACCAAGGGTGGACTGAAGGTCGGCGATACCTTGTTCGTCGCCTTTTCACCGGAACGCGTGGATCCAGGCAATCAGGCTTTCAAGACGCAGAATACCTTCAAGCTGGTCGGCGGTGTGACCCCAGCCTGCTTGAACGCCGCCAAGACGTTTTATGAACAAGCCATTGTCAAAATATTCCCGCTCTCGTCGGCACGTGTCGCTGAGATGACGAAGGTATTCGAGAACGTGTTCCGGTCCGTGAACATCGCGCTAGTGAATGAGTTGGCCATTTTGTGCGACCGTATGCAGATCAATCCGTTTGAAGTCATCGAGGCTGCAGCGACGAAGAACTTTGGATTCATGGCCTTCTATCCAGGGCCAGGCGTCGGCGGGCACTGCATTCCCTTGGATCCCTATTACCTCGCCTGGAAGTCCAAGGAATACGATCTCCACACTCGGTTTATCGAGTTGGCTGGTGAGATCAACGAGGGAATGCCCTATTACGTAGTGTCGAAGTTGCAGCGTGTCTTGAATCGCCACGCCAAGTGTTTGAACGGCGCCAAGGTGCTGGTCCTCGGCTATACTTACAAGGCCGATGTGGGAGATGCACGTGAAACGCCGGCGGAAAAGGTGATGGAACTGCTGCAACACGAGGGAGCCGACCTCTCCTATGTCGATCCGTTTGTGCCGTCGATTACCTTGGGGGGGCGCCAGTACAAGGGGGTGCCCTTGAACAAAGAAACCTTGGAGCGGAGTGATTGCGTACTTATTCTTACCGCCCATTCGGCGTTCGATTACGACATGGTGGCGAAACACGCCAAAGTGGTGCTGGATACTCGTAATGCCACAAAGCATGTGAAAAGCCGGGATAAGATCGTTCTCTTGTAATACGGGCAGTGTGGCAGGGCATCGGACGGGGAGGACCTGGTGACTTCATCGTTCGGGCAACATCTCGTGCGATTGATGAGGCACCGGGAGCTGCTCTGGCTGTTGGCCTTATCCGAGATTAAGGCCAAACATCGGCAAACAGCGCTGGGACTCCTCTGGGCTGTGATCCAGCCTGTGGGCATGGCGGCCATGTTCACGCTGGTGTTTTCCGTGTTCGTCCAAATTCCCGTCAACGGGGTGCCCTACCCAATTTTTGCGTATACGGGATTGGTGTGCTGGCTGTTTGTGTCGAACAGTCTGAGCCTAGGCCTTCCCAGTGTGGTTGGGCACGCCAACCTTGTCACCAAAGCCAATTTTCCGCGAGAGGTCATTCCTCTAGCCAAGGTGGTCACTGCGTTAGTCGATCTCATGGTTGGGGGCGTGGTGCTTTTGGTGGCGTTGCTGATTGTGAGAGGCTCATTGCCTCTAGCGGTGTTCGTGCTTCCCCTCATCTTTCTTGTCCATCTTGCCTTCTCCGTCGGATTGGTCCTTTGGGGGAGTGCCCTCTATGTCCGTCGTCGAGACATTGGGAGTATCTTGCCGTTGGGGCTGCAGTTGTGGATGTTTGCGACGCCCATCGTCTATCCCCTGTCGGTGGTGCCGGATCGCTTTCAGCCGTGGATCCTGATGCTGAATCCTCTTGCGGGGATCATTGAGACATATCGGCAAGTCCTGCTGTGGGGTGCCCTTCCGTCCCCGACATTATTCTTGCCAGCGATCTTTTCTGCCCTAGGGGTACTGGTCAGTGGGTATTGGTATTTTAAGTCCGTGGAACCTCAATTTGCTGATCTGGTGTGAACCATGGCCGACTCTGACGATGTGATTAGTTGTCATGAGGTGTCGAAGCGCTATGGCCTTCGTCGACGAGGATTGTTTCAGCGACTGCTTGGGCTGCAGAGCCGAGCGGATTCGGTGCCCGCGAAGGAAGGCTCTCCAGACCCAGACGAACGCTGGGCGGTGCGTGATCTCTCGCTGGCGATTCGACAGGGAGAGACGGTTGGGATTATTGGTCGAAATGGTTCCGGCAAGAGCACGTTACTCAAATTGTTGGCTGGCATTACACCGCCAACTTCCGGCCAGATCGCTGTCAAAGGGCGGGTGGCGAGTTTAATTGAGTTGGGGGCTGGGTTTCATCCGGAGTTGTCAGGTCGAGAGAATATTTACCTCAATGGCGCCGTTCACGGATTATCGCGTCGAGAGATCGATGACCGGTTTGAGGACATCGTTGCCTTTTCAGGTCTTCGCGATAGTCTGGAGATGCCGGTCAAGTGCTATTCCTCCGGCATGTATGCGCGTCTGGGGTTTGCCGTGGCGACGCACATCGATGCGGATGTGTTACTCACGGACGAAATTCTGGCTGTGGGCGATGCGGCTTTTCAGCGGCAGTGCCTGCAGAAGTTTCACGAGCTGCGTCAACGGGCGACGGTGGTGGTCGTGTCGCACGATCTGACGACCATGAAACGGGTGTGTTCGCGTCTTGTTTGGCTTCATAAGGGACATGTTGAACAGAGTGGACAGCCCGACAAGGTTATCGAAGCCTATCTGGATGCTGTGCAGTCAGAACGCGAGGGCGAATTGAAAAAGGCCGGTGGGTTCGCGACCCACGGGAGTGAGAGTCGCTGGGGCAGTGGTCAGGTACAGATCGACGAGATCAGCATTCTCGATGGTAGCGGTCAGGCCCGGCGGGTGTTCAGGACTGGGGAGGATGTGCTCGTTCGACTTGGTGTTCACGCTACGGAGGCGTTGGACGATGTGGGCTTCGGCGTGCAGATATGGTCGTCTGATGACAGGGTGTTGCATGGCACGAACACGTTCATCGTGGGGCAGCGGATTGTCCTTGGACCAGGCCCAGGAACGATCGAGCTTCGCTATCAGCATCTGCCGTTGTTAGCGGGGACCTATTGGCTGACGGTTGGGGCCACGCGCGGCAATGATTGGTCTGTGCCGTTGGATTTACGAGAGAAAGTTGTGCGCTTCGAGGTCCTGACGTCGCAGCTCGAAGCGGGAATGATGACCTTGACGCATCATTGGGGTGCCCATGTTTCAGCATGAAGAGCGTATGCAGCCTGACGACACATTCTCGCAGCATTATGCGACCTTCTCGGAGTATCAGGCGCGTTATCTGTTTGCGAGTCGATGGATGGTCCCCGGCGGGCAGGTCTTAGACCTCGGCTGCGGGAATGGGTATGGGACGGCCTTCCTCAAAGAGTCTGCTGGAAGACGGGTTATCGGATGCGATCGGTCAAGGACGGCGTTGACGTTTGCCCAAGGCCGGTATCGATCCCTGGCGCCAACGTTCATTCAGGGAGATGCAACGGAACTACCAATACGCTCAAATTCCTTGGACACGGTTGTGTCCTATGAAATGATTGAACATGTGCAAGACGACAAACGGTTGGTGGCGGAAGTGTATCGGGTACTGAAACCCGGAGGGTATGTCATTGTTTCGACGCCCAATCGGGTCATCACCGGCACGGTGGATCAGCCGGCGAACCCTTTTCATGTCCGCGAGTACAATGTGACGGAATTCCAACAACTTCTCGAACATGCGTTTCCACAGGTGTCCATGTTTGGACATGCTCTTTCTCCTGCCGCGCGTCGGCAGCAGGAGATGTTGGTACGATTGTGGAAGAACGCGGCCTTAGTGCCGGTGTTGTATAACCAGGTGCATTCGCTCGAAAAACGGCTCGAACGGGACGAGCGTGTTCTTGGGTTGCATTGGCTTCGCCTGCTTAAACGTTCCTTCACGGCTTGGTGGCGTCCTCACCACGCTGCCCCGGAAGAGCCTTCTCCTGATCTGAATAGGCTCTTTGAGCATGGGGATGTTCCTCCTGCCGCCGTATCGGACTGGGATATTTCCTCCTACCAAATCCAGACTGCTCCTGTTTTGCTCGCAGTATGCCGAAAATAAGAATGGAGGGTATTCGTTTCTCGAAGGAGGAATGCCCTATGAGGTGTGAATGAACACAACAGGATCACCCAGACGCATTGTGCTGCTCCAAGCCGGCGGGATGGAGCATTTCGCACGAACGGTGCAGAACGTGCGGAATCAATTTCCCGATGCGGAGATCATTGGCGTCGTGAAGCTGTGCGATCATACGGCCTTGCGATCCGTTGAAGACTGGCACGCATTGTTTGTCTGGGACGGCGTGAAGGTGCCTGCCCCCTTGTCATATGGGCGTCAGCAAGAAGCGAACAATTCGATCGATCTCTGCGTCCTCCCGGTTGAAGACCGATTCGGCATTCGATTTTGGCGTGCACGTTTGGTCGCCTGGCAACTCGGCTCGAAGCGGGTAGTCTTGGTTAATAGAGACAATCTTTGGGGAGAGTCTGGACGGATGGGTTGGTTACTCCGCTCCGTCTGGGCGAGTGCTGTGCTTCGCTATGTCCAAGTTCTGTATCACGGTTTGCTGACGGTATGGAATCCAGTTCGCCAGCAAATGGCGATTGCAGCGCTGTTTACCTTAGCTTGCCTTGCCATCGTAATTAAACGATGCAATCGAGTTGGAAGAGAAACTTGCGCAACAAAAATCAGTTCGCCAGGAGAGATGAAGCCACGACGCGTTGTTATCTTCATCCCAAGTCTTGGGATGGGGGGTGCGCAGAAGGCCTTAATTAATTTTCTCACTCATGTGAGTCCGGACCAGTATGGTGTCGAAGTCTGCACCATCAATATGCCAGATAAGTTTTTTGAGGAATCTGTGAGACGGTGTCAGGTGAGGCTGACTCACTTGGATTGTCCATCGGACACAGCGTATTGGAGAATCGTGATTGCATTGGTTCGGCATTTGTTCCGGGAGAAGCCGGAGATCGCCATTGGTTGGTTGCCTTGGGCGACGATGTTTATGCCCATTGCGGCTTCAATTGCAAGAGTGCCGAGAGTGTTGATTTCGCTTCATAGCCAAAGCCCTGCCCGGTTCCCGCAGTCTGTTCCTTGGTGGTATCGCCCATTGGATATTTTAGTCGGAAAAATGGTTGATGTGACCATCGCGTGTTCAGATGCGTGCCGAGACGATTATATGCAGTGGAGTTGCCTTGCGCCCAATAAAATCAGGACCGTGTATAACGGTGTCGACTCTCGTGAGTTCTCGCACGTGTCGGCTACTCGCTGTAAAGAATTGAAGTCTCAATTTGGAGTGCTGGGCCATCCCATCATTGGGATCGTTGGGCGGCTATCACCTGAAAAAGAACATCGAATATTTTTGGAAGCTGTAAAGATCGTACAGGGTCATATCCCGTCGGTCAGAGCGCTTGTGTTGGGAGATGGTCCTGAAGAGACGCAATTAAAAGAGGCGGCGCAGGCAATGGGCGTGTCTTCGTCTGTCGTATTTTTGGGGCGTCGAGAGGATGCGATTGATGTGATTGCCTGCATGGATGTGTTGGTGCTGTCCTCTCGAACGGAAGGCTTTCCAGTCGTACTGCTTGAAGGGCAAGCATTGGGTATTCCTGTGGTCACAACCGATGCGGGAGGGGCAAGGGAAGCGGTTAAACAAGGCGAGACCGGCTATGTGGTCAATTGTGGAAATAGCCAGGAAATTGCGGATCAAATTATCGATCTGATGAACAATGAGCGACGCCGAGCACAATTTGGCGTACGGGCAAGACAATGGATTCACGAATCATTTGCTGCTGAGCACATGACCACCAGCATTCTTCAGCTATGCAGCGCTGATGTTCATGAAGGTCGATAATGCTTGGTGATGAAGGACGATATTTCTAGATGGCGAATGAACCTGCTTCGTCAAAAAAAAAGCCTCTGTTTTATCGGGGGCTCGATATCGGGGCACTCTTTGGCTTGGCGTTGTTGGCCATTGTGCTCAAGCCCTATCACAGGTCTGGACTCGTTCGCTGGTCTGTCCGATCGGCGTTGAAGAAGCAGTCTGTTATCCGGCGTGTGGCGATCTTTATCCCTAGTTTGGGGATGGGCGGTGCACAGCGCCAACTGGCGTCGTTTCTCCAGTACCTGGACCGAAGCCGTTGGCATCCGGTCGTTGTCACGCTCGATACGCTCGACACATTTTTTGAGGCCGATGTGCGTGCTCAAGGGGTTGAGATCATCAAGCTTAATCCCCAGTGTCGCTTTACGCACACGGGGGTCGTTGTACAGCTCATCCGGTATCTCGCGGCGAACCCAGCTCATGTGCTCCACAGTTGGCTTCATTATGCGGTGGCGCTCGGGGCGGTCGCCGGTGGGGTCGTGGGAATGCCTGCGGTGATCGGATCATACAGGAGCGAGCGGCCGAGTTTGTTTCCATGGTTCTACCCGCGTTGGCAACGAGGGATCGATATTCTCACCGCGCGTGTGCAGGACCTGGTGATCGGCAATTCCGATGCCGTCTCGCGAGAGGCGCAGGCCTGGGCCTTTGTGCCACGGGCGAAGTTGGCGACCGTCTATAACGGGATTGAGGTGGCTCCGCTCAAGCCGGTCTCTCCCGAACACCGGAAGGTCCTCTTCGATGAACTGGGGATTCCGCTGGATGGGTGCCTGGTGGGCACCGTGGGTCGACTGTTTCCGGAGAAGGATCAGATCACCTTGATTGATGCGGCTGCGCAGGTCTGTCGTGCACGCCCTGGGGTGCACTTTGTCATCATTGGCGAAGGGAGTTCCAGACCACTCTTGGAAGCGCGCATTCGCTTCCTTAAGGTGTCGGATCGCGTACATCTGGCTGGAGGGCGGAAGGATGCGGTGGAGTGGATGCAGGTGATGTCGGTGTTTGTGCTGACGTCGCTAAGCGAAGGGTTTCCGAATGTGTTGCTGGAGGCCGCACGAGCGGGAGTCCCGACCGTGACCACTGCGGCTGGTGGAGCTGCCGAGGTCGTCCTGGATGGGGTGACGGGCTATGTGGTGCCGTGTCGGGATTCACAAGGGCTGGCCGAACGAATTCTTGAATTGTTGAGCAATCCTGCGCGGGGGGGTGAATTGGCGCGCGCCGCCACCGTGCGTTTACGGACTTGTTTTGATGCGAAGTTGATCGCCAAGGCCATTGAGGACTGTTACGACAGGGTGGAAAGCGAGAAAGGCCGACCAGGGGTGCACACAGGGCTCAGTCCAAAGAAGGCAGGGCCCATAGCGGTGGGCTATCGGTAGCGAGATCTACGGTCATTATTGAACAAGGGTGCAGACGTCTATGTGTGGAATCGCTGGTCAGATTAGACGGTTCGGGGAGCGAGTCGATGCTCGATTGATCGACACGATGGGAGCCAGACTTCGTCACCGCGGTCCCGATGATGCGGGCGTCTATGTCGATGGGGCTGTCGGGTTGGCGCATCAACGCTTGAGTATTCTTGATGTGAGTGCGGCTGGGCATCAGCCGATGTCCAATGAAGACCAGTCGATCTGGATCGTGTTCAACGGCGAAATTTACAACTACCGTGAGCTTCGGGCTCATCTGGAAGGCCGGCACGAGTTTCGTTCCAACACCGATACGGAGGTGTTGGTGCATCTCTACGAAGACGAAGGTGTGGAGTGTTTCTCGAAACTCAGGGGCATGTTCGCGGTCGCGATTTGGGATGCGCGGTTGCAGCAGCTGGTCATCGCGAGGGATCGCCTGGGGAAGAAGCCGGTCTTCTACTCGTTAGGGGAGGATGGGGCGCTGAGTTTTGCTTCCGAACTCAAGGCTCTGGTGGGAGTGGAGCACGCCTATGCCGTCGATCCTCTTGCTGTGCATCATTATCTGACCTTCCAGTACATTCCCACACCGCAGACCATTTACCAGAATGTGGCCAAGCTCAAGCCAGGTCACGTGTTGGTGTATCGGGACGGAAGCATCAGAGAGCAGTCCTACTGGTCACTGCAGTTTCAAGAAGGACCCGAGCATCGTTCTGAGGGTGAAATCAAGGAGCAGTTCCTGAGCGTTCTTGACGAAGCCGTTCGCCTTCGGATGATCAGCGATGTCCCGCTGGGCGCCTTTTTGAGTGGGGGGGTCGATTCAAGCAGCGTGGTGGCTCGAATGAGTCGATGGTCTCCCACTCCAGTGAACACCTTTTCAATCGGATTTCGCGAAGACGCCTTCAACGAATTACCCTATGCCAGGCAGGTGGCCGAACGCTATCACACGAACCACCACGAATTCCTGGTAGAGCCGTCGGCTCTCGATCTTCTTCCCCGCTTGGTCGGTGTCTACGATGAGCCCTTTGCCGACAGCTCGGCCATTCCCACCTACGTGGTATCCCAACTGAGTCGCGCGCATGTCACGGTGGTGCTGACTGGCGATGGAGGGGACGAAATCCTTGCCGGGTATCCTCGGTACCAATTCTCATCAGCCGAGCTGGTTTGTGCCGGTGGTCGCACATGGAGAAGTCGGTGGAAATCCCTGGTGTCGGGATGGCCCGGTCCTGCATCAACGCTACCTTCCGCGATCGGTCGTTTCGGTCAACCGTTGAGCCGCCGCTATCTCAGTCGCATCGCCTATTTCTCTCCACAGGAAAAAGAGGCGTTGTACACGGAGGATTTTCTCTCAACGGTGGGCGAGCACGACTCGGCGGTGTTGCTCGACGAATGGTTTGCTGAGGTCTCGACTGCGTCTCCGCTCAACCAATTGTTGGGAGTGGATACCCGCAGCTACTTGCTGGACGATCTCCTCGTCAAAGTCGATCGGGCGACGATGGCGCATGGGCTCGAAGCGCGATCTCCTTTTCTGGATCATCAGGTCGTGGAATTTTGTGCAGCCCTGCCGCTCAAGTACAAACTTCAGAGCGGGATCGGGAAAGTCCTCTTAAAGTCTGTGATGCGTGGCACCTTGTCGGATGACGTGTTGGATCGACCAAAAATGGGGTTTGGTGTGCCGATTGAGCGATGGTTTCGAGACGAGTGCCGGGAGTTCCTCCGAGACACGCTGCTCTCAAAACCCGCCGCCGAGCGAGGATATTTTAAACCGGAGCGCGTGCGCGATCTCATTGACGATCATGAGGCGGGACGAGGCAATTATGCCTACCGTCTCTATGCGCTGCTCATGTTGGAATTGTGGCATCAACATATCGGAGAGGCGGTGATGGTATGAGCGCTGCGGAGAGGCCGGTCACGATGCGGCAGACGGTTGGGGCTCTTTCACGACTGGACCTTGTCTGTCCTCAGTGTCGAGTCACACTCCTGTGTGCTGGGGAGAGTGTTCAGTGCACGCAGTGTGGATGTCGATATCCCATGATCGACGGCGTGTTACGGATGCTGCCGCCTCTGAGTGCGAATGAACAGTCTACCCGTGCCGCATTTGATTTTGAACATCGGCGGTATCAGACGGCTTCATATCTTCGGATCGGCCAGTCTTTGATTGATGATTGGTTAGAGGAGGTGCGGTTGCCCGCCTCGTATTTCCGTGGCCGTCGTGTGCTGGATCTTGGGTGCGGATCCGGGCGGTGGAGTTACGCGATGGCGAAATTGGGGGCTGAGGTCGTGTCGGTCGATGTCAGCGATGGAGCGGTTGAGACGACAAGGCGTGTGCTGGGTGAGGTGACGGAGCCGGCCGTCATTCAGGCGAGTCTCTTTCAATTACCCTTCGAACCAGGCCAATTCGACTTCGTGGTGTGCTGGGGCGTGATGCACCATACCCATAGCACATCGGAAGCCTTCAAGGCCGTGGCGCCCTTGGTCAAGCCGGGGGGGATCTTCCACATGATGGTATATGAACGGCGAAGTCCGATGAAGGTCTGGGGCACTGAGGTGGTCAGAGCGTTGTTGAGACATGTGTCTCCAGAGGTCCGGTATCGTTTCTGTGGAAAACTGGTTCTGGAGAATCGACTGGCATACGGGCTGCTGCGCGGTCTGGTGGCGTGTGTGCCGGTGTGGGAGTTGCCTGCGTCGTGGGACCGCGAGACGGCTCAGTTTGGTCTGTACGATTGGTATTCTCCTCGTTTTAATCATTTGCACCGGGTCGACGAAGTCGAAGGCTGGTTCCAGGGTATGGGGTTTGGTGATATCCGTCTGACCCGTCCGGTGAAATATGATCGTCCTCTCGATGTGTTTCGGTTTGGGCAGTGCGGCGGATCGATCCATTGTCGGGGGCGTCGGTCAGACTGGAGACAACCGGTGATGGCGACCGTGCCAGTGTAGCGGAGATTACAGTCGATGGAGAGGGGCATCCCACGATTCCGTTCGACAGTCCTGAAGTGGCCAAAGGCGGCAGGGCCTGTCTCTTCTGGTGATGCCTGGCAGGGAGAGGGAGTCCCGAAGCACACCGGACAGACAGATGCGTCTGTTCTCAAGGTCTGCTTTATCTCTCCGTTGGGCTATGGCCTCTATCATCCTGAAACCGGACGGTCATTCGGTGGAGCGGAATTGCAGTTCTTCCTTTTGTCTCAGGCCTTGGCTGAGGATGCGGCCTTTCGCGTTAGTGTGTTGTGTACGTCGGATGGCGTCGTAGGAAAGGAGCTGCGGGGAAACCTGACGCTCTTTACCAGACAGGGGGGCGGCCGACTTCGAGGATCTGGAGGAAGCTGGCGTGGAAACGTGAAGGTGTGGAGTGGCTACCTTTTTGCCTGTGTGGAAATGGTGCGCCAGTTCCGAGCCATCGATGCTGATGTGTATGTGCATGCCGGGGGTGGAGCGGAGGTTGGAGCCTATGCTTTGATCGCACGCCTGTTGGGAAAACGGTTTGTGTTTGTGGTGGCCTCGACGGCCGATTTGCGCGATCCCTCCGTGAGTGCCTCTCAACCCTTGGGGTGCCTGGCGCGGTGGGGAATTCATCTGGCGCATGCGGTGATCTGTCGTTCGGAGGATCAACAACAGCTACTTGCAGATCGGTATGGGCGGCAGGGGAACCTTGTCCGAACGGCGTTTCCGCTGTCTGAGGTTCTGCCACGCGAGCGCACCGTGGTGTTGTGGGTTGGTCGGGCCGATGCCGTGAAGCAACCACGCCTGTTTCTGGATCTGGCTGAACGTCTCCCAGAAGAGTCGTGCGTCATGGTGTTGATGCACGATGCCCAGCATGTTGAGGAGGTTTGTCTGTTACGAGAGCGGGCCAGAAGACTTTCTAATGTGCGTCTGGTAGGACCGTTGTCGTGGTCTGAGGTGGGGTCCCTGTTGGTCCACGCCAAGGTATTGGTCAATACCTCCGTCTATGAAGGGTTTCCTAATACCTTCGTCCAAGCGGCGCTCGCGCATACACCGGTCGCATCACTCCATGTCGATCCGGATGGAGTACTCTCTCACGACATACTTGGTTTCTGTGTGGGTGGGGATCAGGCCCTCTTGGTCGACCGCGTTCGTGGACTGTGTCGGCACCCCGAGTCTCGTGACGCGTTGGGTCAACGGGCCTGTGATTATGCAGAAAACCATCATAATCTTGCTGCCGTGATAGGCACGCTGAAGACCGTCTTGAGGAAGACGGTCTTGGGGAGTGCAGGAGCGCATGCCTATTCCGTGTGAGACAGCGCCGCTTCGCCTGTGCTTCGTGGGGCCGGCCAATAATATTACGTTTAGGCGGTGGGTGGAATGGTTTACCCGCCGAGGCCATGAGGCCACGGTGTTGACGGTGGAGCCGGCCGAGGCCGGGTTGTGTGGGACATTTCGACAAGTGAATCTCGCGGTGGAAGGGTGGCCTAGGAAAGTGGGGCGCGTGCTCTCAGCGACACGACTGGCTCTGACCTTACGGGCCATGCGCCCACAGGTCATTCATGCGCATTATCTCAGAGGGTTGGCGTGGGGGCTGCCATGGGGGAGAGTCCATCCGACCGTGGTGACGCCATGGGGGAGCGATGTGCTGGAGGAGCAAGGCGCATTTCGTGACGTCTACAGCCGATCGTTGACAAGATCCGTCTTGACCCATGCGGACTTGGTAACCGTGCATTCTGGATATATGGAGGAACGGGTCAAGCCGCTGGTGAAGGCTCGAACACCGCTGGTGCGCATTGGATGGGGGGTGGACTTGCATCGGTTTCGTCCGGGATTACCTTTTTCAGCTCTTGCAGGTCGGTGGAAGATTGAACCGTGGCACAAAGTGATCGTAAGTCCGCGACTCGCGCAGCCCTTGTATCGACATGAGGTGGTGATTCAGGCGATGCCGCAGGTCCTGGCTCGTGTTCCGGAAACTATCCTTGTGCTGTCAGAACAATTTGCGGATCCGGCATACGTCTCGTCCCTCAAGACCCTGGCGGACGACCTAGGGGTTCGCGCGCAGGTGCGGTTTGTCGGGGCCATTCCCTATGAAGACATGCCCTTGTGGCTCAACAGGGCTCAGGCGGTGGTCATGATTCCCACATCAGACGGCATGCCGAATACCTTGCTTGAAACCATGGCCTGTGGCGGAGTTCCCATCCTGAGCCGACTGCCTCAGTACCGCGATGCGGTGACCGACGGTCGCGAGGGGTTTCTCATCGATCCTCAGCCGCACACCCTCGCCGACGTGTTGATCCGGGTGTTGGGCGATGAGGATCTTCGCGCAAGGATGGGCGTCATCAATCGAGATAAGGCGTGTCGGATTGCCGATCAAGATCGCGAGATGGCCATGATGGAAGTCTTGTATCACCGTCTTGCTGCGGCAAGCTCATGGTGTTGATGCCGAAGAGGATGAAGATCTACCAAGCTGGTTGGGAGTTTAACGTGCTGACGCTGCATTGGGTGTTGGGAGGTCGAGGATCGTGATGACCGCCGTTGGGCATTTGCCGCAAAAATGGGAAATGTCTCCTGTCGCCTCATGCCAAGATGAGACTCGATCTCTTCGGGTCTTGCTCTTGACCGTTGGGCTGGGGGTGGGAGGGACGGAGACGCAGATTCTTGAATTGGCGTCACGGCTTCAGGCTCGTGGAACCGACGTGGTGGTCTGTGCCTTAAAAGGAGAGGATGTCGTGGCACAAGAACTCCGCCAACGTGGGGTTCGAGTCGTGACTCTGAAGGGACGCGGGAGTTGGGATGTCCTTGTCCTTCTGAGGCTGGCCAAATTGATTCGGCTCATCGAGCCGGATGTACTGCACAGTTTTCTATTTTTTGCCAATATCGGCGCCAGGCTTATTGGGCGATTGCTCGCTGTGCCGGTGGTCATTTCCTCGTATCGAGGGGTAGAGGTGCATCGGACGGGCGTGCGGGCGCTCGTGGATCGGATGACCCTGGGGTTGGCGGACGCCGTGACCTGCTGCTCGGATGCTGTCAGAGGGACGGTCGAACAAAACCTTAGATTGGCCCCGAAAAAGCTGGTGACCATTCATAACGGCATTGCCTTCGATCGGTTTATCCAGACGACTCCATTTTCGAGAGCGAACCTTGGTCTTCATGACCAGGGACCTGTGATCGGCACCGTGTGTCGATTAGAGGAGCCGGTCAAAGGGGTCAGCCTCTTAATCGAGGCCGTGGCGCAGTTGGCGGCGCAGCGGCCTGCATTGAATGTCCAACTGCTGGTGGTGGGAGAGGGGCCAGCCGGTGCGGCACTTCGGGCTCAGGCCGAGCGCCTTCACCTCGGCGATCGTGTGGTGTTCGCAGGGCTTCGACGGGATGTTGAGCGTCTATTACCGTTAATGGATGTGTTTGTGTTGCCGTCTCAATATGAAGGATTTGGGATTGCTCTCATCGAGGCGATGGCCGCTGGGTTACCGGTCATTGGCACTGACGTAGGAGGAGTCCCTGAGATCATCACTCACCAGCAGACGGGACTGCTGGTGCCTCCAGGAGACGCTCAGGCCCTGGCAACGGCCATTGAGAGGTTCTTACTGGATGGCGCGTTGGCACAGGCCATGGCAAAAGCAGGGCAACGCGACGTGTGTTCTCGGTTCTCACTTGATCGGGCTGTGTCCCAGCATGAAACGTTGTACCGAGCCTGTGTATCCAAGCGTGAGGCCGTCAACCAGATGAGGGCATCTTCCAGAACATCGGTAATGAGGTAACGCGATGCTATTGTTAGGGCTCACATTCGCGTTGGCGTTGATGTTGTCGCTCTATGGCGTGCCCATAGCTCGGACGGCGGCGCTTAAGTATGGCATGGTCGATCAGCCGGATGGGCGGCTCAAGCGCCAATGTGAACCGGTTCCATATCTGGGCGGCCTGGCTGTCTATTTGGCATTTCTGGTGAGCCTGGCCTTTACGTTTGAATTTCGTCAGGATGTCTTAGGGATCGTACTCGCAGGAACGTTGGTGATGATGTTAGGTCTCATCGACGACTTCGGCGTGCTGGCCCCCATGACGAAGCTCGTGGGGCAGTTTCTCGCGGTCTTTATTCTGGTGAAAAGCGGCATTCGCATCCAGATCGCCATGTTTCCGGAGTGGCTGGATCTGACCTTGACGGTGCTCTGGATGATCGGGCTGATCAATGCGTTCAATCTGCTGGATATCATGGATGGACTGGCCGCTGGGGTGGGGTTGATCTCGACGACGGCGTTATTTGTGGTGGCCATGCTGAATGGCGATACCACCATTGCATTCATGCTGGCTGCGTTAGCGGGAAGTCTCATGGGGTTTCTTCGGTATAACTGGCATCCCGCGCGGATTTATCTTGGCGATGCCGGATCCTTGTTTCTCGGGCTGATGTTGGGCGCGCTCTCGATGATTGGGCAGTACTCGGAAACCAGAATGATTTCTCTGCTGACGCCAGTGTTCATCCTGGGCGTGCCGATCTTCGATACCTTCTTTGTGATGTACATCCGGTATCTGCGCGGTCTGCCGATCTTTCTCGGAAGTCCCGATCACATGGCCATTCGGCTTCGTCATTGGGGACTGACCGTTCCGCAAGTCGTGTCGATCAGCTATGCCGCCACCATGGTGTTCGGGGTCGTGGGGTTACTGGTGATGTCGGTGCGGGAAGATTTCGCGGTGCTGCTGGTCGGACTGGTGCTGTGTCTACTTGCAGGAGCCACGGTCGTGCTTCAGCGTATCGATATGACTGCGAAGCGCCAGGTAGGATGGCGGGAAGCCTCGGCTCCCGGAACGGGTGGAGGAGACTTGTAAGTGGTTGTGATCGTTGGGGCTGGATTAGCGGGGTTGAGTACGGCCTTTCACTTGCGTGGGCTGCCGTACCACATTGTTGAAAAAGAGCCCACGGTGGGTGGGCTGTGCCGGTCCTATCGGAAGGACGGATTTACCTTCGATTTCACTGGGCATCTGCTCCACTTTCGACAGCCGGCCATTCGTGCGTTGGTCGAGGGGTTGCTCGCGGGACAGTTGGCACAGCATAGACGAAAGTCCTTCATCTATTCGCATGCGACCTACACCGAGTACCCGTTCCAAGTGAATACCTTCGGGCTTCCTCCGGAAGTGGTGCGGGACTGTTTGATGGGGTTTATGGAGACGCTTACGGCACCACGTGTGTCCGATGCAGCTGCGTCAGAATTATCGTTTCGGGATTGGATTCTCTCGAACCTGGGCGAGGGGATGGCCAAACACTTCATGGTACCGTTTAATGAAAAGTTGTGGCAGGTGCCCTTGTCCGAATTGACGTCCGATTGGGTATCCTGGCTGGTGCCGAAGCCCCAGTTGCGGGATGTCGTCAATGGGGCGCTGGGTATTAAGGATAAAGACTTCGGCTACAACCCCACATTTTTGTATCCCGCGCAGGGAGGGATTGAAGCCCTTCCCAACTCGTTTCTCCCTGGCGTGTCCGCTCTCGACTGCCACACGGAACTCGTGGAAGTGGATGTACTGAAGAAGCGGGCCGTGTTTGCTCGGCTCGGCCCTGATGGCCAGTCCACCCTGTTCGAGACGGACTACGAGGCTCTCGTGTCGACGATTCCCATCCCCGAATTGGTGCGACGCTGCCATGGGTTGTCGACCTCTATCAAAGAGGCTGCGAGCCGTCTTCGATATGTGTCGGTCTACAATGTGAATCTAGCCGTCGAACGAGCTGACATCTCGGACAAACATTGGATCTACTTTCCAGAAAAGACCTACCCGTTTTACCGGGCCGGGTTTCCCATGAATTTTTCACCGGCGTTGGGACGTCCTGGGTGCAGCTCGCTCTATGTAGAGATGTCGCATCGGCCAGAGGTTCAAGTGTCCGACGAGGTGTTAGTGGGGGAGGTTCGATTGGGACTCGAGCGGGCAGGCATTCTTCGAGGCGACGATCGCTTGGCAGTGGCGGATGTGAAGAACATCCACTATGCCTATGTGCTCTTCGATCGCCAACGCGCTGTGGCCGTTCCGGCCATTCTGGGGGAACTTGAGCGTCACGGGATTCATTCGATCGGCCGCTATGGGCGATGGGAGCATACCTCTATGGAGGATGCGATGGCGCAAGGCAAGGTGTTGGCGGAACGGCTGTCGCAGGAAAACGCGCTGCCCCTGGTTGGCACGGGGGCGTCTCGTGATCGGTCATGACGGGTCGGGTGTCGGTTCTCCACATCATCACCAAATTGGAATTGGGCGGCGCACAGAAAGTGGCGATCCATTTGGTGACCCACCTCAATCCCATGTTGTTTGACACAGGACTGCTTGTCGGGGAGCCAGGCCTATTGGACGAGGCCGCTCAGGCACAGATACCGCGGTTCTACCGGATTCCTGCTCTCGTTCGTCCTTTTCACCTGATTCAGGATTGTCGAGCCGTCTTCCAACTGACCTCCCTTCTCAAGCGGCTTCGTCCTACCATTGTACATACCCATAGTTCAAAGGCCGGTATCGTGGGACGAATCGCGGCCTGGTTGGCGAAAGTTCCCATCGTTGTCCACACCGTGCATGGATTTGGGGTGACACCTGAACAGCCCAGGTATATGCAGAAAGGGCTGCTGTTTCTCGAACGCCTTGCTGCACGTGTCTCCAGTAAGGTGTTCTGTGTGTCGGAGGCCAATTGCCGACAGGGGATTCAGATAGGACTGTTCGAGCGTGCGCGAACAGCCATTATTCGACCCGGTGTCGACCTTGAGGCCATACGAGCGGTGTCGGTGGATCGCGTCACGAAATGCCAGGAGCTGGGTCTCGATCCCACCAAACCCGTGGTTGGGATGGTGGGACCGCTGAAGCCTCAGAAGGCCCCGCTGGATTTTGTGAGGATGGCTTCGGCCATTCTCAAGATTCGACCGGATGTACAATTCGTGTATGTCGGCGATGGTGCCCTGCGGTCTGTGGTCGAGCGTGAGATTGAGGCACAGGGGCTCGGGAAGGTGTTTCATCTCTTGGGGTGGCGTCAGGATGTCTGGGAGATCCTTCGTTGTCTGACTGTCTTTGTGCTCACCTCTCGATGGGAAGGTCTTCCATGCGTCTATGTCGAGGCACGCACCAGCGGGGTGCCGGTTGTGGGCACGCGCGTCGATGGGGCGGACGAAATTATTCAGGACGGCGTGCACGGATTTCTGGTCGAACCGGGTGATGTGCAGGCGTTAGCGGAGCGTGTACTCCAGATCGTGAGCGACCCTCTCCTAGCAAAAACGATCAGCGTGGCAACCATCGATGTACCAGGGGAGTTTGGGGTTCAGGAGATGGTCCGTCGACAAGAGGAGGAGTATCTGGCACTGCTCAGGGGGCTGGCGCGGGGGAAGTCCCTTGAGTCGAAGTAGAAACTATGCTACACCTGGCCGAGATTTCAATCCGTTGTCAGTCGTACCGAGAGGAGCTGTGTCGCGCCTATGAACGTGCCGATACTTGATCTGCGCTTACAATACCAAACCATCCGTCAGGAGGTCCTCTCGGCGATTGAGGCGGTGTGCGATGAGCAGGCCTTTGTATTAGGGCCACGGGTCGTCGCGTTTGAACGCGAGGTCGCGCAGTACCTGGCGATGAGTCATGCGGTTGGTGTGGCGTCGGGGAGCGATGCCCTGCTCTTAGGCTTGATGGCAGCCAATGTAGCACCAGGCGATGAAGTCATTACCGTGCCGTTCACCTTTTTTGCCACGGCTGGTGCGATTTCTCGCTTGGGTGCTGTCCCGGTATTTGTCGATATTTCCCCCGACACCTTCAATTTAGATCCCTCGAGTCTTGAAGCGAAAATCACTCCACGAACGAAAGCCATCATTCCCGTCCATCTTTTTGGACAATGTGCCAACATGGAAGCCATTTTGGAGGTAGCGAATCGGCATCATCTTATGGTGATTGAAGATGCGTGCCAAGCGATTGGGGCTGCGCGGCATGGAATCAAGGCTGGGGCAATCGGGCACATCGGCACCTTTAGCTTCTTTCCGACCAAGAACTTGGGAGGGTTTGGCGATGGGGGCTTGGTGACCACGAACGATCCTGCTCTCGCCGAGACGATGGCGATGCTCCGGGTGCACGGGAGCAAGGTTCGCTACGTGCATGAACTTATTGGTATCAACAGCCGGCTGGATGCGCTGCAGGCCGCGGTTTTGCGGATCAAACTCAAGTATTTAGATCAGTGGACGGAGGGGCGTCGCCACAACGCGGCGCGGTACCTGGAATTATTCTCGTCGGCCCGTTTAGGCGAACAGGTGGTGCTTCCCACAACAGAAGACGGGAATTACCATGTCTATAACCAATTTACCATTCGTGTACGACGACGCGATGCGTTACGAGACTTTCTGAAGGAACGCGAGATTGGTTCGGAAGTGTACTATCCCATTCCCTTGCATCTCCAAACCTGCTACCAGCCCCTCGGTCATACCAAAGGGGCCTTTCCTCACTCGGAACGTGCGGCAGAGGAAGTACTCTCACTGCCGATTTTCCCAGAATTATCCGATGTGCAGCTGTCGTTTGTGGTTGAATCAATCGCGGCTTTCTACCGGAAAGGCTAACCTTTTTCGTCCAGCAATCATCTCTCTGCCTCGTCGAAGAAGCGGCTCAGCGCAACTCAGTTTCATCGATTGATGGTCCGGAACAACCGGACTAAAGAGCCCCCTGCTGTGTTATCGAGACAATCCTCTCCAACATTGATTATCGCGTGGTGCTCTATCCAAGCGTATGCGAATCTTGCTCCGATGCAGGTCGACGATTGTGTGCGGCCTGGGTAGCCAGGTGCAGGCGCACCACAGATCCATGTTGACACGTGAGGAAGGCCAAAATCTTGACGAGAAAGAGGAGTGGGGGCGAGGTCTTTGGCCGCCACTAAAGTATGAATAACTGAATATCTAGCGACCGAAGCAAGGTCGAAACCCCTGCTTCTCCCTAGATTGTTCGTCACGGAAATGACTATACTTTGGGGCGCCTTAAAGAGGGGCTTAGCTGGGGGATCTCTTTGGAACTCACACGCGCCAATAAGCAACACGTATCGGGCCGTGTCCTCGTTGCAACCCTTGTCATTCTGAGTATGGGGCTGTGGCTGGATGCAGTCGCTCCTCACGGAATGGCCGTGTCGGTGTTGTATGTTGCGCCGATCGTGCTCACCCTTTTTTCTCCGGGTAAACCCCTGCTCATCGGTATCGCCGTGTGTAGCAGCATTCTGACGGTGATAGGCCATTGGGTTTCGCCACCGGGCGATGTGTGGCTCGATATGGCCAATCGCAGTCTTGCGATCCTGGCGATCTGGGGAACCACGGTCTTGGTGTGGTTTCATTTTAGAGCTCAGGCTCAGCTCAAGGTCCTGAGCGGTTTGCTGCCGATCTGTTCGTCCTGCAAGAAGATCAGAAATGACGACGGATTTTGGCAGGGTGTCGAGCGGTATGTGCAAGAGCATTCAGAAGCTCACTTTACCCATAGCATTTGCCCGGATTGTGCCAAACGCCTCTATCCTGGTTGGGTTGAAAAACTCAACACGGTTTCTACNNCTGAAAAACGGGGGTGTAGCCTGGCACCTAGGTCATCGACGTTTCAATATAAGGTGTTCGGAGGTTTTACGTGTCTGCTGCGACACCGATTGCCATCGTCAATATGCCCTTCAGTTCCAGCCGCTACCCATCTATCCAGTTGGGGACGCTCGCGTCGGGGCTGAAGTCTCATGGAATTGGCGTCAAGACCCATCATCTGTATCTTCATTTCGCCTACCAGATCGGCGTGGACATCTACGAAGCGCTCTCGGAGAGGCGCGGGTTGTTGGGTGAGTGGCTGTTTTCACATCTCCTCTTTAGAGATCACCCCAAGAATGCCGACTATCCGAGGGTGTTTAAGCCGATCTTCGAGGAGCTCCAGCGTGAAACTGGCTATCCCTCTGCCTTCTTCGAAGAATTGAAGACCAAGGGAGTTCCGCAGTATCTCACTCGTATGCTGGCGGAAATTGATTGGGGTCAGTACCGGTTGGTTGGCTTCACCTCGACCTTCGATCAGAATGTGGCCAGCTTGACGCTTGCCAAGCTCATCAAGGAGTTGTATCCGGAGGTGCGGATCGTGTTCGGTGGAGCGAACTTTGATGGTGAGATGGGTCTTGAACATTTTCGTGCCTGGCCCTGGATTGATTATGTGGTCGTAGGGGAAGGGGAAGACGTCTTTCCCGCTCTGGCGAAACAGGTGCTGGAGGGCCGTGACGCTGAACGAATTCCGGGTGTGGTCTATCGGCAGAACGGACACATCGCCTATCAACCAAATGAGAAGTTGTTCTCGGATTTTCACACGACCAAACCTCCTGATTATGACGACTACTTCGAGCTGCTTGGGGAGTTGAACCCGAAATTCTTTCAGGGTCTGAACCTGATTTTGCTCTATGAGGCGGCGCGGGGATGTTGGTGGGGAGAAAAACATCACTGTACGTTCTGTGGTCTGAATGCACAGAGCATGCAGTTCCGATCCAAGACGCCGACGCAGGTATTTGAGGAATTGCGCGATCTCTCCAGCCGGTACAACACCACCCGGTTTCGGTTTGTCGATAATATTATCGACATGACCTATATCGATGAGCTGTTTGCGAAACTAGCCGCGGAACGATACGATTTTGAGATCTTCATTGAAACCAAAAGCAACCTGACCCGCAGGCAGATTCAGACGCTGGCGCATGGCGGAGCCAAATCAATCCAGCCGGGGATCGAGAGCATGAGCCAGGCGCAGTTGAAGGAAATGAAGAAAGGGGTCAGCCCCTTGCAGAATCTGCAATGTTTAAAGTGGGGGACCTACTACAATGTGCATATGTCTTGGAATATCCTGCTGAATTTCCCTGGCGAGACGAACGAGGATTATCTACACCAAATCGACCTGATTCCCAGCATGTGTCATCTCCAGCCACCAACCAGCGTCGGCGATCTGTGGCTAGAACGCTTCAGTCCCTATTTCCGCTTTCCGGAGCAAAGCGGATTACGGATCACCGGACCGGGTGCACCATACGAGTATGTGTATGATCCGCAACGCGTGGATTTGAAGAAGATCGCCTACGATTTTGAGTATGAGCTCATCGACAATCACGTCGATCCGAGCCTGAAAGAAGAGTTGACCAGGACGGCAGGGGAATGGAAGCGGCGTTATGAGTCGCAAGATAAACCGTTTCTGGTCTATACCAAAGCGCCTGATTTCGTCACCATTTTCGATGGACGGGGAGCCCAGCCATTCAGCCGACGCTACAATTGGCCACATGCCGGCATCATCGATGTGTGCAACGAATCGCCAAAATATGTCGATCAACTGCGGGATACGATGTTGATGCGGAAGGATGGTGCAACCTATACTCCTGAAACTATAGACGAAGCGCTATGCGAATTGATCCAGGCGCGGATTGTCTATGAAGAAAAAAGCCGTTATTTCACGCTCGCCCTCCCTGCCAACCAGACTTTTTAGTCGATACGGTGAAAATGTTTCTCAACGCGTTCATGCCCCTAGGGCAAGAATCAGGGCGTAGTGATGTGTGTTAGCGCAGAACTGTCTTGTTCCAGTTCAGCGTCAGATTGTCTGAAGTTCTCATTTTGAAATGTGGGCTTGATGGAGAAGCGTGCAAGTTGAACGAGTGGCCTGAGTTGTGTAGGTGAGAATGGAGGAATGAAGCAGGAGACCGACTGTAGTCCGGTCTCCTGTGATGAAGTCGATCCCTAAATTACATCGCGGTTTTGGCTGATAGTCCGGCTTGGAGGTACTTGTCCACTCCAGCCGCCACTTTTCGGCCTTCGGCAATGGCCCACACGATGAGGGAGGCTCCACGTTTGGTATCCCCTGCAGCAAAGACACCTTCAATGCTCGTCATGAAGTTGTCGTCTACTGCGACAGCGCCCCTCGCGTCATAGTTCACTCCAAGACTGTCGAGCAATCCATTCTGCACCGGTCCGGTAAACCCCATCGCTAAAAGGACTAGATCCACGTCCAGTTCCATGTCTGTACCGGGAATGGGCTCGAATTTGCCGTTGCTCAACTTGACCTGATGCGCATGCAGCTTACGCACCTGGCCGTTCTGGCCAGTGAACTTGGTGGTCGAAATGCTAAATTGTCGATCGCAGCCTTCTTCGTGCGCATGCGAGGTCCGAAGTTGCATGGGCCAGAGCGGCCAGGGCGTCGATGGCGCTCGTTTTGGCGGCGGCTCTGGGAGTAACTCAAACTGATGGGCCTCTCGGCATCCTTGCCGGTGGGCGGTGCCGAGGCAGTCTGAGCCTGTGTCGCCACCTCCAATGATCACCACACGTTTGTCCTTGGCGGAAATTGCTTCGGCCTGGATCGCGTCGCCGGCATTGCGTTTATTCTGTTGGGTCAGGAACTCCATCGCCGGATAGATGCCCTTGAGTTCTCGGCCAGGAACTGGCAATTCACGAGCCTGTTCCGCTCCCATCGTTAAGCAAATCGCGTCATACTGCTGGCGGAGTGTTCGGGCATCGATGTCGACCCCAACGGCGACGTTGACGCGAAACTCGACCCCTTCAGCTTTCATCTGGTCAAGGCGGCGATCCAATACCCACTTTTCCATTTTGAAATCCGGGATGCCGTAGCGCAACAGTCCACCGATCCGGTCGCTTTTTTCAAGAACGGTCACGTGATGTCCGGCTCTGGCAAGTTGTTGCGCGGCTGCGAGACCAGCAGGGCCTGAGCCGACGACGGCGACATTTTTGCCTGAGTAGAACGTAGGGAGGACGGGTTGCACCCATCCCTCATCGAACCCTTTGTCGATGATGTTCCACTCGATCACCCGAATGGAAACCGGGTCTTCATTGATTCCTAGGACACAAGCTGACTCGCACGGTGCCGGGCAGAGTCGCCCCGTGAATTCTGGAAAATTATTGGTGGTGTGGAGCGCTTTCAGGGCGTCCTTCCAGCGTCCGCGATGGACCAGGTCGTTCCATTCTGGAATGAGATTAACGACCGGGCAGCCATTCGTGCTCTGGCAGAAGGGGACACCGCAATCCATGCATCGCGCTCCCTGGACCTTCAACTTGTCGTCGGGGAAGGGTTGATATAGTTCCTTCCAGTCAAGGACTCGCAACTCAACTGGCCTCCGGCTGGGACCCTCACGGGCGTATTTCATGAAGCCTTTGGGGTCACCCATGAGACACCTTCTCTTTCTTCGCTTGTCCCTTTGCGGTGGCTGCTTTACGTTCAGCCAGGACACGTTTGTAGTCCGTCGGCATCACCTTGATGAATTTGGGGAGCATGGTGGTCCAGGTATCCAATACGGTTTTGGCCTTTCGGCTGCCGGTATATCGATGGTGGGCCTCGATCAGCATCCGTAGTGTTTGGATATCGTCTTTGCTCGTCACTTTTTCCAATTCGACCATGCCCAAGTTGCAGCGTTGTTCGAACGTCCCGAACTCGTTCAAGACGAATGCGACGCCCCCCGACATTCCAGCGGCAAAATTCCGACCCGTTTTCCCCAAGACGACCACCACGCCGCCGGTCATGTACTCGCACCCATGATCCCCGGTGCCTTCGATCACAGCTCGGACGCCGCTGTTTCTCACGGCGAACCGCTCTCCGGCCATGCCATAGCAGTAGGCTTCCCCAGAAGTCGCGCCGTACAGGGCCGTGTTCCCGATCAAGATGGTGTCTTCCGGCGTGTAGGTGGCATCCTTCGGCGGATAGACGACGATCTTCCCGCCAGAGAGTCCCTTGCCGAGATAGTCGTTTGACTCGCCTTCAAGCGTGAGCGTGATGCCTTTGGACAGAAACGCACCGAACGACTGACCGGCTGATCCAGAAAATTTAATGGAGATGGTGTCGACGGGGAGTCCCTCCATGCCATATTTCTTGGCCACGCGGCTGGAGAGCATGGTGCCGACCGTGCGATTCACATTGCGAATGGGCAGGTCAAGGATGACCTGCTCACCCCGTTCGATGGCCGGCTGACACCGTTCAATCAGTGTTCGATCCAACACCTGGTCGATGGCGTGATCTTGCTTCTGCACACAATAACGCGCGATGTCAGGCGCGACATCGGGTTGTGTTAAGAGCGCAGACAGGTCGAGACCCTTGGCTTTCCAGTGCGAGATGGCTTTGTGAGCTTTGAGTTTATCAACTCGTCCGACCATGTCCCTAAACTGCCTGAACCCTAGTTTTGCCATCAGTTCACGAATTTCTTCTGCGATAAAGAAGAAATAGTTCACGACGTGTTCAGGTTGTCCGGCGAACTTTTTTCGCAACTCTGGATCTTGGGTGGCCACGCCAACGGGGCAGGTGTTGAGGTGACACTTCCGCATCATAATGCAGCCTTCGACGATAAGCGGAGCGGTGGAAAATCCGAACTCCTCGGCACCCAGTAAGGCCGCAATCGTGACATCTCGTCCGGTCTTGAGTTGCCCATCGGTCTCGACCTTGATGCGTCCGCGTAAGTCGTTCAGCACCAATGTTTGATGGGTCTCCGCTAAGCCGAGTTCCCAGGGGATTCCCGCATATTTGATAGAGGAGAGGGGAGAGGCCCCGGTTCCNNGCCACCGTGCCCACGCCGACTTCCGAGACCAGTTTGACGGATACGTCCGCTTCCGGATTGGAATTCTTGAGATCAAAAATCAGCTGCGCCAAGTCTTCAATTGAGTAGATATCATGGTGCGGAGGCGGTGAGATCAGTGTGACCCCCGGTGTGGCGAAGCGGAGCTTCGCGATGGTCTCATCGACTTTATGGCCAGGTAATTGTCCACCTTCGCCAGGTTTGGCGCCTTGGGCCATCTTGATCTGTAACTCTTTAGCATTGACGAGATAGTGCGCGGTAACCCCGAAGCGAGCCGACGCGACCTGCTTAATATACGAATTTTTCGAGTCGCCGTTCGGGAGCGGGATATAGCGTTCAGAATCTTCGCCGCCTTCACCCGTATTGCTCTTCGCACCCAATCGATTCATGGCGATCGCCAGTGTCTCGTGCGCTTCTTTGCTGATCGCGCCGAATGACATCGCGCCGGTCGTAAACCGCTTGACGATGGATGTGGCCGGTTCGACCTCTTCAATCGGAATCGGCGTCTGAGCAAATGTGAAATCGAGCAGGCCTCGAAGGTTCGAGCGTCGTTTACTCTCGTCGTTGACTAGGGATGAGAACTCCTTGAAGCTCTTAGGGTCGTTATTCTTCGTGGCGTGCTGGAGTTTGTAAATGGTCTCAGGATTCCAGTTGTGGTGTTCGCCCTGGACCCGGTAGTGAATCTCCCCACCGAAATCGAGCTGGCGGATGGGTGTCAGTTCGTAGGCCGTGCGGTGGCGGCGCAGACTTTCTTCCCCAATTTCCTGCATACCAATGCCTTCAATCCGTGATGGGGTCCCCGTGAAGTAACGATCGATGAGATCGTGCCCCAAGCCGATGGCTTCAAAGATCTGCGCTCCGCAATAAGATTGGACGGTCGAGATCCCCATCTTTGAGAAAATCTTGAGCAGGCCCTTATTGATGGCCTTGATAAACTTGCCTTCGGCCGTCGTGGCGTCCAATCCTTCCGGCAAATAGCCATCGCGCTCCATATCCACAAGCGTTTCGAAGACCAGGTACGGGTTGATCGTTCCGGCTCCATACCCGATGAGGCAGGCGAAGTGATGCACATCTCGAGGTTCACCGGTTTCCACGATCAGGCCCACCTCGGTGCGAGTGCATTCGCGAATCAGGTGGTGGTGGACTGCCGCAATGCCGAGCAGGCTGGGAATCGGCGCCCATTCTTCGTTGACGCCACGGTCGCTCAGGATGAGGAACTTGTAGCCCTCTTTGATCGCCTGCGACGCCTGTCGGCAGAGGTCGTCCACGGCAGGGCCCAATCCATCCGGGCCCTCGGCGATGCGGAAGAGCATGCGTAGAGTTTTGCTTTTAAAGTGCGGATCCGCCAATTCTCGAATCTTTTGAAGGTCTGCGTTGGTGAGAATCGGCTGCTTCACGCGAATGCGCCGACAGGATTCCGGATTTTCCTCCATCACGTTCGGCTTGGGACCAATGTTGGTCACCAGCGACATCACCAATTCCTCGCGGATCGGGTCAATGGGAGGATTCGTCACTTGGGCGAACAGTTGCTTGAAGTATTTGAAGAGCAGCTGTGGTCGCTCCGACAGAACCGCCAACGGCGTATCCGTGCCCATGGAGGAGATGGCTTCCTCTCCGGAGACGACCATTGGGGTGATCACCATCTTGAGTTCCTCTACCGTGTAGCCAAACGTCTGTTGACGTTGGCGCAACGTGGGGTGATCGGGTTGCGGCACGTTCAGCGGTTCCGGCAGCTCATCCAGCGAGACACGATACTGCGTGACCCATGCACGATAGGGTTTTCGCCCCACAATATCAGCCTTGATCTCTTCATCGTCGATGATGCGGCCTTGCACGGTGTCGACCAAGAACATGCGGCCGGGCTGGAGGCGTCCTTTGGACCGAATGTGTTTCACGTCCGTGGGGAGGACACCCGCCTCTGAGGCCAACACGACGCGATCGTCGGTCGTGACCTGATAGCGACAAGGACGAAGGCCGTTGCGGTCCAAGGTGGCGCCGATGAGCCGCCCGTCGGTAAAGCACACTGCAGCTGGGCCATCCCACGGTTCCATCATGGCAGCATGGTATTCGTAGAAACCGCGCCGATCGAGATCCATCTGAGGATTCCCGACCCACGGCTCGGGGATGAGCATCATCATGGCGTGGGGCAAGGAGCGTCCGCCCATCACTAGGAATTCAAGGGCATTATCCAGGCACGCGGAATCGCTCTGGTGCTCGTTGACGATGGGGTAGAGCTTTGACAGATCTTTTCCAAAGAGGTCCGATTCGAGCCGACCCTGACGGGCTCGCATCCAATTGACGTTTCCTTTCAACGTGTTGATTTCACCGTTGTGGCAGACGTAGCGGTACGGATGGGCCAGGGGCCAGGTGGGAAACGTGTTCGTGCTGAAGCGTGAGTGGACGAGGGCCAGGGCTGACTGTAGGCTAGAGTCCGCAAGGTCCTGATAGTACGCCCCGACTTGGTTGGGCAACAACAATCCCTTATATACGATGGTATTGCCGGACAAGCTCGGAATATAAAAGTACTCGCGTCCCTCAATGGCTGATTCGCGGACGGCGCGTTCGACGCGTTTCCGAATCACGTACAGTTTGCGTTCGAACTGGGCTTCATTGAGGATGTCTCTGGCGATGAAGATTTGGCGCATCGTCGGTTCGGTCCGACGCGCTTGCACCCCGATGGCGTCGCTTTTGACCGGGACATCGCGCCACCCCAGAAGACGTGCGCCTTCTTCCGCAACCATCGCATTGAACACCGCCTCGCACTGCTGTCGTTGCACCTGATCTGGTGGCAAAAAGACCATGCCGACGCCGTACTCACCGGCGTGAGGAAGCTTAATCCGGACGTCCGCACAGGCTCGCTTGAAAAACTCATGGGGAATTTGCAGGAGAATTCCGGCGCCATCACCGGTGCAGGAGTCACTTCCTTGGGCGCCCCGGTGAGCTAGGTTCTCAAGAATCTGAAGCCCTTCTTGAACAATCGTGTGCGAGGCTGTGCCTTTAATATTGGCTACAAAGCCGATGCCACAGCCATCTTTTTCGAATTGGGGGTCGTACAGACCTTGTTTGTGAGGGAAACCCGGGATGCTCATGCGTCCTCGTCACGTCTGGGTAAAATGTACAGAATGTCCAACTGTGCGACTTTTTGAGCCGCCAGGAAGGAGCCAACTCAATGCCCGGAATTCACCGAGAAATTGAAGTTCGTTCTGACCGGAAAAGGAATCACTCACGATACTGGAACGGTCTTTTTATTGTCAAGGTAAGTTCGTCATAAGGTTGAGCATTTTGTGCTTTCTGTCGGGCGGGTGAATCGCTCGTTTTTTGATGACAGGAGTGATCGAAGATCGCTGGTAGTGAGACGCGGCGGCGAGCGCTGCATCCCATTGACAAACGGGGACCCCTAGCCTAGTATCCGCGCATGAAAACTGGACCTACAACGCCTGCGATTCATACCCTGGCGGACGTCTGGGACGTCTACCGCGAAGAACTCGACGGCGTCGAGATTCAGATTCGGAATAATCTCGATACCTCGGTCGAACTGGTCAACACCGTTGCCTCCCATATTCTGAGTAGCGGCGGGAAACGTATCCGCCCCTTATTGGTGATCCTCTCGGCGCGTCTGTTCGGATTTCCACCCAATCAGGCGGATTTAGCTCTCGGCAGTTTGGTGGAATATATCCATACGGCCACCCTTCTCCACGATGACGTCGTGGACGAGGCTGATTTACGACGTGGGCGTCGCACCGCTCGTGCGGTATGGGGGAATCAAGTCAGTATCCTGGTCGGGGATTATCTCTATTCCCGTGCCATGTGTCGGATCGTGTCGTTCAAGAACCACGCGATCAACGATGTGTTGGCTGAGGCCTGCTGCAAGATGGCTGAAGGGGAAGTGCTTCAGCTCTATCACAATGCCAATCCCTGTGTGGCCGTCGACCAATATCTGCGGGTGGTGGAGTGCAAAACGGCGGGGTTAATTTCAGCAGCCTGCCGTATCGGTGCGATCGCCGGCGGGGCGACCGATGAGCAACAGGATGCGCTGGCACAGTTCGGCCAGCATCTGGGCATTGCCTTCCAGTTGGCTGATGACACGTTGGACTATGCCGCCAACGGGGATCAGTTGGGAAAAGCCTTGGGGCAGGACTTACGCCAAGGAAAGGCTACGCTCCCGTTACTCCACCTGCTGGAACAGTGTCCGGAGGGCGAACGGAAGGCGATTGCCGAAGGCATGATCACGCGGAGCTTTACGGATGCCGATCTGCTCCGGATCACAGCGTTGATGCACGAACATGGGTCGATCGAGTATGCGAAGGAGCGCGCAAAGACCTATGTGAATACCGCCCATCTCTTGCTCGCCCCGTTTGAGGATGGCCTTGCAAAACGCGCGCTGTCGGTGGTGGCTGAGTATATGGTAAGTCGGGATCGGTGAGTTCGCCTATGCCAGGCCTTCCTTAGATCGTTTTAGTCCGTAGAGAACACACCGAGCCCGCCCGCTCCTTACACATCCCTGTCTACGCCATACTGATTGTTAACTCTGATTGAGGAGTGGAATATCGTGGCTCATATACTTCCCTTTCGTGGTGTGTTGTACGATCCGGCAGTGGTGAAGGATATCGCGCAGGTGGTGGCCCCGCCATACGACGTCATCGACGAGGCCGGCCAGCAGGCGTTGTATGCTCGCCATCCGAACAACGTCATTCGTCTTGAATTGGGTCAGGACCACCCTGGCGACGGGCCAACCCACAACAAATATACCCGCGCGGCTGTGTGTCTCCGTGATTGGCTCACACAGGGAGCGTTGCGGCGAGAAGCTGTGCCGGCTATCTATCCCTATGCGGTCGAGTATCGTGTACCGTCGTCTGTCGGCACCGTTGAAACACGAGTGCTCAAAGGATTTATGTCCAACGTGGAGTTGGAGGAGTTCGGGTCAGGGAAGATTTACCCGCATGAAAACACACGGGCTGCGGCGAAAGCCGACCGCTTTCAACTGTTAGAGACCTGCCGAGCGAATTTTAGTCCGATTTTCTCCCTGTTTTCCGATCCCCAAAAAGAAGTGCAGGGCATCATTGAACAGGTGATGGCGACGCAGCCGGCACGTTTTGAGTTTCACGATGACGAAGGCTTCCGAGAGCGGCTCTGGACCGTCACCGATCGAGCGGTGCTGGATCGGGTGGTTGGGGGGATGAGCAGCAAACCACTCTTTATCGCGGATGGCCACCATCGCTATGAAACGGCGTTGAATTATCGCCGGAGTCGGCGTGAACAGTTGGGGGCGACATCTGGCCTACAGCCGTTCGATAGCGTACTAATGCTGTTTGCCTGTCTCGAAGATCCTGGCCTCACCGTGTTACCGACCCATCGCATGCTGACCAAGCCGTTACCCACTGCTGAAGACGCGCGTCGCCGCTTGGCCGACGCGTTCGATATCGAGGTGCTCTCCTATACCGCCGGGAACGAGACTGCGGTGCGGGCTCGTTTCCTGGACACGATGCGACACGACGGACAGACAAAGACGGTATTTGGGTTGGTCTTGAAAGGCGAATCGGCCTACTGGCTGCTGCGCTTGAAAGAGAGCCACCGACCCTCAGCCGCGGTCACGCCTCGGGACAGGTTGGATGTCTCGATTCTTCAGTCAGAGGTGTTGAGTCGCCTCCTCCTCGACAAGAAGGATGAGGACGCCATCACCTACACAAAGGATGACCATGAAGCGGTGGACTGGGTTCGTCAGGGCAAGGCGGAAGGGGCGTTGGTATTGAACGCCACCAAGGTAAGCGAAGTGCGCGATGTGGCGGCTTCTGGTGGTCGTATGCCACACAAGTCCACGTATTTCTTCCCCAAGCCGTTAACGGGGCTGGTGATGAACGTATTGGATGAGTCGCTCGGATGAAACCGAAAATCCTCATTGTCGATGATGAAGTCGATATCGTCACGATCCTGCAAGATCGGCTGACCTCCCTCAACTACGACACCGTTATTGCCAACGATGGGCAGCGAGCATGGGACATGATAGAAAAAGAAGCCCCCACGCTCATGCTCCTGGATCTGGAAATGCCGCGCATGTCGGGGCTGGATGTGCTTCGCCGCCTCAGTCAATCGAAACAGACCTCGGTGTCGTCGTCTGAGCCCAACGACCAAGGCGGCTCGGCCTACGACTTTCCGGTGGTGGTGATGACCGCTCATGGCACGATCGCCAAAGCCGTTGAAGCCATGAAGTTAGGCGCGTTTGATTTTCTGTCCAAGCCGATCGACGTCGACCATCTCTCGATGGTTGTGAAACGGGCGCTTGAACATGAATCGCTCCAGCGGCAGGTCGAATGTCTCAAGACCGAAGTGGAAGGCCGCTACTCGACGATCATTGGCACAGGACACACCACGCAAGCCGTCGTCGAGATGGCCAAGCGAGCGGCCGGTTCCGATGCCGGGGTGTTGTTGTTGGGCGAAAGCGGCACGGGGAAGGAATTATTCGCCCGCTCGATCCATCGATGGAGCCCACGGAGTGAACAGCCCTTCATCGTCGTCAATTGTGTCGCCCTCACCGACACTCTCTTGGAAAATGAACTCTTTGGCCATGAGCGGGGCGCGTACACGGGAGCCGACCGGCTCCAGAAAGGGCGTATGGAACTGGCCGATGGCGGCACCGTGTTCCTCGACGAGATCGGCGATATGCCGATAACGCTCCAAGCCAAGCTCCTGCGTGTCCTGCAGGATCACGAGTTTCAGCGCGTGGGTGGTACGAGAACGGTGCGGGTCGACATTCGTATCATTGCGGCCACAAACAAGGATCTGCGCCAGGCCGTGCGCACGGGGATGTTCCGTGAGGATCTGTTCTATCGACTCAATGTCGTGACGCTGACGCTGCCGCCCCTGCGTGAACGTGCCGAGGATATCCCCGACCTGGCAGAGTATTTCATGAAACGCTACGCTCGGGAATATAAGCGTCTGCAGATTCGGTTGAGTCCTTCTGCCATTAACGCACTGACGGCCTATCAGTGGCCGGGGAATATCCGCGAACTAGAGAATACGATTGCCCGTGCCATTGTCCTGAGTCCCACCGACGACATCACGCCGGAGGTGCTCGGTCTCTATCCTAGTTGCAGTACGCTCTCCGCGCCGGAAGAGGCGGTTGATGAGGCATTGGATTTGCCCTATCACGAAGCGCTCGAAGCCTACAGCCGCCGCGTGATTCAGTATGCGCTCAAGCGCAGTCACGGCAGCCAAACCAAGGCGGCTGATCTGCTCAAACTCCAACGGACCTATCTCGCCCGCATGATGAAACAGAAGGGGATTTCGGCGGAAGAGTTCGTCGGTTGAGTTCCCCTCCTACGCTCCGTGCCCCTCAGTCAGTCTTCTCCTCGCAGTAGCAGGATGTTGAAACAGTCTGCCAACCGTGTGCTCAAGAACCGTGAAGCGTATCTCGTGAAGCGTGAAACGTCAGAATCCGGAACGAAATACGCTTCACAAACGACGCTTCACGAACGAAGAGGACAGCCTGTATGACCATCCTGTTTGGCCTGCTGCTCGGCGTCAGAGACTGTCCGATTGGCGATGCCAGCACGAGAACGATAGTTTTTCAACAGTCTGTTAGGGCTTGTTTTAGCTTCTGAAAGAGTTATCTTGTAGGCACCAGTCTACGCGTTTGCTTTGAAAGGACGCCTATGGCCATCGATCCGGTATGCGGCATGACCGTCGACGAGAGCAAGGCCCCGGCGAAGGCCGAGTACGCAGGCACCACCTATTACTTCTGCGCGCCTGGCTGCAAACGGACGTTTGAAGTGGATCCGGCCCGTATCCTTCGCGAAGGGCCAAAAGGCATGTCCGCGAAGCCTGGTGGTGCGGCTCAGACGGGCCAGCCCTCAGTGCAGATGGTGACCATGATGCCGACTCGAAGGGCGTCGGTCCCCAAGCCGGCTGCGACTCAGACCGCTCCACCAATCGTGCCCAGTTCAATATCTCGCTCTGCACTCACGCCACCTCCAGCAACAGAATCAGCCGCGACCTGTACGATCACCTTCCCCGTCGAAGGCATGTCTTGCTCGTCCTGTGTGCAACGCATCGAAACGGGTGTGCGGGGGATGACCGGGGTACGCGATGCGGCGATCAACTTCGCGACCGAACAACTCACCGTCACCTATGATCCGTCCCAGCTCACGCTGGAGAAGGTCGGTCACGCCATCGACGATCTCGGCTATCATCCGGTCCTGCCATCTGAACCGGACGCTCAAGCACACACTGCTGTTCCTATAATCCCTGCCGTGAAGGCGGCACGCCAAGCAACCGTTGTTCAAGCTCGGCTCGATCGGCAGGAAGATGTCAAACGCCGACTCATCATGGCGGGACTGCTCACGCTGCCGATCTTTCTGTTGATGCAATGGGAACTCGCGGAGTCATTGGGCGCGCCCAAGATGATAGGAGTGTTGCCGCATTGGGCGATGACGCTCTTGCCCTGGCTCCTATCCACCCCTGTGCAATTCTGGGCGGGCGCGCAGTTCTATCGCGGGGCTTGGGCCGCAGCTAGGCACGGAACCACGGACATGAATACGCTCATCGCCGTCGGCACCACAGCGGCCTATGGCTATAGCGTGGTGGCCGTCCTGGCGCCCCAGCTGCTTGTGGTAGGAGGAACGGCGCCGGCGGTCTATTTCGACACATCCGCTTCGATTATCACGTTGATCCTTCTGGGCCGATTCCTAGAGCACCGCGCGCGAGGCCGCGCCTCGGAAGCTATCAAACGGCTCATTGGCCTTCAGCCGAAACAAGCCCGAGTCATTCGATCCGGACGAGAACTCGATATCGCCATCGAGGACGTGCAGGTTGGCGATGTGGTTGTCGTACGCCCAGGGGAGAAAATCCCGGTGGATGGCGTGGTGGTGCAGGGTGCGTCCGCTGTCGACGAGTCGATGATTACGGGCGAAAGCCTCCCGGTCGACAAACAGGTGGGAAGCCCCGTGGTTGGTGGCACGATCAATCACACCGGCAGCATGCAATTTCAGGCCACGAAAGTCGGCAAGGAAACGGCGCTGGCGCGGATCATCGCCTTGGTGGACTCGGCGCAAGCCGCCAAGCCGCCCTTGGCCAAACTGGCCGACCGGATCGCTGCCTACTTCGTCCCGGCTGTGCTGGCGATTGCGACCCTCACCTTTGTGGGCTGGATGCTGGTGGGAGGCGAGGCAGCTTTTTCGCGGGCGCTCATCAATGCCGTGGCCGTGCTCATCATCGCCTGCCCCTGTGCGTTGGGACTGGCGACGCCGACATCGGTGGTGGTGGGCATTGGGCGAGGCGCCGAGTTGGGCATCATCGTGCGTGGAGGGGATGCTTTGGAAGTCAGCCAGCGGTTGACGACCGTCGTTTTCGATAAAACCGGCACCCTCACCAAAGGCACGCCGGCTGTAGTGGCGGTGGAATCGGTGGATTCAGCGCTGACGGCCAATGAGGTGTTGGCGTTGGCAGCCTCGGCGGAGCAGCAGACCGAACATCCTGTCGGTAAATCCGTACTGAACGAGGCGACTACGCGCGGGCTGCGGCTGCAACCCGTTCGTCAATTCCAGGCGGTCCCCGGGCATGGCGTGCGGGTGACGCTGGCATCGCCTGACGGTGGGCAAGAGCTTCACACCGTGCGGGTGGGTAATCTCCGTCTCATGGAAACGGCAAATGTTGAGGTGAGCCCTCATGCGCAGGGGATTGCGGATCGCATGGCGCAGGCAGGGCAAACGCCAATGTTTGTTGCTTCTGCACAGGGAGGCGACGGCGCACAAGCCCGGCTTGTAGGGATTGTGGCGGTGGCGGACACACCCAAAGAGTCGTCCAAAGCCGCCATCGAAGCGCTCCATCGGCAAGGCCTGGAAGTCGTCATGCTCACCGGCGACAACCCACGCACGGCGGAAGCGGTCGCCAAGAGTGTCGGTGTCGATCGAGTCCTGGCGGAGGTGTTACCGGAGCAGAAGGCACGCGAAATTCAGCGTCTCCAGCAGGCAGGCAAAGTCGTGGCGATGGTAGGAGACGGCATCAACGATGCACCGGCCTTGGCGCAAGCGGATGTCGGCATTGCGATGGGGACAGGGACAGACGTGGCAATGGAAGCCGCCGACTTGACGCTGGTGCGCGGAGACCTGCGCGGCGTGGGCACGGCCATCGCCCTCTCGCGAGCCACCGTCAGAAACATCAAACAGAACCTCACCGCCGCCTTTATCTACAATGTGGTCTTGATTCCCGCCGCAGCGTTAGGTTGGATGAATCCCATCGCCGCTGCCGCTGCCATGGCACTCTCGTCGGTCAGTGTCGTCAGCAATGCCTTGAGGCTGAAACGGTTTGCCGTACCTGCCTGAGAAGACGGTTGTGTCAGTCGGCCGAAAGGATGCGTCTCGGAAGGGAATCGGGGCATCCATTCACGCTCCTTTCCGCACTCCTTTCCCCGCTCCTTTCGAAGAACCCTTGCGGGCGTTCATCTCCAGGATGGAAAGTCTCTTGCGATTCGCTCTTGAGTCATCGCCTAGAAATTTGGCATCGCGAGGTTCGGTAAGTTGCACGACGAGCTCTCAAGAGTCGTTCTGGCCCGTGAAAGCTCCGGCCTCGTTGAGTAGTTTGCCCCTGTTGCGTAATCGGAATATGCTGATGCACAAGGAAACTGGTTCAACCCGAGAGAAGGAGGTCCAGCCATGAGACGTACCACATGCGTGACAGCGGTATTCTTGGCGCTTTTACTGTATTCATCGGGGATCGCTCTGGCAGAGAGTCTTCCAGGGATTCCTCCTCAAACGGTCGCCGACTATCTCCACGCGGTCATCGAAGCGGACAGAACGTTTTACACCGTACACGTCGTCGAACGGCAGCAGCGACAAGGCGGAGCGGTGGCCTCGGAAACGTGGCGAGCGGATAAGAAGACGCTCCCGCTGCCGGCGCAGTTTCTCTCGGAGTCCAGCGATCTCGCCTCAAAAACCGGTACGAAAGTCCGCTATCGGCTTATTAGTCTCTGGCCCATCAATCCACTGAATGCCCCCTACAACGAATCCGAAAAAAACGGCTTAGAGGCCGTGCGCCAACATCCTGAACGGTCGGCCGTCAATACCGTTGTGGTCGGCGAGCAATCCTACTTTCAAGCCATCTACGCCGATCGTGCAGTCTCGCAAGCCTGCATCGATTGCCACAATGCGCATCCCCGAAGCCAGAAGAAGGATTTTCAATTGAACGACGTGATGGGCGGATTAATCATCGAAATTCCGCTGAACCGATAAGCCAATGCGTCGACCTAGAACGTGTTGTGGATCAGGCGGTCGGGTGGTCGACACGCCTCACTCGACAGAATGGCTATGCAGCCAGAAAACGCTTCTGCTGGCTTATTCCTCGTCGTTCGGCGTGGGTGTAAAACGACCGGGGAGATCAAATCGTCGATCTAGACAGCAGAAATATGACGAATCGATGTCATTGAGCGTTCGATTGTCGTCGCGGCGCGCTCGGTAGGATGAATCCCATCGCTGACGCCGCCGTCATGGCGCTCTCGTCGGTCAGCGGCGTCAGCAGTGCCCTCAGGCTGAAGCGGTTTAATCCTTAGAGCTTATCCGTAAATAATGTTTATGGTCAATTTGATTTTCCTGAACGCGATGATCGCCGCTGCCAGATGGTTGAGTCCGAGGAAGCTGCGTTCGAGTTTCTCATACCGCACGAGCAGCTTGCGAAAGCGATTGAACCAGCTATGCGCGACCTCCACAATCCATCTCCTGGCTCGCTTCGTCGGATGCTGCCGTTCCTCTTTGGCTTCCTGCCCGCGTCCTTTGACGTGGGAAATGTAGCCATGTGCTTCAATGATGCCAAGCGCCAGCGCGCCGGTATAGCCGGCATCTGCGCACAGGTGCTTGCTGCGCCGCTCAGACGGCTCGGGACGCTGTACCACGAGGCCGTCCAGGACCGCGGCAAGCTGGCTGACATCATGGCGGTTGGCTCCGGTCACGATGATCGACAGCGGGACGCCACGACCGTCCACCAGCAGGTGGCGTTTGCTCCCATTTTTTCCCCCGATCCGTCGGGTTTGGCCCGACAGCTTCCTGCGCCAGCGGGGCCTTCATCATGGCTCCATCGATACTCTGCCATCGCCACGCGATGCCTTCAACGTCGTCATACTCCGCCAGCCCGGCCTTCCACAGGGCTTCGAATACCCCGGATTTCTGCCACTCGAGGTAGCGCTTGTGAATGGCACTTGCGCTACCGAAGCGTTCGCTCGGCAGCGCCTTCCACTGACAACCCGTGCGCAACACGTAGACGATGGCCTCGAACACCAAGCGCGCATCCTTGGGTTTACGCCCACCGCCGTGTTTGCGCACATAGTCTTTGCCCGACTCACGCTGGCGCGCTGGAAGCAAGGACTCGACCCGCTGCCAAAACGCGTCCGACACTTCCCATGCTGGCAATCTCTTTTTCGCCGCTCGTTTCGCCATGTCTGATCTCCCAAATTCGGACAAGCCGAGATGGGAAAGTAGTGTATCATATTATTTACGGATAAGCTCTTAATAGAAACCCCTCTTATTGAGTGAAATTCTCTTTTGCCTACTGACCACTCAAAAATGGCAGAGGGCTGAGCGCGAATGGATTTTAGATTGAAGAAGCACGTTTGTATATGCGACGGGACGTCGAAGAACGTTGGATAGAGCGGGACCTTCTCAAAAACGAGCCTGTTCTGGTGCAGCAGTACTACATCACCAGCTGTATTGCCAATTCTGGCCGAACTGCTAGAATCCGTTGGGTGACAATGTGTTTGCACACGTTAGTAGCTTCACGTGTTTGGCTTCCACGGTAAGTTCCTAAACCTCATGCGAACACAGATTCCAGATGCATTTTCATTTCCCTAATAGAGTGACCAGATTTCAGCGGAATGAGCCAGTTAGCCTCTTTGGATATCGAAAACATACCCAGGAAATATTTTTCCTATTCGTCACAAAGGTTAGAAGATCTCTTTAAGGAGCAGATCGACAATGTCGATTTGCTGTTGGAATTACAGGCAGAGCTTACGCATCGAAAAACCGTCCGTGCGGCTAGGCTGTGCAAATGCGTCATGGATCGTTTGACGGCGTTGGGAGTGAAGGTAGTATCACAAGAGAGTACTTCACAGGGCTCCCCAAGCATCCCACTGCAGCAACATCAATCAACTCCTTATTCAGAAGAACAGCAGTCAACGCCGTACCCTCAGTCGCCACCCCCCAAATCTCCCGCTACGAACGAAACCCCACGCGCAGAGGTAAGGCGTGCAACGCCGGAACCTTTGCCGCCGATTACTAATCGACCAGAGGAAATTCTCTCGGCGTGGACGGCGTTGGAAGTTCTTTCGCCACCCTCCTATATCCGGCCAGAGGATTTTGCTGGTGGCGACCGGACACGCGTCGCCCCCCTAGTGTTAGGTGAATCGAAACTTCCATGGGAGCGAGGGGAGGGGTTACGGCCGAATCTACGCCTTTACTATCAGATCGTTTTCGGCTCGATAGAGTTGGCGCCGGCGGTGGAGCAGCTCATCGAGCGATACGGCGACAGTCGTGAGGAAAAACCTGGTGTTCGTGGGAAGGCCGTTCTTGCTGTCGTTGCGGTTGACCGCCAGGGTCAGCTCGTTGAGTCACCCGCGGTCGGTATTTCCAGTTTCGGCTGGGGGGTGATGTCTGCGCTGAACGGCAAGTTGGCAGATCTGGCGAGGTGGCCAGAAATTGAATCACAGTTGGTGGAGCAAATCGAGAAACTACTTCTCGGCGTAAGGAAGGGAGATGAAGACCAAAAGGAACTCAGAAAGCGGCCACTTACGCACGCGGCGCTGTTTGCCGCTTATCATAAACTTGTTCAAGAGCTTAAATTGCCAACGGAGTGGGTTGAACCGCCAGAGTTTGCGATTCGCTCCTATGCCTATTACAACGATCCAGAACCTCTACTCCTAAATAGCTTCTTCCTCCAGGACCTCGCCCTCGCTCGAAAGTTGTTCAAAGAGGGCAAAGCACCAAACAATCTTAAACGTTATCTCGGCCTTGACCGCCCTCGCTCATGTCAGGATTTATTGCATGACTCTGGCGCATTGGCGGAGGCCGTCAGACCGAGTCTTACCCACCTAGCACGCTGGCCTAGCCAAAATCGACACTCTCTCGTCTTACTCCAGCAAGCGGCTGTTAACTTGGCCTTCCGTGAGACGAAGGCAGGTGGCCTCCTTGGCGTCAATGGTCCACCCGGAACAGGGAAAACGACGTTGCTGCGAGACCTAATCGCTGGAGTGGTTACAGAGCGGGCCGAGGCCATGGTGAAGTTCGATGATCCGGAGAAGGCGTTTGAACATTCCGGGCTACGGCTCAGAGCGGGTAATGGCTGGATACACCTTTACCGGTTGAATCAGTCCTTGCGCGGCTTCGAAATGGTAGTGACCTCATCGAACAATAAAGCCGTAGAGAATGTGAGCGCAGAGCTTCCGAACCTTAGCGCGATTGCAACCGACGCTCAGAATTTGCGCTACTTCAAAACGCTGTCTGACGTACTACACCAGTCCGAGACCTGGGGAGCAATTGCTGCTGTGCTAGGCAACGCACAGAATCGTGCCCGATTTAAGCAGGCTTTCTGGTGGGATAAGGATAACGGACTGAAGAGCTATCTATGCGCTGCTGCCGGTGCTGTTCGAGAGGTGGAGGGTACTGATCCAGTAACAGGAGAAACTGAGAATCATGTACCTCATATTGTGGAGGTGGAAAAACCGCCATCAAGCCATAGGGAAGCTCTTGAACGGTGGAAGGAAGCGCAAAAGCGTTTTCTGTCTGCGCTGGGGAAAAGCCACGCGCAGCAAACACGGCTGGATCGCCTATATGACGATCTGGAGCAATTGCAGAAGCTAACGCGGACCGAAGCGAGTGCCGAAGCGAGGCGCGATGCTGCAATAGAAAACGTCAGACAACTCAAGGGGCTGGGGGACCCATCGCAGCAGCTTCACAATAGTGACCAAGAGCTTTCCGTGCACGACTTATCGAAACCAGGATTCTGGGCGCGTTTATTTAGGACACGCACTGCACGCAAATGGAGTGAACTCAGACTCGCACTACTCGAATGGCAGAGTGCCGAAACTGCTTGGCAGGCAGCCTCTGAACAGCACCGACAGGTAAAGCAACGACTCGATGAGGCTCAGCAGAAGCACGGGGTCGTCCTTACAGACACAGCATTTTTCGAGCAAGAACCCAGCAAGCGGCAGCAGTCAACCCCGTGGTTCTCTCCAGATGCCCAACGCCTACGCGATGACGTTTTCATCTCCGCTATGGCGGTACACCGAGCCTTCATCGACGCGGCTGCTAAGCCTTTGCGTCATAACCTCGGCGCTTTGATGAAGGCGTTCACGACCCAGACATTGCCCAACGCCGAGAAGCAGGCGCTGCTGCCTGACTTGTGGACTTCGCTCTTTCTCGTGGTGCCGTTGGTCTCGACGACCTTTGCTTCTGTCACCCGAATGCTCGGGAAGTTGCCACCAGAAAGTCTTGGTTGGCTGTTTGTGGATGAAGCTGGCCAGGCATTACCTCAAGCTGCTGTGGGTGCGCTCTTACGAACTCGACGCGCAGTCATTGTTGGTGACCCCGTACAAATCGAGCCAGTAGTGGTTCTCCCAGATACCTTGACTCAGGCAATTTGTCGTCGTTTCGGGGTAGACCCTGATCACTACGCAGCACCATCCGCATCGGTGCAGACACTCGCTGATGCGGCGTCTACCTACATCAGTGAGTTTGAAACTGATATCGGCAGTCGAAGCGTTGGTGTGCCGTTGCTGGTGCACCGGCGATGTTCAGAGCCGATGTTCAGTATTTCCAACACAATAGCTTACTCCGGCATGATGGTATCCGCAAAATCTCCTAAACCATCTGCCATCCGAGATGTACTCGGGCCTTCCAGATGGATTCATATCGAAGGTAGTGGAAACGATAAGTGGTGCCCTGAAGAGGGGGATGAGGTTTTGCGTCTGCTTCGTCAAATAGCCCAGTCTGGCGTGAAACCAGACCTCTATATAATCACACCTTTTGTCATCGTCGCAGACAGACTGCGCCAAACAGTACGAGAAAGTGGGGTGCTCAGAGGCTGGGTTGATGAGGATGACTGGAGCTGGACAAATGAACGAATCGGTACTGTGCATACCGTACAGGGTCGTGAGGCTGAGGCAGTGATTCTCGTCCTGGGAGCGCCAAACTCGACACAAACTGGGGCTCGTGGCTGGGCTGGCGGGCGGCCGAATCTGCTGAACGTGGCTGTCACCCGCGCGAAGGAAGCTATTTACGTTATTGGCAACAGGCAACTTTGGCAACATGCAGGTTCGTTTCAACAGCTTGACAAACGTCTCCCTTAGCACTCAAGTCTAAGTAAAGAAAAAGGCATTTTGCATCTTTATCCGTTCCTACGGATAGCACCATCCACCAGCCAGTTCGAGACAATTCCCACAGCGCAACTGCCTGCGGTCAGCCATCGGATAATCTGATTGTCGGACAGGGTATGTCCGGCTTACTTGACGACCATCATTGCCAGGTAGCCGCTAATGGAGAGCTCCAGCTGGGGGCGATGGAGCGAGAAGTCGAGACGAATACCGTGAAAGGAATGTTACTCTTCCTCGGGGTTGAGGAGGGTGTGGAGTTTGGCTAGCACATCTTCGACGGTGTCGGCGGAGACCGTGCCCATCAGTTTGGCGTGGCGTGCAACCCAATCGACGCTTTTCACCTGATCAGCGAGTGCGACGCCGGTGATGATCGGGCCAGGGATCGGCACTTCGAATGGGTAGCCTTTGACTTGGCTGGTAATTGGACAGCACAGCATCAATTGCGTCTTGTCGTTGTAGGTCTTGGGGGAGAGGACGAGGGCGGGGCGGAGTCCGGCCTGTTCGTGTCCGCTCTGCGGGGTGAAGTCTAGCCAGACGAGGTCGCCTCGATGCGGCGTGTATCGACGTTTCACAACAGTTCTTTCCCGACCGGGCCGTCGAAGTCCGTGGCCTTATGACGGTTTTTCGGCGTGACCTCGGCGAGGAGTGTCGATAATCGGTATCGGCGCGCGGCGGTGGGCGTAATGACGATTGTTCCTTCCTTGGCGATGACGGTCACGTGTTGGTTTTCTCTCAGATGCGCTTCTTTCAGGACCGAGGACGGTAGGCGCACGCCCACACTATTTCCCCATTTTCTTAAGATCACATGCATAGGTTCTCCTGGGTGTGTATACAATGGCTATACTAGAAGCGCCCCGGTGACCTGTCAATCTTCTCCGCAGGGCTTCCGCTACGACGGGTGGCTCCGCCCGTAGTCACGCAGTAAGGGTGATCGGGAGTCTTTTTGACTCGGACCGATCTCATGGTCGCCGTCGTCCTGCGGCTATATTGCCAATGTTGGTTGAACTGTTAGAATTAAGATAGTGAGCACGCGTTCCCCCCAAGAGTGGCGTCACTCGTTGCGCGTTCACTGTCTGTGTTCCCAGATCATGAGTATGGCAATTTCCGATCATAGGCCGGAGAAACGAGTGGACGATGTCGGCAGAGCCATCTGAACCGATCCATCAGGCTCCTGTGACCGAGGTGCTTCCACCACAGCCTGCGCCGGTGGCACTGTCTGAATCGACGTTGGTTGCTCTGGTGGAACGCCGCCGTTTTGTTCAGCCAGGAAAGTCCCGGCTGTTTTGGGTTATTGGCTTGGGAGTGGCGGCCATTCTGGTTGGAGTTGCGGCCTGGTACTGGTTCTCGTCCGGTACGCCACCGGTCCAATACAAAACGGCCACAGTCGATCGGGGGCCGATCACGGCGATTGTCACCGCGACCGGCACGGTTAATCCGGTTGTGTCGGTCCAGGTGGGCAGCCAAGTCTCCGGCAAGATTATCCAACTGTTGGTAGACTTCAATTCCGTGGTGACGAAGGGGCAACCTCTGGCCTTGATTGATCCGCAGCCGTTCCAGGCGAGGGTGAGCCAAGCGCGGGCGGCGCTCAAGAGTGCACGGGGTAATCTGGCGAAAGCCAAGAACATGGCGGGCCAGCGGAAGCTGGAACGCGATCGCATGGCGACCCTTCTTCCGCAACAGTTCGTCTCACAAGCGGATCTCGACCTGGCTTCCACGAACTTTCGTGACGCCCAGGCTCAAGTGGACGTGTCTCAGGCGCAGGTGGATCAGGCTGCGGCCACGCTGTCTTCCGCCGAACTCGATCTTGGCTATACGACGATGTATTCACCCGTCGATGGCATCGTCGTGTCCCGGAATGTCGATGTCGGTCAAACAGTCGCGTCGAGTTTTCAAACGCCTACGCTGTTCGTGATCGCGCAAGATTTGGCTCAGATGCAGGTCAACACCAACGTCAGTGAATCCGATATCGGTGGTGTCGCGGAAGGCAAGGACGCGAGTTTCCGCGTCGATGCCTATCCGAAGGAGTTTTTCTCCGGCACGGTCACCCAAGTTCGGAACGCGCCGATCAGCATTCAAAATGTGGTGACCTATGATGTCGTGATCACAGTCGACAACCGTCAGCTCAAACTCAAACCGGGGATGACGGCGAACGTCATGATCGTGACGGCGAAGAAGGACGATCCGCTGCGCGTGCCGAACACCGCCCTCCGATTCAGGATGTCCGGTGTTTCCACGGATCGGAAGGTGACGCAAGTGTGGCTTTCCGATCAGAGCGGGCATATTCGCCCTATTCCCATCGCCACTGGCATTGCCGATTCCCTCTTTACTGAGGTGACCGACCAGGCGGTGAAGGAGGGTGACACCATCATTGTGGGGATTGAGACTCCGGAGGAGCAGGCCCAGAAAAAACTCCCACCGGGTTTCGATATGGGTCCCAAGATGAGATGAGGTACGCGGGCGACCTTTCAGCAATCAACAATCGTGGAGCCCTTTGACACTGACAGCTAACGGTTGACCTGGGACGACCATGGCATTTCTCTGGCTCACCATCCAATCCGCCCTGCGAGTCCTTCGCCGGAATCCCTTGCGGGCAGGACTGACCATGCTCGGTATTGTCATCGGTATCGGTGCCGTCGTGGCGATGGTGAGCCTCGGGCAAGGCGCGACCGCGTCGGTGCAAGCGGAGATTTCCAGCCTCGGCACCAACGTGCTGATCATTATTCCTGGCGCGACTACGGTGAGCGGGGTTCGGGGTGGCTTAGGTTCCGTCTCCACCCTCACGGTGGAGGACGCGCGCGACATCGAGAAAAAGGTCGGTGGCGTCAGCACGGTGGTCTATGCCACCCGGTCAGTGCTCCAGGCCGTCCATGAGAACAAAAATTGGAACACCGTGGTGCTGGGCACGACGGCGGAGTTCGTCGACGTGCGGAACTGGCCGGTAAAAGACGGCCTGTTTTTCACCCAGTCGGATGAAGATTCGGCAGCCAAAGTCGCGGTGCTGGGCAGGACCGTCGTGCAAAATCTGTTCGAGCCCGGCGATGAGGTGCTGGGCGCCCAGATTCGCATCAAGAATGTGCCCTTACGCGTGATCGGGGTGTTATCGTCCAAGGGCCAGTCGATGACGGGGCAGGACCAGGATGATCTGGTGATTCTGCCGTTCTCCACCGCCGAGCGGAAGGTCTTGGGCACGAAGTTCCTGGGCACGGTGGGGATTATCCTAGTCAGCACCCAGCACCGGCAGGACATTCCTGGTGCGGTGGAGGAGATTAAGGAGCTATTGCGGTCCCGCCATCGGATTCAGCCCTCAGAAGAAGACGATTTCACGATCCGCACCATGGAAGATGTCGCCAAGGCGACGGCCGGAGCCACGAAAACGATGATGGTGATGCTGCTCAGTATCGCGTCAATCTCGCTGGTCGTCGGTGGGATCGGCATCATGAACATCTTGCTCGTCTCGGTGACGGAACGCACCCGCGAGATCGGATTGCGCATGGCTGTTGGAGCGAAACGCACACACATCCTACTGCAGTTTCTGATCGAGGCCATCATTCTGACGACTATCGGCGGACTGGTAGGCGTGCTGACCGGTATCGCCGGCGCGCGGCTGCTGACCACTGTGGTGGGATGGCCCACCATTATTTCGACTCAAGCAATTGTGATCGCCTTCATCTTTTCCATTGCCGTGGGAATTTTCTTCGGACTCTATCCGGCGAATAAAGCATCGAAATTGAATCCCATCGATGCGCTCCGATACGAGTGAGGGGGGCATCAAGCATGGCGAATCTCGCACAGAATCAGGACATCGCCCAGCGATTGCGAGAAGTGGCGCAGATCCTGGAGGTGCAGGGGGCGAATCAGTTTCGCGTGCGAGCCTACCGCACGGCGGCGGAGACGATCGAACGCTTGCCGGATTCCGTTGCACAGCTGGCCCAGGAACAGGGCACGGACGGATTACAGGCCTTGCCCGGAATCGGGGTGAGCCTTGCGCGATCCATTCATACGCTGGTCGTCACTGGTCGACTTCCGATGTTGGATCGCTTGCGTGGCCACATGGACCCGATTGCTCTGCTCTCGTCCATTCCAGGGATCGGGTCAAGTCTTGCCCAACGTATCCACGACGATCTCGGTCTCGACACGCTGGAACAATTGGAAATGGCGGCGCACGACGGACGCTTGACGGAGGTCGAAGGGATCGGTCCCAAGAAACTCCAAGGCATCATCGACTCCCTCACCGCACGATTGGGACGCATTCGGCAGCGAACAGGCAAGACTTCCGGCCACCCCACAGCGGAACCTCCAGTAGAAGAACTCCTGGATGTGGACAGGGAATATCGCGAACAGGCTCAGGCGGGCAGTTTGCAGAGGATTGCGCCGCACCGCTTTAATCCCACTCGGGACGCCTGGTTGCCTATCCTTCATACGCAGCGAGGCATTCGCCACTACAGCGCCATGTTTTCGAATACGGCGTTGGCCCATCGGCTGAAGAAAACCCAGGACTGGGTCATTCTGTACGGCGACGATGCCGACGGTGAACGCCAATATACCGTGGTGACCGGCCACACACCTCCGTTGGCCGGGAAACGCCTGGTGCGCGGGCGAGAGAAGGACTGTGAGGCGCACTACCACCTTCACGAAGCCATGACCACAGCGGGGACCTCATCGGGCTCCTGATGTCGGCTGCCTTCCGTTAGTCCTCAGAGGAAATGGTCGTGTTGTCCTTGACGCAGAAGGGGTGGCCATGATTCGCATGCCGGGAAACAGTTACCAGGGGCTCTTGCCTCCGCTGACACAGGAGCAACGCGCGCTGGAGCAGGAACTCCGATCCGCTGTGCAGACGCTCGCTGGACGGATCGGCGAACGCAATGTGTTTCATCACGACAAGCTCGTCATGGCGGCGAATTACATTCGGGCGACGCTCGCGGCTTCTGGGTATGAGGTTCGCCGGCAACCTTACACGGTGGCGGGAAAGATCTGTGAAAATATCGAAGTGGAGGTGCGAGGGAGTCGGAGACCGGACGACATCATGGTCATCGGCGCACACTATGATTCGGTGCAGGGGAGTCCAGGCGCGAATGATAATGGGAGCGGTGTGGCCGCGATGCTGGCTTTGGCTCGTGCCTTCGCGAAGACCCAACCGACTTGTACACTACGATTTGTGGCGTTCACTAACGAGGAGCCGCCCTTCTTTCAAACCGCACACATGGGGAGCCGCATCTACGCCCAGCGCAGCCGCGAGCGTGGTGAGAGGATTGTGCTTATGCTCAGCCTGGAAACCATGGGGTACTTCTCAGATGAGCCAGGGAGCCAACATCTCCTCTTTCCATTGAATCTTATCTATCCCTCGACCGGAAATTTCATCGCCTTTGTCAGCAATGGGGAGAACGGGGCTTGGGTGCAGCGACTTATTGGGTCGTTTCGCCGACAGGCGCAGTTTCCCTCCGAAGGGGGAGCCATGTGGGGATTAATTCCCGGCGTGGGATGGTCGGACCATTGGGCCTTCTGGAAGGAGGGATTTCCGGCCGTCATGCTCACCGATACGGCCCCCTTTCGTTATCCCGCCTATCATTCGAACGACGATACACCTGAGAAAGTTCAGTATGATCGATTGGCCCGCGTGGTCTCCGGCCTGTACGCTGTCATTAGGGAAATGGCGAATGCACCAAAGTGAGGAAGGGCGGAGGTACGTCAGTTTCTCAACCGCATACTGCGGACAAACACCCCAGGTCTCGTAATGGCTCTGCAGCAAAATGCCACGGTTGTGTTTGTGCCGACTGCCATGCGCGGTGTAACCCCCTGTTCTCAGCGGCTGCGCAGGAGACGCAGTTGGCTCTCTGCCGACGGCACAGTTGATGCATTTACCTTCAGAAAGATTGGTAATAGGTTGATGCAGACTGCTTTGTTGGATATCCAAGACCTCACCTTCGCTGTGGGGCAACAGAAGATCCTCAATGGTCTTGGGTTGGTGATTCAGCCGCAAGAAATTCATGTACTCCTAGGCGCCAACGGATCAGGCAAGACCGCGCTTGCCTACCTGTTGATGGGGTGCGAGGGCTATGTGTCGAGTGCCGGATAGGTTCAATCAATGGCACCGCCATTCTTCCCTTCAAGAGGCATGAACGGGCCGAGTTGGGCCTGATTCTCGCGTGGCAAGAGCCAGCCCAGTTCGAAGGCGTCACGGTTCGCGAGTATCTGACCTTGTGCAAAGCAGGCTGGGATCCAGAACCGGCGCTCAGCCAAGTCGGTCTCCCTCCTGATCGCTATCGGAATTGTCGAGTGATAAGGGCCACAGCGGTGGGGAACGCCATCGAATCGAACTGGCTTCAGTCTTGTCCATGAAACTAAAACTAGCCATCCTCCATGAACCGGCGGCGGGGATCGACATGCTCTCGATCAATCACATCATCGATATTATTCGTTCTCTGAAAGAAGGCGGGGGATTGGCCCTGCGACCTTCAACCGAATAGACCCATCAACTTGCTCTGACAGAGGAGCGTTATGGCTGCTGCCGATAGAATTCGCGATCTGGCCAAGCAGGAATACAAATACGGCTTTGTGACAGACATTGAAGCGGAGGCTGCTCCTCCCGGGCTGAATGAAGACATCATTCGGCTGATCTCCGCCAAAAAGAAGGAGCCCAAGTTCATGCTGGAGTGGCGACTCAAGGCCTATCACCACTGGCTCACCATGACGGAACCCCAGTGGGCCAACGTTCGCCATCCGCCGATCAATTACCAGGACATCGTCTATTATTCGGCCCCGAAGACCCAGAAGCAGCCGACGAGCCTCGATGAGGTGGACCCATTGCTGTTGGCCACGTACAGGAAGCTCGGGATTCCCCTCCGCGAACAAGAAGTGCTCGCCGGGNNATCTGGCCAAGCAGGGCATCATCTTCTGTGCCTTTTCGGAGGCGGTGCAACAGCATCCCGACCTGATCCACAAGCATCTCGGCACGGTGGTGCCCTACTCCGATAACTTCTTTGCTGCGCTGAACGCCGCAGTGTTCAGCGACGGTTCGTTCTGCTACATCCCCAAGGGCGTCCGATGCCCGATGGAGCTGTCCACCTACTTTCGCATCAACGCGCCATTCATCGGCCAGTTCGAACGCACCTTAATCGTTGCCGAGGAAGGCAGTTACGTCAGCTACCTCGAAGGGTGCACCGCGCCCATGCGGTCGGAGCATCAACTGCACGCGGCAGTCGTGGAGCTGCTTGCTCAGGATCGCGCACAGATCAGATATGCGACGGTCCAGAATTGGTATCCAGGCGACAGCGCAGGCCAAGGCGGGATCTACAACTTTGTGACGAAGCGGGGAAGCTGTCTGGGAGTCGACTCCAAAATTTCCTGGACACAAGTCGAAGTGGGCTCGGCCATCACCTGGAAATACCCGAGCGTGATCCTGCAAGGGGACAACTCCGTCGGCGAGTTCTACTCGGTCGCCCTCACCACGCACCGCCAGCAGGCTGATACCGGCACCAAGATGATCCACATCGGCAGGAATACCAAGAGCACGATCGTCTCGAAGGGCATCTCCGCCGGGTATGCCCAGAACACGTATCGAGGCCTGGTGAAGATCCTCAAGAAAGCCTCCGGATGTCGAAATTACACCCAATGCCACTCCTTGTTGTTGGGCAATCGCTGCGGGGCCCACACCTTTCCGTCCATTGACGTGCAGAATGCTTCATCACAGGTGGAACCTGAAGCGTCGACGACCAGGATCGGCGACGACCAAATTTTCTACTGCCGGCAGCGCGGACTCTCGGCGGAGGACGCAGTCTCGTTGATCGTGAACGGCTTCTGCCATGACGTGTTCCAACAACTGCCGATGGAATTTGCCGTGGAGGCGCAGAAACTGCTCAACGTTCGACTCGAAGGGACCGTCGGATGAAAACGATGTCCACCCCGATACTCGAAATCAGACACCTCTCCACGGCGGCCGGGGGCAAAGAGATTTTGCGCGGCATGAATCTGACCGTGAACGCGGGGGAGGTCCATGCCGTGATGGGACCCAACGCCTCCGGCAAAAGCACGCTGACGCATGTCCTCGCCGGACGCGAGGGCTATGAGGTGACCGCCGGCGAAGTGCGCTACCAAGGGAGAGATCTGCTCGCGATGCTGCCGGAAGACCGTGCGCGGGAAGGCCTCTTCCTGGCGTTCCAGTATCCGATCGAGATCCCCGGGATGAAGATGATGCAGTTCCTGAAGGCGGCGCTCAACGCCATCAGGAAACATCGCGGTCTCGAAGAACTCGACGCGCTCGACTTTCTGACAATCGTGAAAGAGAAGATGCAGTTGCTGGGAATGGATCCGGACCTCCTGAATCGGCCGGTCAACGCGGGATTCTCCGGAGGCGAGAAAAAGCGCAATGAGATCCTGCAGATGGCGGTGCTCGACCCGACGCTGGCGATCCTGGACGAGACCGACTCCGGCCTCGACATCGATGCGCTGAAGATCGTCGCGAACGGCGTGAACAGCTTGCGACGCCAGGACCGCGCCATGATCCTGATCACGCACTATCAGCGGCTGCTCAACTATATTGTCCCCGATTTCGTGCACGTGCTCATCGATGGCCGGATCGTGAAGACCGGCGGAAGGGAACTGGCGCTCAGCGTCGAGGCACAGGGGTATGGTTGGTTGGGAGAAGACGTGAACCGTGAAGCGACCGATCTAGGACCGTGCGTTTAACGAGTAACGTCGAACAGTTTCCGGGGGGCTACCGACTCATGAAAGAAGCCCTGACAGCCACTGATCTCTACCGCGCAGAATTTTTACAATTCGAGCGGGAAGTCGGCGGGATCGCATCGGTCTGGCTACAGCAGCTCCGCCACGCTGCGATTGCCCGCTTCACCGAGATGGGATTCCCGACCACTCTCGAGGAAGCGTGGCGGCACACCAGCGTGGCCTCGCTGTCGGAGAGTCCATTTCCACTTGCGAGACACCTCTGTGCAATACCGAGAGCAGAGCTGGAGCCGGTGACGTCCTGGATGGGAGCCGGCTACCGGCTGGTCTTCGTGAACGGCTCGTTCTCGTCGCTCCACTCCTCGCTGTTGCCTCTGCCGCACGGCCTGAAGGCAGGCAGCTTAGCCGACGCCCTTGGCTGCGATTCAAGCCTCCTGGAATCCCATCTGGGCCGATACGCTCGCTGTGAAGACCATGCCTTTGTCGCCCTCAATACCGCCTTCCTCAGCGATGGGGCTGTGGTGTACATCCCTCCCAACACGGTGATCGAGGAGCCGCTGCATCTGTTGTTCGTCTCCCGTCCGAATGGGAGAGCGACGATGTCCCATCCCCGAACCGTCATCGTGGCAGGTCCCAACAGCCGCGCGACGATCGTCGAGAGTTACTTCGGACTACCAGAGGACCTCTATCTCACCAACGCCGTGACCGAAGTCGTACTTGCCGAGAATGCCGCGCTCGACCACCATGTGCTCCAGCAGGAAAGTACTACGGCGTTTCACTTCTTGACCCTTGCCGTCCATCAGGACCGCCATAGCACCTTCACGTCTCACACCCTTGCGACAGGAGGCGCGCTCGCGCGGAGTGAGATCCACTGTGAACTGGCGGGCGAAGGGACCACCTGCATGCTCCGCGGGGTGGGCGCCGTCGCCGGCCGACAGCATCTGGACACGCAAACACAGATCGACCATGCCAAGTCGCACGGCACGAGCCAGCAACTGTACAAGGGCATCCTGGGCGGGCACGCAGAGGGGGTGTTCAACGGGAAGATTCTGGTGCGGCAGGATGCGCAGAAGACCGATGCCCGGCAAACCAATAACAACCTCTTGCTCTCCGAGGATACGGTGATTCACACGAAGCCGCAGCTCGAGATCTTTGCCGATGACGTGAAGTGCGCTCACGGAGCGACCGTCGGGAGGCTTGATGAAGAGGCGGTGTTTTACCTCCGCTCCCGAGGGATCGGATTGGAGACCGCGCGGAGCCTGATGACCTATGCGTTCGGGAGCGAAACGATCAACCTCGTGACGAACGAGATGATTCGAGATCGGCTCGCGGAGCTGTTGGCTCAATGGATTTCACAGACCTGCGGCCGGAGCTTTTCCCTATGAGACCAAGCCAGGGCAGAGGGCCCAACCAGCAGTCGCTACGTCTCCCCCTGGACATGGGCAGGATCAGGCAGGACTTTCCGATCCTCAAGCAGCGGATTCACGGCAAGCCGCTGGTCTACCTCGACAACGCGGCCTCCGCTCAGAAGCCGCAGGCGGTGATCGATGCGCTCAGCCGTTTCTACTCAACAAGCTATGCCAACGTTCACCGCGGTATCCACCAGCTCAGCGAACAGGCGACAGAAACGTACGAGACTGCCCGCCTGTCGGTTCAACGCTTCATCGGCGCCGCCGAGGCGAACGAGATCATCTTTGTCCGAGGCACAACCGAAGCCATCAACCTGGTCGCGCAAACCTACGGCAGGACGCACCTACAGGCCGGAGATGAAATCCTCATCTCCACGATGGAACACCACTCCAACATCGTGCCCTGGCAGATGCTCTGCGAGGCAACGGGCGCCATTCTACGTGTTGTCCAGATCAGCGACGACGGCGAGCTTCTGCTCGACGACTACGAGAGGCTGGTGACGACAAAAACGAGGTTGATCGCGATCGCCCATATATCGAACGTGCTCGGCACCATCAATCCCATCCGGAAAATCGTCGAGATCGCCCACCGCCACCAGGTGCCGGTGCTCGTCGATGGCGCCCAGGCCGCACCGCATGTGGCGCTGGATATGCAAGCGCTCGACTGCGACTTCTATGCATTTTCCGGCCACAAACTGTTCGGACCGACCGGCATCGGCGTCCTGTACGGCAAAGCTTCTCTGCTCGAAGCCATGCCTCCCTATCAAGGAGGAGGCCACATGATTCAATCGGTCACGTTTGAGAAGACCACCTACAACACAGTGCCGGACAGGTTTGAGGCTGGAACACCAAACATCGCGGGGGTCGTCGGCCTTGGTGCAGCGATCGAGTACGTGAACGAGATCGGCCTGGAAGCAATCAGAGCCTACGAGGGGGAACTCTTAGCTTATGCGACGGATCAGCTTTCCAGGATCTCAGGCGTGCGGCTCATCGGGACGGCCAAAGAAAAGGTTGGAGTGCTCTCCTTCGTTGTCGACGGAATACATCCCCACGATCTGGGGACCCTACTGGACAATGAAGGGATTGCTATCAGGGCCGGGCACCACTGCGCGCAACCACTGATGAGCCGCTTTGGTATACCGGCCACAGCCAGGGCATCTCTCGCCTTCTACAATACAAGGGCAGACATCGACGCCCTCACAGCGGGCATTCACCAAGCCATCGAGTTTTTCACATGACACTGGACATGCGGGAACTCTACCAGGAAGCGATTCTGGACCATAACCGAAAGCCGCGAAACTTCCGCAAGCTGGAGGGAGCCTGCCGAACCGCCGAGGGGTTCAACCCGCTCTGTGGCGACAAATTACGGATCTACCTCAAGATCGAGAACGATCTGGTGAGTGATGTCAGTTTCGAGGGCTCCGGCTGCGCGATCTCCATTGCTTCTGCGTCAATGATGACGGAAAGCGTGAAAGGGCGCACCGTGTCAGCCGTACACAGGCTCTTCGAGGAGTTTCACGCCTTACTCACCGCCAAGCCCGATGCAGGACCGGAATCGAACGAACTCGGCAAACTGGTGGTCTTTGCCGGTGTGCGCGAGTTTCCCATCAGAGTCAAATGCGCCACCTTGCCCTGGCATGCGCTTCGCGCCGCCATCGAGAACAAGCCGAAGACCGTCTCGACGGACTCGCCCACACTTTCGGGAAGTCCTTCCATGACCGCCGATCGGGTGCGCGAGATCGAGAACAAGGTCATCGAAGNNATTTATGGCCTCGCCGTCGAGTCATCGGGGACTGTCGCCATCTCCATGACCCTGACCGCCCCCGGCTGCCCCGTCGCCTGGATGATCATGCGAGAAGTGGACAGCAAGGTCAGGGCCATTCCCGGCATTGCGGACGTCAAGGTTGATCTGACCTGGGATCCTCCCTGGGGCCGCGACATGATGTCCGAGGTCGCGAAGCTCCAGCTTGGCTTGTAATGGGCTCGACAAGAGGCTGAGGTTCAGGGTGAGGCTTAGATTGAAAGAGTTGGTTTTTCGATGTGTCGGTCTCTCAGCCTTCACCTCAATCCTGTTGTTGTTCGTTGTTCCCGGCTGCGGGGAGGACCTCGAGAGGAAGCCGATGACTGCAAATTCCACGCGCCAGGCCGAGCGCGACATGATGGTGGATGAGCAGATCATTCCCCGTGGCATCAAGGACCCAACCGTCCTCGCCGCGATGCGTCGCATTCCCCGCCACAGGTTCATGCCCGCCCTCTACTCCGCGTTCGCCTATCACGACGGCCCTCTCCCGATCGGCCACAGTCAGACCATCTCGCAACCCTCTCTCGTCGCGCTCATGACTGAAGCGCTCGCCTTACAGGGCGCCAAGAAGGTGCTTGAGATTGGAACCGGATCCGGATACCAGGCTGCGGTCCTGGCCGAGATTGTGCCTATGGTCTTCACCATCGAAATCGTCGAGCCCCTGGCGACAGAGGCCGCGCAAACGCTGGCGGAACTTGGCTACCGCAACATCTCCTTCCGCGTCGGTGACGGCTATCAAGGCTGGCCGGAGGAAGCCCCGTTCGACGCCATCATCGTGACCGCCGCGCCCGATCACGTGCCGCAACCGCTCCTCGATCAACTCGCCGTTGGTGGAAGGCTGATTCTCCCGGTCGGCAAAGTCTTCCAGGAGTTGGCGCTTTATCGCCGGACCAAAGACGGCTATGAACGCACGGTGCTGACGCTGGTTCGCTTTGTTCCACTGATCCGCAAGGACCAATCCGCCCAACCAGATAAGCGGTGACCGATGGATTCGCCTCGCTCGGAACTCCCACGCCGCATCGGAGGCTTTACCGCCGGCTGTGTATTGATCAGCAACGTTGTCGGGAGCGGCATCTTCACGACGACCGGATTCATGGCTCGCGATCTCGGCCATCCCGGGCTGATCCTGGCAATCTGGTTCTTCGGAGCCTTGCTGGCCCTCGCGGGTGCGCTATCGTACAGCGAGTTAGGAACGGCTCTGCCGGTCGCGGGAGGAGAATACGCCTACCTGCGCCGCGCCTATGGCCCCTGTGTCGGATTCCTCAGCGGATGGACGTCGTTCACAGTCGGCTTCAGCGCCGCCATTGCGGCAGGGGCCATAAGCTTTTCCGCGTATCTGCTTCAGCTGGCTCCCTTCTACAGTGAGAATGGTCCCCTGTCGACGGGGATTGCGTTGACGCTGATCTGGATCGTCACCGGGTTTCACCTCGCCGGTGTAGGAGCCAGTGGATTCCTCCAACGGCTGCTGACCATTCTGAACATCGGAGCCATTCTGATCCTCGTCCTGGGAGTGCTGATGCTCGGGAAGGGAAACTGGAGCCACTTCAGCCTCTCTGCCCCCGACATCACCCCCGGCTTTGGAGCGACGATGGTCTCGCTGATTTTCGTTACCTACGCCTACTCGGGCTGGAATGCGGCCGCCTATGTGGCGGGAGAAATCGTCGATCCAGGACGCACCATCCCGCGGGCCATGATCGGCGGCACCCTCTTCGTGGGGTTGCTGTATCTTGTCGTGAACGGGATCTATCTCTATGCGCTGCCCGTCACTGAGCTGGGGCAACCACCGATCCTCCCCGTGGCGAACAAGGTGGCCGCGGCCATGCTGGGCCCAACAGGCACCCTCTTGGTGACGGTCCTTCTCTGTCTCTCGATCGCCGGAGCCGTGAGCGCCATGGTGTGGGTCGGACCCCGCGTGTACTACGCGATGGCCTGCGACGGGGTGATTCCTGCCTACTTCTCGAAAACCACAGGCCTGAGCGGGACCCCATTGAATGCCATCGTGCTGCAGAGCCTCTGGGCGTCGGTCCTGATCCTGTCCAGCACCTTCGAGAGGCTGGTCATTTACAGCGGCGTCGTCCTCGCCATCTTTAGCGCGCTGGCGGTGGGCTCACTGATGGTCCTTCGCCGGCGAAATCCTGAGTTGGCGCGGCCCTATCTGGTGCCGCTCTATCCTCTTGTGCCGCTCTGCTACGTCGTACTGTCGTCCGCGATTGCCGTCTATGGCCTCCTTGAACGGCCTATTGAAGCCGGGCTGGGCATCGCGACCGTCCTAGCAGGGGTGCCGCTGTATGTTCTTTGGACACAAATGCGTGGCCTGCAGCGGAACTGAAACAGGATGGGGACCGGTGAGTACCAACGGGAGCCCTACAACCACTCCCGCTCAGCCTTCTTATGCTGCTCCCCCCACAAGGAACTGAGCCGCAGGTCCAGGAATGAATGGGCGCCCGGCTTCAGCTGAGGCAACGAACGGGCAGCCGCGAGCATCATGTGTGCCGTCAGCAGAGATTCATCGAACCTCGCTTCGAGCAGAAATTGTTGATGCCCCAGGTGCCCCGCCACACCTCGACGTTCGAGCAGGACCCCGCGCCCTTCTTGCTCAAGCGCGGCGATATTCTCAACCGGAAACACCAGGGTCTCGTCATTGAGAAACAGGGGATCGGCGCGGATCGCCTCACTGACCCGATCGGCATCGACTCTCTGTTACAACTCCACATACACATCGCGCTGTCGTCTGCCGTTTGTGGCACGCTGTTCGGTGCAGAGCGCTTCCTTGACGCCGGCAATCGCCGTGTGGTGGAGGCTCACGCCGACGCGATGCGAAGTCTCGGTGTAGCCCTCCGGAGCCAAGAGCGCGAAGAGGGACCGAAAGAGGGACAGCGCTCCGGGATCCCACCCGGCACCGACGATGGCGGGATTTTGTGGCGAACGGCTAACCGGTGAATCTCGTCGCGATGTGCCTGAAAGGCCTCTCCGTGAAGCACGGAGGATTCGACGATGGAGATTTTATGTTGAAGACACTCATGAGCTGCATCCAGGATCTGCACGCACAGGAGCGTGCCCTCCACAGTCTGAACTTGCGCTACATATGAGACGACCGGAATCTTGCAGAACGCCTCAGGTAGTGATTGCGCCAGACTGTCAAGGCGTCGAACCACTGCCCCCAAAACAAGATCCTTACTATCAAGTAAGGAATCCGCACAGACCTTTCCCTCTCTCCCGAAACCCACCACCGCGAGACACAATGGTTTCATGCTCGTATGAGGTATGAGCCTTCCACTCTCACACAGATGTGACCCTTCCAATGGGCCGATCACCACCTCCACAACACGATTTCCGGCTCTCTTCTGGCAACCGGGGGTGTCGCCCTTTGGATACCCGATGATGACGGAAACACCACGGTGTAGTCCGGCGGAATGGCGAGTGCGCGCTTGGTCCTCGCTAGATTCAGCCACGGCCGCGCGAACCCCATCGGGCAGGTTCCCAAACCCGTCGCATGAGCGGCCAGCATCAGGTTTTGAGCAGCGAGCGAGCAATCCTCCTCTGCATGCACCCCCTCGGCCTTCATGCAGACGATGGTGTCGTATCGTCGAACGGGGGAGTCACTCCTGCCGTTCCAAAGTGGTCGTGCTTATGAGAACGGCTTCAGCCTCACTGGTTGTCGACGTGCGCCCCATCGTCCAGGTTTTGCCTCGAACACTCCGGCACAAGGCGTGCCGCAGACACGACAGGTCCCCTCAGCGGTAAGGTTCCACTCGCTCAACTCATACCAGTCCCGTCCGATGAGGTTCTGGCCGCACTCATGACAGGAGGTGCTCCCGCCTTCCCGGTCGGAGACGTTGCCGGTATAGGCATAGCGGATGCCGTTCTTCATCGCGATCTGGCGGGCCATGGTCAGGGTGGCAGGGGGGGTGGGCCGGCTCTCGATCATCTTCCAATCTGGATGAAAGGCTGTGAAGTGGAGTGGCACGTCCGGCCCAAGATGCTCAACCACCCATTGCGTCAGGGCCTCGATTTCCTGCTCGGAATCGTTTTCGCCAGGGATGAGCAGGGTCGTGATCTCGAGCCAGACCGTGGTCTGGTGTTTGAGATAGACCAGCGTCTCTAGCACCGGCTGGAGATGAGACCCGGTGACTTGGTGATAGAACCGCTCAGTAAAAGCCTTGAGATCCACGTTGGCGGCATCCATGTACCGGTAGAACTCGGCTCGGGGTTCGTCGCAGACATAGCCTGCTGTCACCGCGACGGACTTGATGCCGCGCTCACGACAGGCTTGTGCGACATCAATCGCGTATTCATGGAAGATCACCGGATCATTGTAGGTGTATGCGACACTTCGACAACCGAGCTCCGATGCAGCTAGGGCGATTGTCTCGGGCGAGGCTTCGTCGGTCAAGGTATCCATTTCACGGGACCTGCTCATGTCCCAGTTCTGACAGAACTTGCAGGCCAGGTTACATCCAGCCGTGCCGAATGACAGAACCGGTGTGCCGGGCAGGAAGTGATTCAGCGGTTTCTTCTCGATCGGATCCACACAAAACCCGCTTGATCGCCCATATGTAGTCAGGACGATCTGATCCTCTTGGCGTTGGCGCACGAAGCACAGGCCCTGCTGCCCCTCTTGGAGTGCGCAGAACCGCGGGCAGAGGTCGCACTGGATCCGGACGTCATCCAGCCGGTGCCAGTATTTGGTGGGACAGTTAATGGTCGAACGTATCATGGCTGAATTTCATAGGCTCTTGGAGAGCATCATTATACCAACTCAAACCGCCTGCTTGTGCAGTCTTCAACACCAGGCTCTCATCGTTGGTCGGCAGCGGAGAGGCCATCATCGTATGCCAGGTGTCGATCGACAGACATGCTATTGGACAGTGTGAGACCAGATGGTGGAGCCCAGATTTTGGGGGCAGGAGGAGAACAACCGCCCAGCATGATACTGGCACTAAGAAGGCAGATGACGGTCAGACGACGAATGATCCAATTGCTGGCCATGGAAGGACCTCCTCACAACAAGTTTTGATGGTCTCTGAAATCCGCTGCTCCTGACGGATACAATGCGGTATGTCGCCTCTCGATTCGCCGATCGTTCAGCCGATGGCCTTCTTTGCCGATGCGATGCTCGGCAGACTGGCGCGCTGGCTCAGAATGCTCGGGTACGATACGGCTTACGAAAAGGACCTTTGTGACGAGGCGGTGATCGCGCGTGTTGTGACAGAACATCGCTGGTTGCTCACTCGGGATGGCTACCTTGTGCAACGCAAGGTTCTTCGAGATCGCCATACGCTCATTGTCAGCGACCATCTGCACGATCAACTCCGGCAACTCCGATCGGAGCTGCATCTTGAGCTTGACTTCGGTGACAGCACTGCAAGCCGGTGTACAGCATGCAACAGCCTTCTGAAACCGATCCCTCACGAGAAAGCCGCTCGCACCGTCCCTGCCTATGTCGCCAGCCGACAGACCCAGTTTGTGCAATGTCCGAACTGCGGACAAATCTATTGGCCGGGTACACACTGGACGCATATGCTCACTCGTCTCCAAGAACTAAGGGCCTCATGAGAGTATGGGGCTGCCTCCCGTTGATGCTGTTCCTGACTCTCCTGGCTCTCCTTCCATTCGCATTCGGGCAACTGTTCGCGACGGCGTTAATGAGGTTCCGGCTAGAGCCTTCAACCGCTGATGGCATTGTCCTGTCCGGCATCGTCGCCGCCTACCTCGCGTGAATCACTGTCCGATGTAATGACCCTGCCGTGTGTTATCTCTTAGAACATCTCGATCATTCCCATACCGTCGTGGAAGACAGCCCTGGTACCGAAGGCGGCGCATTTCGCCTGCATCGTCCTTTTCAGGAAGTCCACTTCCTGATCCTGTGCCAGCCGGACTAAAAAGTTTGCGATGCGCACGGGATGCAGGAGGAGACGCGCGAGCCGACCGCGTTCGAGTTCCACCACGAACAAGAAAGACAAATCGTTGCGTTCGGCTGGATCGACGGCATAGTCGTCGATGAAATCGCCGGTTGAATAGAGGATGGCCTTGCCCTTGTAGATTTCGATGCCTTGCGGGGTGTGGTTGGAGTGACCCCAGTACAGATCGGCTCCGAAATCGATGATCTGATGGGCGAGCGTCCGCATGGCCGGCGAGGGCGCACCCCAATTGGGCCCAATGTGCGCGCTGACCATCACGAGATCAGCCTGATTGCGAGTCCGCCTCAGCAGATCCGCAAGCCGAGACCGATAGGGTTCGAGTAGTCCCTTCGCATCATAGGCAATGTAGTGCGTGCCAGGCTTCTTTTCCCCCGCTTCCCATTCTGGTTCGTTGTCTGTGAGTGCAACGACGCCGAGCCGGCCTTGCGGCAAGTCCAGGATGGCCGGTGTGAGCGCCTCCATTATTGAGGCCCCGGCTCCCGTTCGTTTGATACCGGCCTGGTCGAGCAGTGCCAGACACTCGGCCAATGCCTCCGTCCCATAATCCAAGACATGATTGTTAGCCAAGGTGACGCAGTCAATCTTGGCGGCGCGCAGAAAGTCGATGGCACGGGGATGGGCACGAAAATGAAAGGCTTTGGAATCAGGTTGCCACTCTCGCCCCCGGTCGCTGATCACACATTCCAGGTTGATCAGCCGTCGGTCCGCTTTGAGCAATAGCGGCAACACATCACCCCAGATTCTGTCCGGTCCGATCGCCTGACGACGGATCACAGACTGATCGACCAGCCGACCGAACATCACGTCGCCAGTGAGTGCGATCTGTGTGGGTGTCATGACATCGGCTCCCAGCCGTCAGCCCCTACGTCTGGCGATTGCAATCCGCTCCTTCAGGTCTTCGGGATCGAATACGCCTTGCCAGTTGAGGACCTTCTCGTCATTGGCTGAGGTGATCGCGACCGTTCCGATTCCCATCAAGTCCGCGATCAGGCCTTTTTTCACGGAAAGGTCGCCGATGTCCGCCAAGGCAATGGATTGCATCTCTTTCCCTGTCCACGTGTTTTTCATGAGCACACGAGCGGTGGTGAGCCCATATTCTGTCCAGGACCGCAATCCTGCCGCGCACAAGAGCAGCACGCCCGTGCCAAGAGCCCACATTTCCCACCCAGGCAAGCCCAGTTTCATGAAAAGCGCGGCGCGAAACGCAGTCATCGCCGCGATCAAATAGAGCCACGCAAATTGGCTCCAGGAAGCGCGGCCTTTCCACAGTACTCTTTCGTTTGTCGATTCGGGTTGCATCATCTGCGTTGAGGTATTGATCTAGAGTCCAGCTAGGATTACATGTCTACTCTACTTGCAAGAACTGTGGCAGGTAAGAGTGGGGTCGTGGATGACCCCATAACGCTGAGCCCTTTGCCGCTTCTATCCTTTCCATTGGCGCGAATCTCCACATGCCGAAGGGGAAGGCTGGTGACTTTTGCGACAGCACCCATGCCTTTCTCTCTACTCTATGTTTCCCAAAGAGCTGGAACCTCAATGCTCTGGCCTCTGGCTCTTTCAGCTTCCCATGGTCTATCCCTTGCAGAGGGTATAGTCGAGTCAGGAGTGCTGTTATGACTTGGAAACCTATCATCAAGTCGCGCCGAGACTGGGACATCGTTCCCAATCTTCACGATTACGAGGCAATCCGCACGACGTTCTCTTGGGAACAGGCCCGCGGTGAGTTGGATGGCCTTCCTGGTCATCAGGGACTGAACATCGCGCATGAGGCGGTGGATCGTCATGCAAATGGAGCACGCGCGCAACATTTGGCGATTCGTTGGCTGGGAAAGAACGGCCAGGTCCAGGACTATTCGTATCGCCAGTTGCAGGATCTCACCAACCGGTTTGCCAATGTCCTGAAAGGTCTCGGCGTCGAGACGGGGGACCGGGTCTTTGTCCTTGCCGGACGGATTCCCGAGCTTTATATCACCGTGCTTGGGGCGCTCAAGCACCGTTGAGTGTGTTGCCCGCTCTTTTCCGCCTTCGGGCCGGAACCGATTCGCGCGCGGTTGGCGATTGGCCAAGCCAAAGTCCTCATCACCACCGAGTCCCTATATCAGCGAAAGGTGGCCAGTATTCGTGCATCGATTCCCAGTTTGGAACATATCCTCTTGATCCGAGAAGACAAAGAGGCACCGATGGTTTCCGGCACCCACGATTTCTCACAGCTTCTGGCTGACGCCGGTCCGGACTACTCGATTCAACCCACGGACCCGGAAGATATCGCGTTGCTTCATTTTACCAGCGGCACGACTGGCACGCCGAAAGGCGCCATCCATGTGCATAACGCCGTTCAGGCCCACCACATCACCGGAAAACTGGCACTCGACTTCCATAAAGACGACGTCTTCTGGTGCACGGCAGATCCAGGCTGGGTCACAGGAACGTCCTACGGTATTATCGCGCCCCTCACCAGCGGCATCACGAGCATCGTGGACGAAGCGGATTTCGAGGCGGAGCGATGGTACCGCCTGCTCCAGGACCAACACGTGTCGGTGTGGTACACCGCCCCGACGGCCATTCGCATGATGATGAAAATCGGCACGGACCCGATTCGCAAGTACGACCTACAGCACCTTCGGTTCCTCGCGAGTGTCGGTGAGCCTCTCAATCCGGAAGCCGTGGTGTGGGGTGAGGAAGCCTTCGGCCACCCGTTTCATGACAACTGGTGGCAAACGGAGACGGGCGGGATCATGATCGCCAACTATGCGGGGATGGATATTCGACCCGGTTCGATGGGGCGACCGCTGCCAGGGATTGACGCGGCGATCGTGCGGAAGACGGAGGCCGGAGAGGTGTTCGAAGTGCATGAACCGAACGTGCAAGGCGAACTGGCCTTACGTCCCGGCTGGCCCTCTATGTTCCGCGGGTACTGGAACGAGCGGGAGCGCTACAAGAAGTGTTTCGCCGATGGGTGGTATCTCACCGGGGACCTTGCCAAACGGGATGCGGATGGATATTTCTGGTTCGTCGGGCGGGCGGACGATGTGATTAAGACCTCCGGCCACCTGATTGGACCGTTTGAAGTCGAAAGCGTGCTCATCGAACACAAGGCGGTGGCAGAAGCCGGGGTGATCGGAAAACCGGATCCGGTGGCCATGGAAATCGTCAAGGCCTTTGTGTCGCTGAAGGATGGGTATGAGCCGAGCGACCAACTCCGGCTTGAGCTGCTCGGTTTTGCTCGGGCCAGGCTTGGCGCTGCAGTCGCGCCGAAGGAGATCGCCTTCTTGCCCAGTCTCCCGAAGACCCGAAGCGGCAAAATCATGCGCCGCCTACTCAAGGCCCGTGAATTGGGGCTGCCGGAAGGGGATACCTCCACACTGGAGGCAGGCTAATGGAGATAGCTGCAGCTCACACACAGGCGCGTGAACAGCTTCGACAGATGTTGCGCATTCGACGTTTTGAGGAGAAGGCGGCGGAGCTGTATAGCCTGGGCAAGATCCGAGGGTTCCTCCATTTGTACATCGGCGAGGAGGCCGTAGCCGTTGGCGCACTCCCTGTCTTTACACCTGACGATGCCATCGTCGCGACGTATCGCGAACACGGTCATGCGCTCGTGCGTGGCACACCGATGGGGCTACTCATGGCGGAACTCTATGGCAAAGCCACCGGCTGCGCACGAGGACGCGGCGGGTCGATGCATTTCTTCGACGCCGCGCGCAAGTTGTATGGAGGTCTGGCCATCGTCGCAGGGGGGCTTCCTGTCGCAGTGGGCCTGGCGTTAGCCGATCAGTTGCAGAAGCGACCACACGTGACCGCGTGTTTTTTCGGCGACGGCGCCGTGGCGGAGGGTGAGTTTCACGAATCGTTGAACCTGGCGGCGCTCTGGAAACTGCCGGTCATTTTTTTGTGCGAAAACAATCTCTACGCGATGGGCACCGCGCTGGCGCGTCATCAATCCCAACCCGATATTGCGCGGAAAGCCCAAGCCTATGCCATGCAGGCTGAAGCGGTCGATGGGATGGATGTGCTCGCGGTCCATCAGGCGACGACAAACGCCGTCGCGTTCGTGCGCCAAGGGAACGGGCCCTATCTGATTGAGTATCGGACCTATCGATTCCGTGCCCACTCTATGTACGACGCCGAGCTGTACCGTACGAAAGAAGAAGTCCAGGAATGGAAGACTCGTGATCCGATTGCCCTTTTCGCCACGCGACTACGTGAAGAGGGCCTGTTGACGGATACAGATCTGAGCAGCCTCGAAGCGGAGATTGCCTCGGAGATTCAAGAGGCCGTGGCCTTCGCCGAAGCCAGTCCTTGGGAGCCGGTCGAGGACCTGACGAAAGACGTATACACCAACCGGTGAGACGGCAGGATGGAGACGCAAAGTGAACGATTGGAGCCCAGCAGGGCAAGAAGCTTTTCTCGCTCTGTCACACAGTTCTCACCCTGCCAGGTTAGGGATAACCATGGTGTCCGCTTGAAATTCATTCTTCTTACAGGCAGGTCAACAGGAACACTGGATAAAGGATGCTCAAAAAGGCCGTCCAGCGCGGCCGCAGCAAGCGAGGAGACGACGCGTACCCTGGCGGTACGTGGAGTTTCCGAGCGACGCGAGAACAAAGCTGGCGGCCTTTTTCAGCATCCTGTGAGGGATGGCGGCGGCGTATGATCACGATGACCTACCGAGAGGCCGTGCGAGCCGGGCTGCGCGAGGCGCTCCTGAGTGATCCGCGAGTGTTTCTGATGGGCGAAGATGTCGGTCGGTACGGTGGGACCTATGCCTGCACCAAAGGGTTCCTTGATGAGTTCGGTCCAGAGCGCATTCGCGATACGCCGCTGTCTGAGTCCGTGTTTGTTGGGGCCGGCATCGGCGCGGCGCTCGGTGGCATGAGACCCATCGTGGAAGTGATGACCGTGAATTTCAGTCTCCTGGCGCTGGACCAGATTGTGAACAATGCCGCGACAATTCGACACATGTCCGGTGGACAGTTCAGCATCCCTCTTATCATCCGTATGGCGACGGGAGCTGGCCGACAGGTCGCTGCGCAGCATTCGCACAGTTTCGAAGGCTGGTATGCGCATATCCCGGGCATCACCGTTCTGACCCCGGCGACGGTGACCGACGCCAAAGGCATGCTGCTCACCGCGCTCCACGAGCCGGATCCGGTCTTGATTTTCGAGCATGCCTATTTGTATTCGCAGTCTGGCGAACTGGACGAGCAGGCGCTTCCTGTCGACATCAGTCGGGCTGCGATTCGCCGCCAGGGAACAGACATTTCGCTCATTACTTTCGGTGGCTGCCTCTGGAAGTGTCTGGAAGCCGCAGAGCAATTGGCCATCCAAGGCATTCAGGCGGATGTTGTCGACTTGCGTGTGCTTCGTCCGCTCGACATCGCGACCGTCCTGGCTTCCGTCAAGAAGACCCATCGTGCCGTCGTCGTGGACGAAGGGTGGAGGACCGGGAGTTTCGCGGCAGAGATCAGCGCGCAGATTATGGAAGGCGGATTCTACGATTTAGATGGGCCCGTCGCGCGAGTGTGTAGTGTAGAAGTCCCCATCCCATACCCCAAGCATTTGGAAGACGCCGCGCTTCCGCAAGTCGATGGTATCGTGGCAGCCGTCAGAAAACTCGTGAGGTAATCGATGCGAGATACCACCGATCTTCTTGCTCCTTGTGGCAGTCTGTTTATCCACCAGCCTCACGCATGCCAAGGCACGTGCTTTCCCGATCACCTCTCACAGGTCTGCCAACATGGCTGAATTCGTCATGCCGACATTGGGCTCGGATATGGAGTCCGGCACGTTGATCGCCTGGAAAAAGAAGGTTGGCGATCATGTGATGAAAGGCGACATTATTGCCGAGGTGGACACAGCCAAAGCCGCCCTTGATATCGAGGTATTCACGAGCGGGACGATCGAACAATTTTTTGTTCAGCCGGGTCAGGAGGTGCCGGTCGGCACAGTCATGGCGATCATTCGTGAGGATGGCGAATCGCCTGGCGTCGGTTCGCCGACAAAACGTGCAGAAGCTGTTCAGTCGGCTCCACCGACTCTGACTGCGCCACCGCCAGCCTCTGTCGCGCCATTGCCCGTATCATCACCAAAAACACCCTCCAAACCACAGTCCGCTGGTGAAGTATCTCGTCTCCGTATTTCTCCATCAGCCAGGCAATTGGCCGTGGAGCGTGGAGTAGACCCCGCGACCGTACAAGGCACAGGCCCTGATGGAGTCATCACCCGCGAAGATATCCAACGCGCGGCTACTAGCAAGCCCGCTGTGCCTCAGCCCTCGGACACCGCCGCAGATCGCCAAGCTCGCATGAGACAGGCCATTGCCGCGGCCATGGCTCGTTCCAAACGAGAGATCCCTCACTACTATTTGAGCACAACGATCGATATGGGTGTCGCCACAGCCTGGTTGAAGGAAGAAAACCAGAAACGAGGTGTGCCTGATCGACTCCTCTATGGCGTGTTGTTGATTAAAGCCGTGGCACTTGCTTTGCGGGAGGTTCCGGAGTTAAACGCGATCTGGAAGGACGGGCAGGCTGAACAACGTGATGGGGTGCATGTGGGGGTGGCCATCTCACTCCGACAGAGCGGACTTGTCGCCCCTGCGCTTCATGACACGGATAAACAAAGTCTTTCCGACCTCATGCATAATTTTCAGGATCTCGTGAAGCGGGCACGGGCTGGTTCCTTGCGCAGTTCAGAACTCTCCGAGCCCACCATCACCGTCACGAGCCTCGGCGAGCAGGGGGTGGAAACGGTGTTCGGCGTAATCTATCCTCCGCAGGTGGCACTGGTCGGGTTCGGGAAACTGGTCGAGCGCCCCTGGATCGTCAGCGGTCAGGTCGTCGCACGGCCTGTGATCACCGCGTCTCTTTCAGCCGATCATCGGGTCACGGACGGCCATCGCGGAGGGCTGTTTTTAGCTGCCATCGACCGCGTATTACAGGAGCCAAGTTGCTTATGATGCCGCCATTGACTCGGGAAGCTGTGAAAGAAACAGTGCTCAGGATTCTCGGACAGATTGCGCCGGAAGCCGATCTTGGTTCATTGAAACCGGACATCAGCTTTCGCGATCAGCTCGATATCGATTCCATGGATTTCTTAAACTTCGTCATCGCCTTGCACGACGCCTTGAAGGTGGAGATTCCAGAGGTGGACTATCCCAAGTACGTGACCCTGAACTCCTGCATCGACCGCCTAAGCAGTCCCCGCTGACACGACAGCTCCGATCACACCTTCGCGTCGTTCGTGAAGCGTGAAGCGAGTTCAGGTTCCGACAACTTGAAACATGGAACCTGAAACTTGAAACGTCTCTCGTTCCGGATTCTGACGCTTCACGTTTCACGAACGACGCTTCACGCTTTTTGAGCACGCAGGTTATTGAGCCTGGTGAAGACGGATATAACGATCCGCCGCCCAACCAGACAGAATCCCGACGGCACAGCCGGCGGCGGCGAGATACCAGATGCCGTGATAGTCGGTCAGGGTGTGACCGGCTTGCCCGGCGACTTGCAGGCCCAGGTATCCGCTGACGGACAATGCCATGGCGCCGGCCAGTTGCCCGACCATATTGATCCATCCCACCGTTTGTCCGGCGAGGTCTGTTCCCCAGCGTTCGCTGGGGCAGCGTTGACGAGCGGAAAGGTTTGTAAGGCGAAGCCGAGTCCCATTGCCAACAGGCCGAGCCAGACCGGTGAGGAGACGGGCCTGGTCAACAGGAGAAACCCCACCAAGCTGACGGCCATCCACCCAATCGCGACGCGCGGACGGGAGAGGCCCCGTGGGAGGAGTCGGTCTGAGAGTGTGCCGATGAGCGGACTCCCCGCGATATGGCCAATGGCATAGATGGTGCCGATGACTCCGGCGGAAATGACGGCCGTGGCTTGGGCCGATCCCCACTGCACGCGATAGACATCCGTGACATAAATGGTGAACCAGCCGGTGACCATCCGTAGCGCGACAATCCCCGCCGCAAAGTGAATTCCCAAAAGCCAGAGAGCTGGATCGGTGAGGAGGGCTCGCGGTGATGCGAGAGGACTCCTTGGCAGTGGTGCGCGTTGCGCTTGAGACTCAGGCACTGGTTGCGACACCGAGGCCGGGGGTTTTGAGCGAAGCACCAGCCAGCACACCCCTCCGAGGCTACAGATCAACCCCGCCATGAAGAGCGTGGCTCCGCGCCAGTTGGCCTCTCCGGCTGGGTCTGGCTGGAGAAAGTAGAGCCCCAGGATTGGCATGAGGAGAAAGGCTGCGCTTTCCCCCAATCCTCCGCCAAGGCCGTGGTAGACGCCGTTGGCGAGACCTCGTTCCCGTGGGGCAAACCACTGCGCGAGCAAGCCGGCTATCGGGGTGAAGCAGCAGGCGGTGACGATTCCCAGGGCCATGCGCCACATGATGGCTTCCGTGAGGGACTGTGCAGCGGCGAAACAGGCGAGGAGGACGGCAACTCCCACAAGGCCCGCAGCAATGACGGCTCGCCCGCCGAATCGGTCGGTGAGATGGCCCCAGGGCACCTGGGCGAAGGCATAGGGATAAAAAAACGCCGACCCCAAGAGGCCAAGCGCGGCTTTGTCCAAGTGGAGATCTGTGCTGATATAGGAGGCCAGTCCGGTATAGCTCCAGCGGGCGAGATGGGAGGCGGCATAGGCCAGGACGCAGCAGGCGAGGACAATCCACCGATAGCGGAATGCGGAAGTGATGGGGGTCGCTTGTGATGAGGGTGGCATCGAGTTGTGGCGTGAGAGGTGGCCTTGATTGAGGGGAGCGGTCACACGCTGAGGCGGCGCTTCAGATCGATGCGACCGCTCTGCGCATCCAGCTCGGCTTGGCAATAGCGTTCGGACGTGCCGACGTCGGACCAATAGCCGGAGATCTCAAAACCATAGATCGGTTGTTCTGCATCCAAGGCGCGGACATAGGCGTCGATGATCGATGATTCTTGGCCCAGGGGGATCTCTTGTAAGAGGCTCGGATGCAGGATGTGAATCCCGGCAAACATGCGTGTGACCAGTGAGGGCGGCTTCGTGGCAGTTACACCGCCACGATGATTGATCGACCAGATGCGGTGGGTTGCATCCAGTTCTAGCGGGCCCCAGCGTTCGGCATCAGGATCTTCCCGCACGACCATGGTAGCCAAGGCATCCTGTGCCTGGTGCTGCTCGGCCAGTTGGGAGATATTCAGATCGACCAGCGTGTCCCCGTTGATGACCAAAAACGGCTGGCCTTCGAAAAACGGCTCGGCTTGTTTGAGTCCGCCGCCGGTGCCAAGGATGACCGGCTCCTGTGAGTAGGTCACACGCAGACCCCAGGTTGATCCATCCTTCACATACTCCTGAATCTGCTGACCCAAGTGGTGCAGGTTAATCATGACGTCCTGAATCCCATACTGGCGAAGCAGGAGCAGGTTCCAGACGAGCAGCGGCTGCCCAGCGACAGGTAACAGTGGTTTGGGGGTGGTGTTGGTGAGGGGCCGAAGTCTGGTGCCCAGCCCCGCTGCCAGGATCATGGCTTTCATACGACGCAGGGATGAGTGATGGGTGATGAGTGAAGAGAGTCTGCCACGGCTTTACTGTTCACGCATCACCGATCACCCTTCACCGTAGTTCTGGCACATAGGGCGTAAGGAGTGTGCGGAGGGTGTCGAGTTCAGGATATTTGGCAAAGTTGCCTTTGACGTAGCCAAGCACGCGAGGAATATCGGCCAGAAACTTTGGGTTGCCCTTGACGCGGTCGATGTAGACAAAACGTCCCGCCGCTTTCATATTCCGTTGAATGCTGGTGAAGTCGAAGGCCCTGCGAAAGGCAATAGGATCGCCTTGGGGCACCCCAGCTTTGCCCATCCCGTTCAGGTACCGGGCGATCAATTCGTCGATGAGCGGCTCGGGGAGGGCAATATAGGCATCCCGAAGCAGCGAGGCCATGTCATAGGCGGCCGGACCCATGAGCGCATCTTGAAAGTCGATGACGCCCAGCCGCGTACTCGATCCTGTCGCTCGGTCCACCATGAGGTTGCGGGAATGATAGTCCCGGTGCGTGAACACAGATGGGAGTGAGGCGATGAGCTCGGCGAGCTTCTGGAACTCGCCACGGACGATGGCGCGGTCTTGCTGCGGCATCGGTGTGGTCACTCGTGCATCAAGGCCATATTCGAGAAAATGATCGAACTCCCACATGAGCAGGGCGACATCGAAGCCGCGATGAAAGGCGAGGCAGTCAGTTGACGTGCGCGGGGTCGCCTTCGCATGGATCGTGATTAACGTGTCGATGGCCAATCTGTAGAGCGCCTGCATATCGGCGGG
>CXWL01004361.1_pt1 | contig 99011 bp, 103 predicted proteins | sample 590931 | NCBI WGS metagenome assembly CXWL01 (sample SAMEA3498368, study PRJEB10139) | groundwater metagenome | biome: water well; material: biofilm material | place: Germany | collected 2015-04-27 | reverse complement strand
GCCCAAACGCGTGCGCGGTGTTTTTGCCGCAAGACGCCGCATTTTCGTTTTTCGATTGTAAGGGCGATCCCGTCGGCTTCGCCGACGGACCGGGCTGTCGTGCTTTGCACCGAGCCCAAGGGTCTCGGCCCTCCGGGCTTCCATCCCTATCGCGGGACCCGCCCACCCGCCCCAGATGAATTGAGGTGAGGGGATAGGGCGCTTGCCTTTGACTGCGGTCGTGCGTTCGAGGACATATATGTTCTGGATAGGCAGCGCTGCTTTGGCGCTGGCCGCGCTTGCTCTGAGCGGCGCACAACAAGATGTCGTGCTGTTCAATCACAGTCCGTCAGTGCCCGTGGGCTTTTACATTCGAGCGTCGGGTGATCCTGCCCGCGGCATGTTCGTAACCGTGCGCGCCCACGACGTTGCCCCCATCGAAGCTGCCGCGCACCTTTACGACGACGAAGGCGACCGCTTCATCAAACGGCTGGCCGCTGTCGCGGGCCAGCATGTGTGCAGCGATGGACGCGTGCTTAGCATCGATGGCGTTCAAGTTGCGACGGTTCGGAATCGCGCTGGCGCACCGCAAGGATGGGTCGGGTGCCGCACACTGGCGTCTTCTGAAATTCTCCTGCTTGGCGATAGTGCAGACTCGTTTGACGGACGCTATTGGGGACCGATCTCTGACGAGTTGATCGAAGGCGTGTGGCGTCCGCTCTGAGATTTTTCCAACACGAGGCAGCGCGGCGCAACGCGCGGCAACCTCTTGGCCCCTACTTGCGTGCGAAGGCGAGTGGAGAAGCAAAAGCGCGAAGTCGAAGGGATGCGGTGGAGAGCAAGATTAAGAGCGCCGCAGGTTTTCTTCTGAGGCTTGTGAATCCTAGCGTTTTCGCACGGCATGATTGATCATCACGCAGCGAAATCAGCAGCATCGCTTCCAATTCAACGTGGCGTGACGCGGCAATGGCCAAAGCATCACTGTCAGAGCGCTTAAAGACTTCGGCTCTCGTCCGCCCGAGCGAGGTCATGCACAACATCGCCGCCGTGCGTGACATGGCTGTCTTTCGGGACGAGGACGGTCTCACCGGCAAAGTCCATAAGACGGGCGCTTCGAGTGGCCGGGCGCGGAGCGGGGCGCTTGGCGGAGAATTGTCCAAGCTGCTTTCAGGGCGCCGGCCCGGCGGACGTTTTCGCGCGAGCGGTGCGAATGCCGCATTCGCGCAAGACCCACGCCAGCGCGTGGTGGTCACCGTATTCTACCAAGGTCATGGGGGGAGCGGGGCGGGCAAGCTTATCGCGCACGGCAAATATCTCGAACGAGACGGCGCAGGGCCGGAGGGAGAGCCAGGCCAATTCTATGACCACGAACAGGATCGCGTGGAGGCAGGGCCGCGGTTGGCTCAGTGGGCGGATGAGGACAAGCGCCACATGCGCTTGATGCTGGCGCCCGAGAGCGGGGCCCGCATCGAGGATCTGAAAGACTTCACGCGCGCGACGATGGCCCAGATGGAACGCGATCTCGGCGTGCCGTTGGACTGGGTGGCGGTCGATCACCACAACACCGACAATCCTCACGTGCACGTGATCCTGCGCGGCCGCCGGCGCGATGGACCAGATCTGATCATCCCGCGCGACTATGCCACCTGGGGCTTGCGCCATGCGGCCCGCGAGGTGGCCACGCAGATGCTGGGCGATCGCGGGCGCCATGATGAGCGCCTGGCGCTTGAGCGTGAAACGCGCGCTGAACGATCGACGCGGCTTGACCAGCTACTGGCCGCTGAACTGAAGCCTGGCAAGACGTATCGCATTCAGTCGATCGGACGCGGTGTTGAGCCCACGCTTCGGGCCGCGCTTCGAAACCGCGTTCGCGAGTTGGCCCGCATGGGGCTGGGACGAGAGGAGAAGCGCGATCGCTTCCGTCTCGATCACGGCTGGGCAGCCCGCCTAGAGGAGATCGGCAAGAGCATTGATCTCCGCCGCCGCCTCGGACGCGAACTTGAGCCGGGCCAAGGGCGGCTAAGACTCTATGACCAATCGATGGGGCGGGTCGTAGGCCCCGTATTGGAAGCCGGCCGACGCGGCGAGACAGGCAAGGGCTACGTGATTGTGCTCGACGGCACGAAGCGCCCGGTGCTCGCCAATGTTCGCGAGCGCGACGGAGCGGGTCTGCAGTCCGGGGCGATCGTCGCGATCGAACCAAAAACCCATGAGGGCGCGGGAACGCGTGTTAGAATCGATCGGCTTTCCGAAACGCCGCTCGCCACGCAGATCGAAGCGCCCGCCGAGACCGAGCTTGATCGTGAAATCGTCCGTCAGCTCGCGGGCGAGGCGCCGCGCCTGCCAAACACGCGAGAGGTCCGCAACGCCGTCACTGAGCGCATCGGCTGGCATCAACGAGAGGGGAACGGCGGTCGCGACCTCACTGGCCGCTTTGAGTTCAATCACGGGGCCTTGGATCGTCTTCGCGCGTCTGAATTGTCGAGCGCTGAACAGGCGCTAACCCGCGCGACGGGGAAGAGAGCGATTAACGTCGGCGATGGGTTGGAGCGCGAGTGGCGCGTGCGGGGCTTTGTTCAGCTTCACCAGGGCAGGTTCGCCATGCTTGAACGAAACGATGGCGTGGCGTTGGTGCGCGTAACGCGTTCGCTCTCGCTGAAGCAGGGGAAGGCCTATTCGCTCTCAATCGCGAACGGCAAAGTCAAAGCGACGCCGTCTCTCGGCTTGGATCGCTGACCAAACTTTTCTCGCGATGCGGGAATTACCGGAACTTTTACAAGCAACATGAGGCAACACTGGGCAACGCTGGTGCGGCCACATCAAGCAACGGCATACGCCTTCTGGAAATCCGAGAGAGGCTTGCTTGTTGGATGATGTTGCCTCCGGCCCTTGGCGTTGTGTCCCGCCGAACCATCGCTGTTCTCAACTCAGCGACTAATCAGCTTCGCAAGCGCAACGATCGCGCGCAGCATGGCTCACCAAAACGCGGTCGATAGTCATGAAGCTCGCTCGCAAGTCAGCGCGTCACGCATCCGTCCATCAGCTTTCGTTTCTGTTCGCGGAAGCAGCGCCAATCGCGCGGCCGATTCCGGAGGAGCCGCGGCGTTGCGATCGTCCAGAGCCTGCGCCCTTGGTCCGCAGAACGCGCGCCAAGCCCGAGAAGAAGTTTTTGAGGCAGGCAGCGCCAGTCGTCGGTCAGGAAGATCGGCGATTGACGGTGGAGGAGGCTGCGCAAGTGCTTTGCGTGAGCGTCAAAACACTCGAAGCGTGGCGGCGTCTCGGCAAAGGTCCGGTGTTCGTGAAGCTTGGCCGCGCGGTGCGTTATACGATGCGCGCGCTTGATCAATTCACGCTCGAACGTACCGTGCGCAACTCCGCTGAGGGCCGAATGCTCGATGCGCGGCGCTGATCAGTGCTTCCCCATGGCGCCCTACTGCGTACTTTTTGCAGTTACCCACAGAAATGAGAGCGGAACGGGATGCGCAAATCCTGGCGCTAATAAAACGCTGATTTTACACGACAAAAGCGCGAACTTTTTCTCTGACGTTAGACATGTCCCACAAACTGCGAGCCCTACGCAGCGCTCGCGCACGATTGGGACACGAATGGGATGTGAAACGGGCTCGTTCGAAAGCGATTGAGTTTACTCGCGAAATTCGAGCGATCCTCAGAGACGTTGAACGGGTCCCAGCCGCCAACGGCGCGCAGAGCGGCGGTTCGGAAATGATTGCTTGTCCCGCCAAGCGGCAGTGGCAATCCCAACTTGGCCAACAGCGGCAGCATCTGGCGGAACTGGATCGCGTATTCAGCCGCGAACTGCCGTGAAATCCAGGAGACGCTCGCGTTGTCGATCACCAGCGGGGCTTGCACGCAGGCAAGATCGGCGTTGTCTTCGAATGCGGCGAGGGCGGCGCGTAATTGCTGCGGGTGTGGGCGATCCTCTGCGTCATAAACGACGACATACTCGCCGCGTGCGCGCGCGAGGCCGACATTCAACGCTTTTGGTTTCGTGCGCGGCGCTGAGGGCGGAATGAGGACGACCTCGAAATGCGGTGCGCGCGCCATGGCCAGCGCTGTGGCCAATGTGTCCAAATCGTCGGCCTCGACCAGTAATTTGATGTCGAGCGCTTCAGCGGGATAGTCGATCCGCGCCAAAGCGGCCACGAGGTCTGGCGTCACGTCCGCTTCGCGATAAAGTGGGCACAAGATCGTGTAGATTGGCCAGCGAACCGGTGCAGCGAGGCGCGAAAGCAATGGCGTGAGCTGTGCGGCGGCGATCAGTCGCCACCCAATCGCCGCCGCGAAGACGATAAACGCAATCGTATAGCCGACACGCAATGTAAGCGCCGCATCAGCTTCGAAGGCGCGATAGAGTCCATACGCCAGCGCCGCCAGGATCAAGATTTGCGTGACATGCAGCGTGCGCTTGGCCGATCGCCTGGGAAACGCGCGGTGAAAGCCCAACCGAGCGGCTTCGAGCGACGCCGGATCGATCTCGACCGCGGCGGGACGCGATTGTTCGGACGCTGAGCTTTGCCCGTCCATCCCCATTGCTAAACAGGAGATTGAGCAACGCTTGCCTCACAACCGAACACAAGTTGTGGACCACAACCTGTAGGGGAATTTCTACAGAAAAGCCGCGCGCGCGACCGCTTGCGCTGCGCGCGGACCGCGCGTGGTCAGCGCCACCGCGACGTCGTGCGCTGCAGCCAGGGTGTGTGTCTCAAGCGCGTCGCGCGGCGTGTGCGTCGCCGCGGTGGCCAGCAAGTCTTCGGCACGATCGCGATATCGCTGCGCGTCGAGTTCGATCAGGGCGATGGCGAAATGTAACGCGATCATCGCATCGTTCGGCGCCAAGGCGCGGGCGCGTTCGAATTCTGATATCCCTGTCTCTAGCCGCGCGCCGTAAAGACGCGCGCCGGTGCGGCCGCCGCGCCGGATCACTTCGAGGTGCCAAGCGCCAAGCAGAGCGTGCGCCCAGGCATTGTCCGGCTCACGCGACAACGCTTCCACGATCAGCCGGCGTCCGCGCGGCGCATAGTTTCGCGCGACAGCTTCCGCCATGCTGGCGCGTCGCCCGCGCACCCCAAGCGCCAGCGCCCATTGCAGCCGCGCCTCTACAGAGTCCGGATCCAGCGTTAGCGCTTCGCGAGAGGCGGTCTCGGCGCGGTCGAGCCAATCGTCGAGATGGGCGGCGTCGGGCGTGGTGACGCAGGCGGCCATCAAAGCGCGCGCGGCGAAAGCGAGGCTCGTGGATGAAGGTTGCGCTTCGGCGCGATCAGCGGCGGCGACAAACTCGCCTTGGCTGTACAGGCGCACCGCCGCGCTTGGCGGTTCGGCGGCGGCCGGAGCGCTCCAAAGCGCCAACGCTAGAAGCGCGGCGAGAGAAATTCCGCTAATGCGCGTAAGCATTTCTCACAGAGCCTGGACCGCTCTTGCCATCGCGTAAAGCAACCATTCCTGTTAGGTGTGCGGCATGGGAGGGGATATGAGCGAACACGATCTGCGCGCGCTATTGGCCTTGGTCACCGAGCGCGCGGTCGCATACCGAGCCGCCGCCGCGACGCGTGCGCATCGGCCCGAAAAAACTCATCCGGAGATGCGCGCTTTGTTTGACCGCCCGATGCCCCAGCGCGGCGCGCCGGTGCAGGAGGTGATCGCTGAGTTGGCTGATCTCTCCGAGCAGGGGCTGGCCAACATGATTGGCCCGCGTTTCTTCGGTTGGGTGATTGGCGCGACGGCCGTGCCGGGAATGGCGGCCGATTGGCTGGCGAGCGCGTGGGGGCAAAACGCGGGCAACGCGCAAGCAACGCCCGCAGCCGCCGCATGCGAGGAAATCGCCGGACGTTGGTTGCTGGAGCTGATGGACTTGCCGCGCGAGAGCTCTGTCGGCTTTGTCACCGGCGGCACGATGGCGAACTTCACGTGCTTGGCGGCGGCGCGCAACGAGGTGTTACGGCGCGTCGGTTGGGATGTGGAAGCGGACGGGCTGGTTGGCGCGCCGGCGATCAATGTCGTGGTAGGCGAGCAAGCGCACTCCACCGTGTTCTCGGCGCTGCGTTATCTCGGGCTCGGCGCCAAGCGCGTTATTAGCGTCGCCACCGACGATGACGGTCGCATCCGCGCCGACGCGTTCGCCGCGACGCTTTCCAAACTTGATGGCCCGATCATCGCCATCGCCCAGGCGGGACACATCAACTCCGGCGCGTTTGATCCGATCGCCGAGATCGCGGAGGCTTGCCGCGCCAAAGGCGCTTGGCTGCACATCGATGGTGCGATTGGCTTGTGGGCGTGCGCGGTGCCTGCGTTCGCGCATCTCACGCGCGGGATCAATCAAGCCGATTCCTGGGGCGCGGACGGGCACAAATGGCTGCAGACGCCGCACGATTGTGGCTACGCCATCGTCAAAGACGCTGCTGCGCACCGCCGCGCCATGCTGATCGCTGCGAGCTATTTGCCGGAGGGGGATTCGCGCCACCCAGCGGACTATGCGCCAGAATTGTCCCGTCGCGCACGTGGCTTTGCGACCTGGGCGATGCTGCGCACGCTTGGGCGCGAAGGCTTGGTCGATCTGGTCAGCCGGAATTGCGCGCAGACGGCGCGCATGGCCAAACACTTGAGCGCGGCCAACGACGTTGAGGTGCTGAACGAGGTGGTGCTCAACCAAATTGCGCTACGGCTCGGCGCCGACATGGATCCCGCCAAGGCCGACGCGCTGACCGAACGCACCATCGAGCGCATCCAGCGCGAGGGCGTGTGCTTCGTCGGCGGCGCGCACTGGCGCGGACGTCAGATCGTGCGCGTATCCGTGATCGGTGAGGGCACCACCGACGCTGACATCGATCGCAGCGCCGAAGCTATTTTGAGCGCGTGGCGGGCCGAGCGCGGCTAGCTCACGCCGCCTTCATCAGCTCGCCAGCGAGTCCGCGTCGCAGCAGCGCCGCGGTTTCGCGGACGCCGAAGATCGCCGCGAACGCGCCGAAGCGGGGACCGCTCTCAACGCCGAACAGCACCTCGTACAACGCCTTGAACCAATCTCGCAGCGGCTCGAAGGCGTGATCCTTGCCGACCGCATACACTTCGTTCTGGATCGCTTCCGCGTCTGTGGTGTCGGCCGGCAGCGCATCCAGGCGCGCGATCAAATCCTCGAATGCCGCACGTTCTTTGTCGGTGGCCGCGCGGAACACTTTTGTGGGCTTCACGAAATCGTTGAAGTACCGCAGCGCGTAGCCAGTGAGCGTGTCGAGGAAGGGGTGCGTTTGCGGCGTCGCGCCCGGCGCGTATTTGCGGATGAACGCCCAGATCTGCTCGGCGGTGTCCGCGTTTGACGCCGAGACGAGGTTCGTCAGCAATGCGAACGAAATTGGTGACAGGTTCGACGGCGGCGCCCCGGCATGGATGTGCCAGGCCGGGTTTTCGATCTGCTCGGCGAGATTTTGCCCTGCATAGGAATCGACGAACGAGAGATATTCGTCCACCGCCTTGGGGATGACGTCGAAATAGAGCTTCTTTGCCGTGCGCGGCTTCTGGAAATTGTAGAGCGAAAGGCTCTCAGGCGCGGCGTAGGAAAGCCATTGCTCCACGCTGATGCCATTGCCTTTGGTCTTGGAAATCTTCTCGCCGTTCTGGTCTAGGAAAAGTTCGTACACGTAATTGACCGGCGGCTCTGCGCCGAGCGCCTTGCATATGCGCGCATAGACCGGCTGGTTCGGCTGGTGATCCTTGCCGAACATTTCGAAATCGACGCCGAGCGCCGCCCACCGCATGCCGAAATCCGGCTTCCATTGCATCTTGGCGCGGCCGCCCGTCACCGATTGCGTGGTCTCTTCGCCGTCTTCGTCGTCGAAGGTGATCGTGCCTGCTTCAGCGTCGATGCGCTTCATGGGCACATAGAGCACGCGGCCGGATTTCGGTGAGATCGGCAGAAACGGGCTATAGGTGCGCCGGCGTTCTTCGCCGAGCGTCGGCAGCATGATCGCCATGATCTCGTCATAGGCCTTCAACGCGTTCAGCAGTGCCGCATCGAATGCGCCGGACTTGTAGAGATCGGTGGCGGACTTGAATTCGTACTCGAACCCGAAGCTGTCCAGGAACGCGCGCAGGCGCGCGTTGTTGTGGTGTGCGAAGCTCTCATGCGTGCCGAAAGGATCCGGCACGTCGGTGAGCGGCCGTTGCATGAACGGGATCAGCGCGTCCGGGTTTGGCACATTGTCGGGAATCTTGCGCATGCCGTCCATGTCGTCGGATACGCAGATGATCTTTGTCGCGATCTTGTCGTCGGTGAGCACGCGGAAGGCGTGGCGCACCATCGAGGTGCGCACGACTTCGCCGAACGTGCCGATGTGCGGCAGGCCGCTGGGGCCGTAGCCGGTCTCAAAAATCACCGGGCCGGTCTTCGGCGCTTTCTTCAAACGCTCCAGCACGAGGCGCGCTTGTTCGAATGGCCAAGCCTTGGCGGCGGCGGCGAGGAGGGTGAGGTCAGACATCTGCGAATCCAAAACGGGCAACCCGCTTAACGCGCCGGTGCGGCGTGCGCCAGTCTGGGCGCGTCGGTCTGGGCGCGGAAGCCGCTGGCGGCAAAGCGCGCAAACGGGCAAATTGGGCGCATGCGGACCTTGATCCTGATGCGCCACGCCAAGGCTGTGCGCGCCCACGAAGCGCCCGGCGACGAAGCGCGCGGGCTGACCGATCGCGGCCGTCGCGACGCCGCTCACGCTGGCGCCGCGATCGAGGATGCTGGGCTGAAGCCGACTTTAGCTCTTGTGTCCGCCGCAAAACGCACGCGCGAAACCGCAGAACAGGCGCTGCAGGCCTTCGCCATCGAAAGCCAGATCGATCGCGCACTCTATCATGCGGCGCCGGAGAACCTGTGGGATGCGTTCAGCGCAAGCGACGGGGAATGCGTGGTCATCATCGGCCACAATCCGGGCATGGCCGATTTGACGTCGGCGCTGATCCATCAAGCGCATGACCGTTCGCAAACCGCGCGTGACTTCGCCGGCAACTTTCCCACCGCGGCGTTCGCCGCGTTTGAGATCAAAGGCGATCTGATGCGCGCCGCCGGACCGCGCCTGATCGCGGCTTGGAAGCCGGACAGGCGCGGCGGCGACGACTAGCGCGCCAGTGCGGTGCGGATCGCCTCCATCGCGGGATCACGGCCGGCGAGATAGTCGGCCCATGTCATGGGCGCGGGCACGCTTGGCGTGAGCGAGCCAACCAGATTGAGGCTGCGATTTTCGTGATGGCAGCGGGGTTGTCCGGTGCAATTGCGCTCCAAGTCGAACAGGCCGTCGGTGTAGCGTGCGCAGAAATTCGAGTTTGGCGCACACACGCTATCGCCTTCGGACCAAAATCGCGGCCGGTCGCCCACGCCTTCGCCCACCAAAGTCGCGCGCCCACCGGCGGCGTTCTGGAGGATGTTCACCGAAGCCATCCCAGCCGAGAAAGTGTAGCGACCGACGATGATGAAGAGGCGCCCGTTCGGCGGTAGGCTTGAGGGCAGCCGCTCCAAGAAGCGCGCGGTTGTGCGCATGTCGCCGCCTTTGCTGAAGCGCATATCGACGATGATATTGGTGAATCGAGTCGCACGCAGAACGGCGTTGGCGCGATCTCCGAATTCGCGCGCGCCGCGCTCGGCCTCGTTGCTTTTGAGTTCGAGATAGACAGCGTCGAGCGCCGGGAGCGGCAGCGCGCGGTTGTAGGTGTCAGCGTCGCGCAGATAGAGCGGCAGATTGGAATCGCTGGGAATGGCCGTCGCCCAGGCAGCTTGGCCGCTTGCGAGCGGCTCCGGCGACCACCAGCGCATGGCCCACCAAACACCGCCGGTACCGGCGCGGGGAATATAGCTCATCTCGCGGGAGATTTCCGACCCGTCGCGCAAGCGCAGGCGCATGCTGATCGTATCGTTGCTGTCGGCGAAGCCCGCGGCGGCAAGCATGCCTCCGACCGTGATCAAGCCGGGCGCGAGCGTGGCGCGGCGTGCTGGCAGGCCGCCGTAATAGCGCGTGAAGTGCGTGAAGACGTCGGCGGCCGGACGGCCTTCGATATCGACGATCTGCGCCCCAGCGAGGTCTTCGTGCGGCGCCAGCGCGCGCAGCACAACCAGTCCGGAATCCTCAAACCATGCCAGCACCAAAGGCAGGCGGGTTTGCGGTTGCTGCGAGGAGATCGGGCCCAGGCCGGCCATCGAGTGGCCGTTGTCGGCGGTTGCTGCCATCTCCTGGAAGCCCAGCAGCAATTGGTCCGGCGTCAAGGCCCCGGCGCGCGCGTCGAGGGCGTCGAGCAGGCGTTCAGCGGCCGCGCGTGTCTCCGGCGTGAAGGCGCGCTCGCGCGGCAGATATTCGCTGCGCATGAAGGCGATATCCTCGCGCTGTTGATCGGCGAGGCTTTGCGCCGCCGCTGGCGCGGCATAGGCGCAGGCGCACGCCACTATCAGCGCGCTAAGTCGTTTCATCATTTGCATTTCCTCCAACGCGGACGTCCCGCGCGGATTGGATGCCTCAGTTGGCCGGTTTCGACGCGCCGTGCGAGAAGGGCGAAGCTTCGCGAACAAATGCGAAGCTCGAAATGCTCAATTGTTGGCGACCCAGAGCACCCCGATCGCCGTGTCCATCAGGACTTTGGCTGAAACGGCAAAAAGCAGGATCAGCCCGCCGATGATGGCGAGCTTGGTATAGGAGACGCGATTGGCCGCGCCGGCCATCTGCTCGTGCAATGGCGGCATTGGTTCGCCGGCGCCCGCGACCAGGCGATAGCCGCGGCGCGGCACCGTCTGGATTAGCTTGGGATTTTTCGGGCTATCGCCGAGCGCCTGGCGCGCTTCGCTAACAAGCCGGTTGAGCGCGCCGTCTCCCAGCACTGGATCGTCGCGCCAGAGTGCGGAGATCAACGCAGTGCGCTCGACCGTCTCCCCGGGCGTTCGCGCAAGCTCGGCCACCAGCCGCGCCGCAAGCGGCGACAATTGCGTTTCACCAGCGGGGCCTGTCAGCGTGCAGCCGACGGTGTCGAGCGTAAAGGCGCCGAAGCGCACGCGCAGATCGGAGAGAGTTTCGGTCATGCCTTATTGGCTGGCCCAGACGATGCGCGCGATCCAGTCGATCTCGACGGACGGCAGCATTCGTGCTGGGTAAGCGGGGTTGAGCGAGATCAACTCGACGCTTTGCTCGTTGCGCCGGCCAAGAAGCTTCGCCATCACCTCGCCGCTTGTGGTGCGGATGACGACGCGATCGCCGCGCCGAACGGCAGCGCCGGGTTGGGCTATAACAATATCGCCCGCGCGATAAACCGGCTCCATAGAGTCCCCGGCAATTTCGAGCGCGTAGACGCGGTCCTCGCCGAGCCCAGGGAAGCGCACGGTTTCTTCCGCGCCGACTGGAAAGCCGTTTTCATCGAAGAACCCATCAGCGCCCGCACGCGCCATGCCGACAATGGGGATCGCGCGCCCCGCGCCGGCAGGGCTGCCAGCGAGGAGGGCGGCGAAATCGTCAAAGCTTGAGTCCGTGGCGCTGAGCGCGCGGGCTATGCTTTCGCTCGACGGCCAGCGCGGACGTCCGTCCGGCGTCTGGCGTTTGGACTTGTTGAACGTGGTGGGGTCGAGCCCGGCCGCGCGCGCCAGGCCTGACGACGACAAACCTCGCCGGGCCGCCAAGGCATCGAGTGCGCGCCAGATCTGGCCGTGCTGCATCACGCTTTATACCGCCCAACGAAGGACTTTCAACCCATCGATAGGAACAAAATCTTGTTGCCGGCCCGCCACGAGCGTGTATCTCAGGTTGTGTAACCTAGGCCCGCGAAGCGTGTTAGGCGTGCAGCCGTGAGCTCTCCCCACGACCTCGCGACGCGCGCGCTGCATGCGCTGCCGCCGGAAGCCGCGCACACCGCCGCGCTTTGGGCGTTGCGGCTCGGCCTTGGACCACGTCGGCGAGCCGACAAGTTTCCACGCCTGAAGACGACGCTCGCCGGACTCGCGCTTCCCAATCCAATCGGCATGGCTGCCGGCTTCGACAAAAATTGCGAAGCGCCCGGCGCGCTGCTGAAGGCAGGGTTCGGGTTCGTTGAGTGCGGCACGGTTACGCCGCTGCCGCAGGCGGGCAACGCCAAGCCACGTCTCTTTCGGCTGCGCGAAGATCGCGCGGTGATCAACCGGCTGGGTTTCAACAATAAGGGGCTCGACGCATTCGCCGATCGTCTCGCAGCGCGCGCGCATCGGCCGGGCTGCGTCGGCGCGAATGTCGGCGCCAACAAGGAGTCCGCCGATCGCGCCGCTGATTATGTCAGCGGCATGGGCCGCGTGTGGAAGCACGCCGCTTACGTGACGGCGAACATCTCGTCACCCAACACGCCCGGCTTGCGCGGCTTGCAGGAGCGCGGTGCGCTTGAGGATTTGCTCGGACGGTTACGCGAGGTCCGCGCGCCGCTGACGCTGACACATGGCGCCCGCCCGCTGTTTTTGAAAGTGGCGCCCGATCTCGACGACACCGCAATCTCTGACATCGCTGAGTTGGCAATAACGTATGGGCTTGATGCCCTGATTGTCTCGAACACGACACTGCAGCGGCCGCCGTATCTCGGGTCAGATTATCGCGAAGAGGCGGGCGGTCTCTCTGGGCAACCGCTGTTTCAGATATCAACGCGCGCATTGCGTTCGTTCGCGCAAGCGCTGGGCGGAAAGCTGCCGCTGATTGGCGCGGGCGGCGTCGCCAGCGGCGCCGACGCGTACGTCAAGATCAAAGCAGGCGCGAGCGCGGTGCAGCTCTACTCGGCCATGGTCTACGAAGGGCCCGGCTTGGTGGCGCGCATCCTAGACGAATTGGATGGCCTGCTCGCCGCCGATGGACTGGATAGCGTCGCAGGCGCAGTGGGCATCGAAGCGCGCTAGCAAAAAGGGCGCTCCCACAGGAGCGCCCTTTGCTGTTCGACAATGAGAAGGCTTAGCTGCGCGCCATCACACGCTGGCGCATCGAAGCGGTTTGGCCGCGCACGGTGGTGATCAAAGCGCGAATGTCGCCGTTGTTGCGGTCCAGCGCGGCGAGGAAATCGCGTTGCTGCTGTTGCGCGAGCCAGATCTCGGTGCCGTCATCGACCAGCGAGACGTCCACGACTTTCCACGCTTCGCCGGTGCGCAGCATGCGCCATTGCACGCGCATCGCGCGCGAGGAACCGCGCGGCGTCATTTCGCTGACCACGATCACGTCACGGCCGGCGACGCGCTCAACCGAGTTCACGACGCGGATCGTGCTGGTGCTGTATTGCTCCAGCTGCGCCTCATAGACGGCGATCGAATATTCCTGGAACGTGCGCGTCCAGTCGGCGCGCAAGGTTGCGTCGGCGCGCAATTGCGCACCGTAGCGGCCGAGCACGAAATTGGCGATGCGCGGCATGTCGGCGAATTGGCCCATCAGACGGTTGAAGGTCTGCTGCCGCTGTGTACGCGCAACGCTCATGTCGGAGAGCGATCGCAACGCGGCTTGCGCGCTGGTTTGAACATATTGCTCAGCATCGGTATTGCGCGCGGCGTGCGCGGCGGGCGCAGCGGCAAGCATGCCGGCGCTCATCAATGCGGCGAGAAAAGCGGCGCGAGTAAAAGCACGGGTCGACACGTCGATACTCCTAGAAGTCGGCGACATCGAAACCGGCGCCAGCCGATTTTTCAGTCGAAGGGGGAGGAATGGGTTGTTCTGGTTGCTGCAGAACTTCGCCGCCCCCATCCGGCGCGGCCGTCGCTTCAGGCGCGACCGCATCGGGCGTTTCAGGGATGTCCTCGAAGTCTGGCAAATCTTGGACGTCCTGACGACCGTTTTCGATCGCCGAGGCGCGCAAAAGATCATAGCTCGAACGGAAGGTTGTGTAGGGGTCGAGCGAGTCCGAGCGCACGGCGTCAACCGTATCAAGCAAGCTCTCGCGAACAGCGACGCCGGTGACGACCGTGCGCGATGTGCGGACGGTGTCGTCGCCATCGAACGTGGCCCAGGTGAGCGGATTGAGCGCCACATCGACAATACGGCCCGCGCCGTCGCGCAGATTGGTGGGCCCCATCAGCGGCACGAAAATGTAAGGGCCATCAGCCACGCCCCACACCGCGAGCGTCTGGCCGAAATCCTCGTCGTGAAATTCCAGGCCAACATCTTCAGCGGTATCGAACACGCCCAGCACGCCAATTGTGGTGTTCAAGCCAAAGCGCGCGAAGGTGACGCCGGCGCGGTCGACCTCGCCTTGCAGCAGATCGTTGGCGAAAATCACCGGCGCGCGGAGATTGCGGAGAAAATTGATGACGCCGTTGCGGACCGGCTGGGTGGTCACGGCGCGATACCCGCGCGCGACTGGCTCGATCACCGTCTTGTCGACGGCTTCGTGCACGGCGAACAAATTGCGGTTGGCGCCTTCCCACGGATCGTAGACCGTGTCCTGCGCATACGCGCTCACCGGCGCAACGGCGCACAGTGCAACAACGCTCAATCCTGCCAGTACGCTTCTGCGCATAGGAATGTCCCTCACCCCGGCAGATAATCGCCGATGAGGGTTAATCAACATTCGATCAGCCATGAACGACGCGTGAATTTCGCAGTCGCGCCAAAGCCGTGCGCGAAAGCCACAGGTTGCGGTGACCGGCTCCGCCGCGCTGCAGCAATTTTAACCTTTTCGACTCCGTTTCGCCGTGTCATATAAAGATATGTTTATATCTCCAACCCCGCAGGACGAGGCGGTTTCGCCCGAGCGTTGGGACGCTGGCCGAGCCGTGGACGTGCTTCGCGCCGCCGGCGAGCCGACGCGGCTGCGGGCGCTGGCGTTGCTGACCGAAGGTGAGCTTGCGGTGGGCGAACTGGCTCAGGCTCTGGGTCAGAGCCAGCCGCGCGTTAGCCGGCATTTGAAGCTGTTGACCGAGGCTGGATTGGTCGAGCGCATCCCGGAAGGGGCTTGGGTGTTTTATCGCCTGGCGGGTCCGGCGACGGCGGAGCGCCGACTGGCCGAGGCCGCGCTCGGCATGCTCGACCCCGCTGACCCCGCGTTGCAGCGAGACGCCGAACGCCTGAACGCCATCCGCTCCGCCCGCGAAGCAGCGGCGGCCGCGTACTTCGAGCGCAACGCCGCCGACTGGGATCGCGTTCGCGCGCTGCATCTGCCCGAGGCCGATATCGATAGCGCCGTACTGTCAGCAGCTGGCGCCGGGCCGTTTGATCTGATGGTCGACGTCGGCGTCGGGCAGGGGCGGATGATCCAAGTGTTCGCCGATCGCGTGCGCCGCGCCGAAGGCTTTGACACCAGCAGGCAGATGCTGGCCATCGCGCGCGCCTCGCTGGACGGCCTGCAAGCCAAGGCCGCTGTGCGCTACGGCGACGCTTACGCCCCGCCAGTAGCCGCTGGCGCGGCGGATTTGGTGACGATCCACCAAGTGCTGCACTTCCTCTCAGATCCTGGGCGCGCCATCGCCGAAGCTGCGCGCATGCTGCGCGCGCGCGGGCGCTTGGTGATTGTCGATTTCGCGCCGCACGAACACGAGTTCTTGCGCGAGTTGCACGCCCATCGCCGCTTGGGCTTCTCCGATGCCGAGATCGCCGAATGGTGCGCTGCCGCCAACATCGGCAAGCTCAAGATCGTGACGCTCGCGCCGAAGAAGCAGGGGCAGATGAGCGTGAAAATTTGGGCGGGAGACAAAGCATGAGTGTCTCGCACGCTCACAATTTGATCGCGGAAGCGGCCGAGCGGCTTGGGCAACCGCGTGTGTCATTCGAATTTTTCCCGCCCAAGAGCGAAGCGCTCGAGGTTCAACTGTGGGAAGCCATCCGCAAACTTGAGCCGCTGGGTCCGAGTTTTGTCTCGGTGACCTACGGCGCCGGCGGCTCCACGCGCGATCGCACGCACCGCACCGTGTCGCGCATCGCCGGGGAAACGACGATGAAGCCGGCGGCGCACCTCACGTGCGTTGCGGCGCAGCGCGACGAAATCAACATGGTGCTCGACGCTTATTGGGGCGCCGGCATCCGTCACATCGTGGCGCTGCGCGGCGATCCTGTTGGCGGCGTTGGCTCCGCATTCGAGCCGCACCCTCAAGGATTTGAGAACGCCGCGGCGTTGGTGGAGGGCGCGCGTAGGCGCCACGATTTCGAGGTGTCGGTGGCGGTCCACCCGGAGCGACATCCGAACTCCCCATCCTGGGAAGCCGAGCTCGATAATTTCAAACGCAAGCTGGGCGCCGGCGCTACGCGCGGCATCTCACAATTCTTTTTCGACGCCGACGTTTTCCTTCGCTTTCGCGATAGGCTCGCGCGCGCTGGAATAGATGCGCCGATCGTTCCGGGCATCATGCCGGTGACGAATTTCAAGGGCATCCAAAAGATGGCGCTGGGATGCGGCGCCAGCGTGCCGAAATGGCTCGCCAGCTTGTTCGATGGACTGGACGGCGATCCCGACACGCGCCGCTTGGTCGCTGCGGCGACGACGGCGGAATTGTGCGCCCGATTGGCTTCCGAGGGCGTGGAGGATTTTCACTTCTACACGCTCAACCGCGCCGATCTCACGCTCGCGATCTGCCGCATCGTTGGCGTGCGGGTGCAGAAGGAGAGCGCGGCATGAACCGCGAGCAGCGATTGGCTCTCATCAATACCGAGCTCGCAAAGCGCATCCTCGTGCTCGACGGCTCGATGGGCGCGTACCTGCAAGGCTTCGGGCTCACCAGCAACGATTTCCACGGTGAGCGCTTTCTTGAGCATCCGTGGTCGCTCAAAGGGAACACCGATTTGCTGGTGCTGACGCGACCCGACGTGGTCACGCAAGTGCATGAAGGCTATCTCGCCGCTGGCGCGGATATCATCGAAACCAACACCTTCACCGCAACCGCGATCAGCCAAGCCGAATACGCGCTCGACGAGATCGCGCGCGAACTGAACATCGAAGGCGCGCGGCTGGCGCGCGCAGCGGCAGATAGATTCGAGGCGCGCGACGGCAAGCCGCGCGTGGTGGCGGGCGCGGTCGGGCCGACGACGAAATTGTTGTCGATGTCGCCGGAGGTGGGCGATCCCGGCCGCCGTGACTGCGATTTCGACGCCATGGCTAAGGGTTACGAAGAACAAACCCTCGGCCTGATCGAAGGCGGCGCCGACGTTCTGCTGATCGAAACCATCACCGACACGCTGAACGCCAAAGCGGCGCTGTGGGGCGCGTGGGAAGCCTTCGATGCGACAGGCGTCGAGCTTCCGCTCTGGATCAGCGGCACCATCACCGATCGTTCCGGCCGAACGCTTTCGGGGCAGACGGTGGAGGCGTTTTACAATTCCGTGCGGCACGCGAAGCCGTGGGCGATTGGCCTCAATTGCGCGCTGGGTCCCGACGAGATGCGCGCGTTTCTCGCCGATCTCGCGCGCGTCGCCGAGTGTGCGGTGAGCGCCTATCCCAACGCCGGCCTGCCGAACGCGATGGGCGGCTATGACGAGACGCCGCATTCGATGGAAACGCATTACGCCGAATGGGCGCGTGCGGGCTTGCTCAACATCGCCGGCGGCTGCTGCGGCACCACGCCCGATCACATCACGCACATGCTGCACGCCGTGGAAGGCGTGCCGCCGCGAGCGTTCGCGACAAACGAAGCGCGGCTGCGGCTCGCTGGGCTGGAGCCGTTCAATGCAGCCGCGTAAGCAGCAAAACAAAATTCCGTCATTCCGGACGCGCGGAGCGCGATCCGGAACCCAGGGGCAACCAGCGCGTCGTTTGCTCCTGGGTTCCGGGTTCTCGCTTCGCGAGCCCCGGAATGACGGCGTTGGTGCGGATTCTCGCACGTGACCAACGCTTTCTCCAATTTCGTCATCGTCGGCGAGCGCACGAACGTTACCGGTTCGGCCAAGTTCCGCAAACTGATCGAAGCGGACGATTACGCCGGCGCGCTTGTCGTCGCGCGTCAGCAAGTCGAGAGCGGCGCCAACGTGCTCGACGTCAATGTCGATGCGGCCATGATCGATGGGCCGGTGGCGATGAAAAGGTTCTTGAACCTGATCGCGTCCGAGCCTGACATCGCGAAGATTCCGCTGATGATCGACAGCTCTAAATGGGAGGTGATCGAAGCTGGCCTCAAATGCGCGCAGGGCAAGTCGATCGTGAACTCGATCTCGCTCAAGGAAGGCGAGGCGGCGTTCCTGCAGCACGCGCGCAAAGTGCGCCGTTATGGCGCCGCGACCGTGGTGATGGCGTTTGACGAACAGGGCCAAGCCGACACCGCCAAGCGAAAGATCGACATCTGCACGCGCGCTTACAGACTGCTCACCGATGTTGGCTTCCCGCCGGAAGACATCATCTTCGACCCCAACATTTTCGCCGTGGCCACCGGCATCGAAGAGCACGCCGATTACGCGTTGGCTTTCTTTGAAGCGACCAAGGCGATCCGTGAAACGCTGCCGCATGCGCACGTTTCGGGCGGCGTCTCCAACGTGTCGTTCTCGTTCCGCGGCAATGAAGCGGTGCGCGAGGCGATGCACGCAGTGTTTCTCTACCACGCCATCCGCGCTGGCATGGACATGGGCATCGTCAATGCCGGTTCGCTGACGCTCTACGATGACGTCGAGCCGGATCTGCGCGAGCGCGTTGAAGACGTGCTGCTCAATCGCCGCGCCGACGGCACCGAGCGCCTACTTGAGATCGCCGAGCAGGTAAAAGGCGGCGGCAAGAAGAAAGAAACCGAACGCGACCTTTCGTGGCGCGAAAAGCCCGTGCGCGAGCGCCTCAGCCATGCGCTGGTCCATGGCATCAACGAATTCATCGTCGAAGACACCGAAACCGCGCGCCTCGAAGCGGAGCGCCCGCTGCACGTGATTGAAGGGCCTTTGATGGATGGCATGTCCATCGTCGGCGATCTCTTTGGCGCGGGGAAGATGTTCCTGCCGCAAGTGGTGAAATCTGCGCGCGTGATGAAGCAGGCGGTGGCGCACCTCATTCCGTATATGGAAGAGGAAAAAGAGCGCACGGGCATGGCCGGCAAATCCAACGGCAAGATCGTGATGGCCACGGTGAAGGGAGACGTTCACGATATCGGCAAGAATATCGTCGGCGTCGTGCTGCAATGTAACGGCTACGAGATCGACGATCTCGGCGTCATGGTGTCGTGCGACAAGATCCTGGCGCGCGCCAAGGAGATCAACGCCGATGCGATTGGGCTTTCGGGTCTGATCACGCCGTCGCTCGACGAGATGGTGTTTGTCGCCAGCGAAATGCAGCGCACCGGCATGAATTTGCCATTGCTCATCGGCGGCGCCACCACGTCGCGTACGCACACGGCGGTGAAGATCGCGCCGGCGTATGCTGGGCCTACCATCTACGTCACCGACGCCTCGCGCGCAGTGCCTGTGGTGCAGAAGTTGCTGTCCGGCGAGGCCGCTGCGTTGGTCGCTGAGACTAAAGCCGACCAGATCGCTGCGCGCGAAAGCTATCTTGCGGGGCAAGACAAGCGTCCGCGCCTGCCGATCGCCAAAGCGCGCCAACGCGCCGCGAAGCTGGATTTCGCGCCCAAGAAGCCGAGCTTCCTTGGCGTGCGCTCGTTCAGATCTTATTCGCTGAAAGAGCTCGCCGAGTACATCGATTGGACGCCATTCTTTGCATCGTGGGAGCTCGCCGGGCGTTACCCCGCGATTTTGCAGGATGAGATCGTCGGCGAGGCCGCGCGCAACCTCTTTGCCGATGCACAAGCGATGCTGGCCCAGATGGTCGCGGAAAAGTGGGTCATCGCAAACGGCGTCGTCGGCTTCTGGCCCGCCAACCGCGATGGCGATGACATCGTGCTCTGGAAAACCGACAAGCGCGCGGGTGAACGCGCGCGCCTGTTCACGCTGCGCCAGCAAATGGAGAAGGGCGAGCAAAAGCCCAATCTCGCGCTCGCCGATTTCGTCGCCCCGCAAGGCGTCTCGGACTATATCGGCGCCTTTGCCGTCACCGCAGGTATCGGCGAGGAAGAGATCGCCAACCGCTTCAAGCGCGCGAACGACGATTATTCCGCGATCATGGCGAAAGCCTTGTGCGACCGCTTGGCCGAAGCTTTCGCGGAAGCCCTGCACGCAAAGGTGCGGCGCGAGCTCTGGGGCTATGCGGCGGAAGAAACGCTCAACGCTGAGGAATTGATCGCTGAAAAATATCGCGGCATTCGCCCGGCGCCCGGCTACCCGGCGCAACCTGATCACACCGAGAAGCGCACCTTGTTCGAGTTGCTAGAAGCGCGCGAGCGGGCCGGGATGGAGTTGACTGAAAGCCTGGCGATGACGCCGCCGGCTTCTGTATCCGGCCTTTACTTCGCGCATCCGCGCGCGGAATATTTTGGCGTCGGCCGCATCGATCGCGATCAGGTCGAAGATTACGCGCGCCGCAAAGGCTGGGACATCGCAACCGCCGAACGCTGGTTGGCGCCGATCCTGGCGTACGATCCCGTGATCGCGCGCGCGGGTTAGTCGAAGTCGAGCGCTGCTTCGTAGCGTTCGCCGTCGAGCGTTCTGAAGATCAACGCGTAGGGTGTCGGCAGCTCGCAATCGTCCGAGCCGATCTCTTTGGCCGCCCGTTTCACGGCGACGCGTGCGGCCGCGATCTGTTGCAACGCCGGATCATCGCCATTGCCGACGAACGCGAGTGGCGCACCGTCCATGACGGGCCACGTGAACGGGTTGAAGCACGCGACGCCCGGCGTTCGTTGCATCAATTCGGCCTCAAGAGCGGGGTCGGCGTCATCAAGTTCGACATCTTGCAAGCTCATGTCGCCGACATGCGCGAGCAGCCGCCCGCTGGCGATGCAGGCGGCGCACACAATCTCGGGATGGGTGACGGCGTAGATGTTGCCGGAATAGCGCCAGCCGCAGGGTTCGCGGCACACCCCGCAGGCGTCTGTGGACGGTACGAACGCAGCGTCAACAGAATAGGCGCCTGGGTAGAAGCGGAAATGTGGTTTGCGCGGATCGGTCATGCCCGGCGACCATGCCCATGCCGCGCAGGGCCGCGCAACTCGTCCGCCATGAGGGGCGGGCCGTCGCAATTTTCTGGCCCCGGCGTCGCCCGGCTTGCTAGGAAGGCCGGGTGAGGTTCCATCCATGAAAAAATTGCTGACGTTTGTCGCCGCCGGGCTCGGGCTCATGGCGTGCGCTACCGCTTCGACGCCTGACGGCGCGGCAGGGGGCGCGCTCAATGTTGCGCCGCTCGAGTATCATTATCGCGAGCTGCCGAACGGTCTGCGCGTCTATGCGATGCCGGACGCCAACACCGCCAATGTCGCGGTGCAGGTATGGTACCGCGTCGGCTACAAGGATGACCCCCAAGGCCGTTCCGGCTTCGCGCACTTGTTCGAGCACATGCTCTTCAAGGCGACGCGCAACATTCCTGACGGGATGTTCTTCCAGCTCACCAACGACGTCGGCGGCCAATTCAACGCCTCGACGCACGAGGATTACACCGATTACTGGGAGATCGTGCCGGCCAACCAATTGCAGCGTCTGCTGTGGGCGGAGTCCGAGCGGATGGGCTCGCTCGTCGTCGATCCGGCAGTGCTCGATTCCGAAACCGACGTGGTGAAGGAAGAACTGCGCCAGCGCGTGTTGGCGGCGCCGTATGGGCGTTTGTTCTATCTCTACCTTGCGCAAGCCAATTTCTCGACGCACCCTTACGGTCGCCCAGGCATCGGCTCGATCGAAGATCTGGAATCGTCGTCCATCGAGGACGTGCGCGCGTTCCACGCCACCTATTATCGCCCCGACAACGCGATCATGGTTGTCGCCGGCAATTTCAATCTTGAGCAGTTCAACGCCTGGGTCGATCAATACTTCGCCAACATCGAGCGGCCGAACCGTCCGATCCCGCGCGTCGAAGCCGTCGAGCCGCCGCGCACCGCGCCGCGCACGCTGACCACCTACGCGCCGAACGTGCCGCTGCCGGCTGTCGTCGCGAACTATATCCATCCGGACGCGTCGAGCCCCGATATTGCGGTGATCAACGTGATCGACGCGATCCTGCAGCAAGGCCAGTCGTCGCGGCTTTATCGCACCATGGTGTACGAGCAGCAGGTCGCCTCGCAGGTGCTGACCAATTGGGTGCCAAGCCTCAATCCGGGCGCGTACTCGGTCGGCGCGATCCTCTCCGCCGGCAAAACCGTGGAAGAGGGCGAAGCGAGCTTGCTTGGCGTGATTGCGCGCCTGCGCGACGAGCCGGTGTCGCAAGCCGAACTTGACGAAGCCAAGAACGAGATCGTCACCGCGACGCTGCAAGGCCGCGAGACCGCCTTTGGCCGCTCGGCCGAATTGGCGGACTCGGTTTTCCGCTACAACGATCCCGCCGGCGCCGATCGCCTGCTCGCAGCCATCCAACGCGTCAGCGCCGCCGACGTGCAGCGCGTGGCGCGCCAAGTGTTCGCCGACAACAACCGCGTCGTCATTCGCTATATGTCGGAAGAAGCGCGCCCTGCCGGCGTGACCGGAGATGTCATCGAAACGTCTGCCGGCATCGTTGCGCGGCCGCTGAGCGTGCCCGCGAACATCCCCGTGTACACGCTCGCGCCGGAAGCGCAGCGCGTCGCCCCCCCTGCGGCCAGCGCGCCGATCAGTGCGCGCATTCCCGCGACCACCTCGCGCACCTTGCCGAACGGTCTGCGCGTGATCGTCGCGCCTCAGCGCTCGCTGCCTTTGATCAGTGCGGATCTGCGCGTGCTCTCGGGGGCCACGTCTGACGTCGCTGGCCGCAACGGTGTCGCCAACGCCACCGCCGACCTGCTGACGCGCGGCACCACAACCCGCAGCGCCACCGACATCGCCAGCGGCGTCGAAGCTCTCGGCGCCACCTTGGTGTCAGGCGCAGGCGTGGATTCATCGCAAGTGAATCTGCAAACGCGTTCGGATCGCGCAGACCAAGCCTTTGCGATCTTCGCCGACGTGGCGCGCAATCCGGCATTTGCGGACCAAGAGATCACGCGCTCGCGTCAGCAGGCGCTGGACGGCCTTCGCGTCGCGATGCGCCAGCCGGGCACGCTAGCCAATTTCGCCATGACGCGCGCGATCTACGGCGAAGCGCCCTATGGCGGCATTGCCTCGCCAACAACGCTTCAGGCGATGACGCGCGCCGATATCGCGGCGTATCACACCACCTACTGGCGCCCTGACAATGCGGTGCTCGTGATCAGCGGCGATGTCTCCGCCGAAAGCGGATTTGCGCTCGCCCAACGTTATTTCGGTGATTGGGCGCGTCCAACGGCGGCGCTGCCAGCGGAGCCGGACGCAAGCGCGTCCTCACCAGCGCCGCGCACGATCGTCGTCGACTTGCCGCAAACCGGGCAGGCCGCCGTGCAGATGGGCGTGCGCGGGCTGAGCCGCAGCGATCCTGACTATTTCAACGCCTTGCTTGCCAACGCCGTGATGGGCGGCGGCGGGTCAGCGCGCTTGAACCAGGAAATCCGCGTGCGTCGCGGCTTGTCCTACGGCGCCAACTCGGGCCTTCAAGCGCGCCTCGCGCCTGGGCCGATCATTGCGCAAACGCAAACGCGCAACGACGCGGCGGTGCAGGTGGTGGAGTTGATGGCGGCGGAGTTCAACCGCATCCGCGATACGTTGCCGACGGCTGTGGAGCTCGACGCGCGTAAAGCCTCGCTTGTCGGCGCGTTTGGCCGCCAGGTGGAAACCACCGCTGGCATGGCTGGGCAGATCTCCACCTTGGCGCTCTACGGTTTGCCGCCTGAACGGCTCAACTCCTACGTCGCTGACGTCAGCTCGGTGACGGCGGAGCAAGTGCGCGCGGCGGGGCAGCGTTATTTCGATCCAGCGCGGGCCGATCTGGTCGTCGCTGGCGATGCGCAGATTTTCTATGATGGTCTGCGCCGCATTCGCCCCAACGCCGAGCGCATTCCCGCGGCCAATCTCAATCTCGACGACGAAACGCTGCGCTAACCTGCGCACGCGAAGGACACTGCCGATGAAACGACTTGCCATGCTCCTCGCGGCGGCGTTCGCGCTCGCCGCCTGCACCACCGCCTCAACACCGGAAGCGGCGAGCCCGCCGCCGGAAGCGGGCGGGCTGCAAGTCGCGCCGCTGCAATTCCATTATCGCGAATTGCCCAACGGTCTGCGTGTGTACGCGATGCCCGATCCCAACACCGCGAATGTGTCGGTGCAGGTCTGGTACAATGTCGGCTCCAAGGACGACCCGATCGGCCGCTCTGGCTTCGCGCACCTGTTTGAGCACATCATGTTCAAAGCGACGCGCAACATGCCGTCGGAATTCTTCGACCGGATGACCGAGGACGTCGGCGGCTTCAACAACGCCTCCACCTATGACGACCTCACAAACTATTACGAGGTTGTACCGGCCAACCATCTGCAACGTCTGTTGTGGGCGGAGGCCGAGCGGATGGGCTCGCTGGTGATCGATCCGAGCGTGTTCGCGTCCGAGCGCGACGTCGTGAAGGAAGAGCTACGCCAGCGTGTGCTCGCCTCACCCTATGGCCGCTTGCTGTACCTCTACATCCCGCAAGCCAATTATTCCGTGCACCCGTATGGGCGCCCAGGCATTGGCTCGATCGAAGATCTGGACGCAGCGACCGTTGAGGATGTGCGCGGTTTCCACGCGAGCTATTATCGCCCCGACAATGCCGCGCTGGTTGTCGCCGGCAATTTCGACGTTGCTCAATTCGATGCCTGGGTGGACCAGTATTTCGGCCCCATCGCCCGCCCGAACCGCCCGATTCCACGCGTCGATGCGGTGGAGCCCGCGCGCACCGCGCCGCGTGAGTACACGACGTACGCGCCGAACGTGCCGCTGCCGGCGGTGTTGCTGTCGTATCCGCAACCGGAATCCACCAGCCCCGATATTCCCGCCTTGATCGTGATCGATGCGATCCTCGCGCGCGGCGAGAGCTCGCGGCTCTATCAGTCGATGGTTTACGAGCAGCAAGTGGCCGCGCAGGTGTTCACCAACATCGAGATCACGCAGGATCCCGGCGCCTATTCGCTGATCGCCATTCTCTCGGAAGGCAAAACCGCGGACGAAGGCGTCGCAAGTCTGCTGGCCGAAGTCGCGCGCTTGCGCGACGCGCCGGTCAGCCAGGCCGAGCTTGATGAAGCCAAGAACGAACTCGTCACCGCCACCATCCAGGGCCGCGAAACCGCGTATGGCCGCGCCTATGAATTGGCCGACGCGGTGACGCGTTACGGCGACGCGAGCTACGCCGACCGCGTGCTTGCCGCCGTGCAAGCCACCACCGCCGCCGACGTTCAACGCGTCGCGCGCACGATCCTCGCGGACAATCGCCGCGTGCTGGTGCGTTACTTGCCCGAAGAAAGCCGTCCGCAAAGCGCGGCTGGCGACGCCATCACCACGTCGTCGACGATTCAGGCGCGCGCGCTGTCGATCGCCCAGCGGGACATTCCCGTGTTCACTCTGGCGCCAGAAGCCCAGCGCGTTGCCCCGCCTGCGCCGGCCACACCGGTCAGCGCCCGCGTGCCAGCGACCAGCTCGCGCACTCTGGCGAACGGCTTGCGCGTCATCGTCGCCCCCAATCGCGCGCTGCCTCTGGTGAGCGCCGAAGTGCGCGTTGCGTACGGTTCAAGCGCCGACCCGCGCGACCAAGCGGGCCTCGCCAGCATGACCGCCGACCTGCTGATGAGCGGCACCACCACGCGCAGCGCCACCGAGATCGCGCGGCAAGTGGAATCGCTTGGCGCATCGATCGACACCGGCGCCGGCAGTGATAGCTCTGCCGTTTCGCTGGAGACGCGGGCCGACCGCGTCGAGCAGGCGTTCACGGTGTTTGCCGATGTCACGCGCAACCCCGCCTTCGCGGCGGAAGAGCTTGACCGCGTGCGCCAACAAGCGCTCGACGGCCTCTCGGTGGCGATGGGCAATCCCGGCGCGATCGCCGGCATGGCTATGCCGCGAGCCATATTTGGTTTGGGTCCGTATGGCGGCGTTGCTTCCGAACGCAGCATCAACGCAATCACGCGCGAAGCCGCGAGCGGCTTCCATGCCACGCATTGGCGCCCCGACGCTGCCGTGCTGGTGATCAGCGGCGATGTGTCCACCGAAGAGGGCTTTGCTCTGGCCGAGCGCCATTTCGGCGCCTGGGCGCGTCCCGCGACGGCGCGTCCCGCCGCGCCGGACGCACGCGTCACCGCGCCGGCGCCGCGCACGGTCGTCATCGACCTTCCGCAGACCGGCCAAGCGGCGGTGTATATGGGCATGCTCGGTGTCTCGCGCACCGATCCAAATTATCTGGCGACGCAATTGGCGACCGACGTCGTCGGCGGCGGCTATTCATCGCGACTGAACGCGGAGATCCGCATCCGTCGCGGCTTGTCATACGGCGCCTTCGCAGGGCTGCCGGCGCGGATGGCGCCGGCGCCGATCGTCGCCACCGCGCAAACGCGCAACGACGCGGCCGTGCAGGTGGTGGGGCTGATGGAAGCCGAGTTGAACCGCATGCGTACGGCGCTCGTGCCTGAGGCCGAACTCAACGCCCGCAAAGCGTCGCTGATCGGCGATTTTGGACGCAGCGTGGAAACGACGGCCGGCGTTGCAGGGGAAATCTCGGCGCTGGCTTTGTTCGGGCTGCCGCCTGAGCAGCTCAATCGCTACGCCGCCGACGTCAACGCGATCACCGCCGAACAAGTGCGCGCCGCTGCCAACGCCAGCCTCGATCCTGCGCGGGCCGATCTGGTGGTCGCCGGCGACGCCCAGGTGTTCTGGCAGGATCTGCGCCGCCGCCGGCGCAACGCTGAGCGGATCGCCGTGGACGACCTGAACTTGGACGCGGAATCGTTGCGCTAACAGGTTCCATCGCGCTGCGGTGACGGGGCAGGCGGACTCGGTTAACGTCGAGCGTCCGAATCGATTCGCTGAAAGCGCCCCCTATGCGCATCGTCTTTGCCGCCCTAGCGCTCTGCGCGCTGAGTTTTGTCGCTGGAATCGCTGGCGACCTATCGACGGCGTCGTCATCGCCCACTGCGCGCTCTGGCCAATCGGTGGTGCTGTTGCTGCCGCCCGATACGGTGCGCGCCGGTCCGTTGCCGCCGCTGCAAGAGGCCGCCATCGAGGCGCCGCAAGCGCCTGCCCTGCGGGCGCCGCGCGCGCGAACGCTCGAATTGATCGCCGCGCCGGCCTTGATTCCGTTGGAAAAGCCGCGCGCGATCGATATCGCATTCACGATCAAGGACAATCCGGACCTCGCCCCAAAAGGTGACCCGAACGCAGCACCCGCTATCGAGTCCGACAAGGTTGACGTCTAAGTCAGTCAGCCCGCGACTGCGGCTTTGCCGCAACACTGGCGCAAAGCATCTGCAACACGCCGCAAAAGCGCCCAGGTCAAATGGCTTCCTCCTGGACGACATGAGCCAAGGTCAAGGGTCAGGTTTGTGCGCGAAAGGGGCCGCGGCGTTTGCCGCGGCTTTGACGCTCAGCGCCCCTTCCGTCGCCCAGGCGCAGACCCAGCAACGCGGCGCCACCCAGGCCACCCCGCCAGTTCAGGGCCTCTACAACACCTCAAGCGGCGCCTCCCGCTATTCCACGCCCGATGGGGCGGTGCGCTTCACGTTTGATCGTTCCGGCGGGCGCGTTGCCTTGATGCGCTTCGAGGGCGACCCCGAAGTTCACGTCTTGCGCCCGGTGATGGGCGCGGGCGGCGATGAAATTTATCGAACTGAAGATGGCGGCCTGATGCTGCGGGTGACGCCGCACGGCGGCATCGTCGTGTACACGCGCAACAACCGCGCTGGCTCACCGGCTTCGGAGGATGGCCGCGCCGCGCCGCTGACGCCAGAGGCTGTGGCGTTCGCTGACATGCAACGTCGCTTCCGCGATCTACAGGTGCGCGCCGCGCGCAATGTTGGTCAGCCGGTCACGTTCGTTGTGCCCGCGCAAATGACGGCGCCGCAGGCCGGCGTCGTGCTCGATGCAGCTGAACGCGCCGCCGCGGGGCTTGCCGCCGCGCCGCTCACCAACGTGCGACGCGTGGTCATCACGCTCGGGCCAACGCCTGCGGTCTTGCTGCGCGGCGATCAATTGCTGATCCAGGTGGCGCCGCAGATGGGTTACGCCGGGCGTCCGTCGTCGAACTCGGTTCGCAATGTCGTGACCGGCCAAGTGCAGGGTCCAGAGCAGTAAGCTCAGTCCGGCACCCATCCCGGCGCTGCCAATTCAAAAGACGCAAACTCAAAGCCAGGCGCGACTACGCACGAAACGAGCGTCCATGCGCCGGTGCTTGCTGCGCCTTGCCATGCGTGCGGCGGCACCGTCGCTTGCGGCCGCTGGCCAGCCGAGAGATCTGGGCCAAGCACAATTTCGCGCACGGCCGGATCGGCGATTGCGAGCGTAAGCGGCGCGCCTGCGTGCCAAAGCCAATGTTCGGCGGCGTCAATGCGGTGCCAATGTGAGCGCTCGCCGGCGCGCAGCAAAAAATAGATCGCGCTTGACCGCGCCCGCGCACCGTCGCGCTCGTCCCGATAGGTTTCCACATAGTGCCCGCCCTCTGGATGCGGGCGCATGTTCAGCGCAGCGATGATCTCATCGGCGGTCACGCTTTGAAGGTATCCTTGCGCTTGCGCAGATCGGCGAACGCTTCCCAGTCTTCGGCGTTTGGCAGCATGATCGAATTCTTGAGCAGTGGCGCACGCAGGAACGGGTTGGTGCGCAGTTCGAGGTCGAGGCTCATCGGCACTGTAGGCTTTCCCTCCGCGCGCAACTGTTTCACCTCGGCGACGCGCGCCTGCAGATCGCGATTGATCGGATCGTAATAGATGGCGAACTGAGCGTTGGCCTCGGTATATTCATGCGCGCAATAAAGTGTGGTCTCGCGCGGCAGCTTCGCGATTTTCGAAAGGCTGGCCCACATCTGCTGCGGCGTGCCTTCGAACAGCCGTCCGCATCCCATCGAAAACAGCGCATCGCCTACAAACGCGACGTTATCGGCGTCAAACACGTAAGCGATGTGGCCCAATGTGTGCCCGCCAACGTTCAGCACGCGCGCCGATACATCGCCCAAGCTCACCACATCGCCCTCGTCGACGATCCGATCCGGCGCCTGCCCGATCCGCTCGACCTCGGCGGGGCCCGTGACACGTGCGCCTGTCTTGGCCTTGATCGCGGCGTTGCCGCCAGCGTGGTCAGGATGCCAGTGCGTGTTCCAGACGTCAGTGATGCGCCAGCCTTTGGCGTCGGCTTCGCGCAGGATGGCGTTGGCGTCGGGCGTGTCGATCGTGGCGGTCGCGCCCGAGCGCGGCTCATGCACGAGGAAGCCGTAATTGTCGCTGAGGCAGGGGAATTGGTGGATTTGCAGCATGGCCTAGCTTAGCGGTTCTCACCTATGCGAGTCGACGTTCTAGCCCTGCAGCGTTTCTACGCTTCGCCTCTCGGTGAGGCGGCGCGGCGCATGGCGTGCCGGCGGCTTGGCGCGTTGTGGCCGAAGGCTGACGGGCTCGACATGCTCGGCATCGGGTACGCCACACCGTATTTGGAGCCGTATCGCGCCGAGGCGCGCCGCGTTGTGGCGATGATGCCGTTCGAGCAAGGCGGCGAACGCTGGCCCGCCGACGGCCGGTCGCTCACGGTGTTGGGCGATGAAACCCGGCTACCGTTCATCGACGCCATCTTCGATCGCGTGTTGCTGGTGCACGCCTTGGAGGAAGCAGGCGATCTGCGTCGGCTGCTGCGCGAAGCGTGGCGGGTGATGGCGCCGGAGGGGCGTTTGGTTGTCATTGTCGCCAACCGTTGGAGCTTCTGGGCGCAGTCGGACGCAACGCCGTTCGGTCACGGCCGGCCATTCTCGCGCGCGCAGCTCGTGAGCCTGCTGGCGGACGCGATGTTCGAGCCGGTGGCGTCAGCGCGCGCGCTCTATGCGCCGCCCTCGCGCTGGTCGCCGTTCGTGCGCGGCGCGGAAGCGTTTGAGCGCGTCGGCGAGGTGATGTGGCCGGCTTTGGGCGGGCTTGTGCTGATGGAGGCGGTGAAGCGGCTCTACGCGGAAACCGCCAAGCCCGGTCAGCGTGTGCTGCTCGCGAAGGCGCCGCAAAGACGCCCCCGCCCGGAAACCGGTCCCGAGGGGCACCGTGCGGCGCCGGAGCGCTTGCCCAAGTCCGAGCGCTGACGATATTGCACTGCATCCAGAAGGGATGCCGATGAAACTGATCACCGCCATCATCAAACCCAGCCGGCTCGATCCGGTGCTCGATGCGCTGAAAGAAGCTGGCGTCGCCGGCCTCACCGTGTCCGAGGTGCGCGGCTTTGGCCGTCAAAAGGGAAAAACCGAGGTTTATCGCGGGGCTGAGTACGAGGTGAAGCTGCTGCCGAAGGTCAAAGTCGAGGTGGTGGCGTCCGCTGAAACGGTCGAAAAGATCGTCGAAGCCATCTCCCAGGCCGCCCAAACCGGCAAGATCGGCGACGGCAAGGTCTGGGTGGGCGATTTGAGCTCGGTCCTTCGCATTCGCACTGGCGAAACCGGCCAGGCCGCCGTCGAGGGCTAAGGGCCGCCGCACTGCGTGTGCCGTTCGTCGCAGATGCCGTGCGGGGCTATACGCTCGCGCTAAACTTGAACCAATTCACCAAAACAGGGGATCAACTCACATGCACATGAACCGGCGCACGCTGCTGGGCGCGACTGCGGTCGGCCTCACCTTCGCGGCCGTTGGCTGCGCGCCACAGAACGGCGCAGCGAAGCTCACCGACATCCTCAACCGGCTGTCGACGCAAATCCTCCACGACAGCCCGGAAACCGCGAGCAGCCTCGGCGTCAGCGAGGAGCAAGCTGGCGGCCGCTTCATGGATCGCCTCACCGATTCATCGCGCGAAGGCGCCCGCGCGCGCCAAGCCGCGGCGCAAGGATTTCTCACCGAGCTGCAGGCCATCAATCGTGAGAGCCTGCAAGGTCAGGACGCGGTGACCTACGACGTGGCCGTGGCCTCGGTGCAAAACGGCATCGACGCTGGACGCTTCGAATTCGGCGGCGGCGCCACATCGCCGTATGTCGTCACCCAACTTGGCGGTGCGTTCACGCAGATCCCTGATTTCCTCGATAGTCGCCACGCGATCACTAACCGCGCCGAAGCCGACGCTTACATCGCGCGCCTTTCCGCTTACGCGCGCCAGCTCGATCAGGAATCGGCGATGATCGCCGAGGACGCCGGCAACGGCATGATCCCGCCGGACTTCTGCATTCGCGGCGCCGTCAGCCAATTGCAGACCTTCGCGAACCTGACGCCGGCCAACACGGTGCTGGTGCAATCGATCGCGCGCCGGGTCGGTGAAGTGGCCGACATCGCCGCCGCCGACAAAACCGCGCTCACCACGCAAGCCGAGACCATCGTGCGTGACGAGGTTCTGCCTGCCTATCGCCGCCAGATCGATGCGCTGAACGCGATCCTGCCGCGCGCCACGCACGACGCTGGCATCGCCAGCCGTCCGCAAGGCGCGGAAATGTATGTGGCGGCGCTGAAGAACTACACCACCACCAACATGACCGCCGACGAGATTCACAACATGGGCGTCGAGCTCGTGAACTCGATCAACGCCGAGATGGACACCATCTTGAAGGCGGAAGGCATGACCCGCGGCACGGTGGCCGAGCGCATGGCGGCGCTGCAACGCCGCCCCGATCAGCTTTATCCAAACACCGACGCCGGTCGCACCCAATTGCTCGCAGACCTCAACACGCAAGTGCAGGCGATGGAAGCGCGGATGCCGGAAGTGTGCGGGCGCCTCGCGCGCGCGCGCCTCGAGATCGTGCGCGTGCCGGAATACATCCAGGCCGGCGCGCCGGGCGGCTATTACCAGCAAGGCGCGCTCGATGGCTCGCGGCCGGGCATGTACTACATCAATCTGCGCGACACGGCGGAATGGCCGAAATTCTCGTTGCCGGCGCTGAGCTATCACGAGGGCGTTCCCGGCCACCACTGGCAGATTTCGATCCAGCAAGAAGCCGAAGGTCTGCCGTTCTTCCGCACGGCGCTCTCGTTCTTCGGCGCCTTTATCGAAGGCTGGGGCCTCTATTCGGAAATGCTCGCTGACGAAATGGGCATGTTCGCGGACAACCCGCTCAACAAGCTCGGCTATCTGCAATCGGCGGCGTTCCGCTCCTCGCGCCTCGTCGTCGACACCGGCATGCACGCCAAAGGCTGGACGCGCGAGCAAGCGATCCAGTCGATGATGCAGGCCACCGGCAACGACGAAACGTCGACCATCACCGAGATCGAGCGTTATTGCGTGATCCCGGGGCAAGCCTGCAGCTACATGGTTGGCCGCCAGGCGATTCTGCGCATGCGCGACGCCGCCCGCACCTCGCTGGGCGATCGTTTCGACCTCAAAGGCTTCCACGACACGCTGCTCACCAACGGCTCGACGCCACTGACGGTGACTGAGCAACTCGTGCAGCAATGGGTGGCGTCGGTTCCGGCCGCTTGAGACTTAACGGTGCAAGGCGGCGTGCGCGGGGAAGCTCGCGCACGCCGTTTTCTTTTTGGGGATGAGATCATGAGCGTTACCCGCCGCGAAGCTCTGCTTGGCGCTACCGCAATCGGACTGACCGGCTGCGCCACATCTCCCGCCAGCAACGGCGGCAGCGGCGCTGAACTTGCCGCCGTGCTCGATCAATTGGCGACCAACATCCTGCGCCAGAGCCCGGAAACCTGCACCACGCTCGGCATCGACGAAACGCGCGCTGGCGGCCGATTCATCGACAAGCTCGACGAAGGGTCGCGCGCGGGCAAACGACGTGCGCTCGACGTCGCGCGCCAAGGCGTCGCGGCGCTGCGCGGAATTGATCGCGCGTCGCTGAGTGCGCGCGACGGCGTCAGCTACGACGTCGTGCTCACCGCGATGGAAAACAATCTCGCCGTCGGCGCGTTCGAGGTCGGCTCCGGCGCTGCTTATCCCTACAGCGTCTGCCAGATGAACGGCGGCTATTGGCGTATTCCGGATTTTCTCGATAGCCAGCACAAAGTCACCAATCGCGAAGAGGCCGAGGCTTATCTCTCGCGCTTGGCGCAGTTCGAGCGCGTGCTCGACGAAGATACAGCGCTCATCGGCGAAGACGCCGCCTACGGCTTGGTGCTGCCCGATTTCGCGCTCGACGCCACCATCACGCAGGTACGCAACTCGGTCGCCGCCGCGCCGGCGCAAAGCACGTTGGTGACCTCGCTCGCGCGCCGTGTTGGTGAGATTGCCGACATCTCCGCGGCCGACCGCGCCGCCTTCGCGCAGCGCGCGGAGACGCTTTGCCGTGACAAGATCTGGCCAGCGCATCAGCGCCAGATCGCCGCGCTTGAGGCATTGCGTCCGCGCTCCACGCACGAAGCCGGCATCTGGCGCGTGCCGCGTGGCGAAGAGATGTACGCGGCGGCTCTGCGTCTCCACACCACCACGACGCTCACGCCCGACGAGATCCACAACATGGGCCTGGAGCTGATCGCGTCGCTCAACAGCGACATGGACGCGATCCTGCGCTCCGAAGGCTTGACGCAAGGCAGTGTGCCGCAGCGCCTGCAAGCGATCGCCCAACGCCCGGAGCAACATTATTCGAACGACGCCGCCGGCCGCGAACAGGTGCTGGCCGATCTCAATCAAATCGTCCGCGACATCACCGCACGCATGCCTGAGGTGTTCGGAACGCTGACAAGCACGCCGCTCGAGATCAAGGCGATCCCGGCGAACATCGAAGCGACGCAGCCGGGCGGCTATTACCAGGGCGGCTCGCTCGATGGCACGCGCCCCGGCGCCTACTACATCAACCTCGCCAATATCGGCGCGCGTACCAAGTATGGGCTGAATTCGCTCACCTACCACGAAGGCGTCCCGGGGCATCATTGGCAGGTGTCGATCCAGCAAGAATCGCAAGGCCTGCCCTTCATTCGCAGCGCGCTGCTGGGCTTCAACGCATTTCAAGAAGGCTGGGGCCTCTACGCCGAGCAGCTCGCCGACGAGATGGGCGTGTACGCCAACAACCGGCTCGGCCGCCTCGGCTTCATGCAAGCGACGATCTTCCGCGCGCTGCGCCTGGTCGTCGATACCGGCATGCACGCCAAACGCTGGAGCGTTGAGCAAGCCCAGCAGCTCGCGACACAAACCATCGGCGCTCCTGCGACTCAAGAAATGCACCGCTACGTCGTCTGGCCGGGTCAAGCCTGCAGCTACATGGTCGGACGCCAAGCATTGGTCCGCATGCGCGAGGAGGCGCGCGCCACTTTGGGCGCACGCTTCGATATTCGCGGTTTCCACGACACGTTGCTTACGAACGGCGCAACACCGCTGACGGTGACGGAGCAATTGGTGCGGACCTGGGCGGCGTCGGTTTAGCGCGGCCCAGATAGCGCACGCCCTTCGCCCACATCTTCACCGCTTCCCAGTGGATGCCGGCGATCACCTTCAGCGTCATCAATGGGTTGCCCAGCGACGCGCGCAGCAGATTGGCGTCCGTCAGGTCGCGCCGGTTGCCCGCGAACGAGGCCGTGAGCGCGATCTGTTCGCCGCGTTTGACGATCAGCGCCACGCCGACGCGCTCGCCAGGCGCCGTCACTCGAAACTCGTAGCGCAGCCCCATCTCCAGGAACGGCGAAACGAAGAAGGCCTTGTCGCACGCTTGCGTCACGAGGCCTTCTTCGCTCGTCGCGGGGGGCAGCACATAGAAATGACGTTCGCCGAATGTGTTCGACACTTCGTGCACCAAAGCCGCCAGCCCGCCGTCGCGGCGGGTGCAGAAATAGACGCTCAGCGGATTGAACACGTAGTTCAGCAGGCGCGGCATGGTCAGCAGCGTGATCGCGCCGCCATCCCATGCGATGCCGGCTTCGCGCAATTTCGTTTCGATCTGCGGGCGAAGCGGGGCGCCGGTGCGGTCGGCGTGATCACGGTCATGAAGTGCTGTCAGCGCGAAGCGATTATGGGCGAACAGCTTGAGCCGCGCGCTCGTCGCATCGAGGTCGTCCAGATCGAGCGCCAGCATGAACACGCGATAGCTCAGCCGGTGCTTGCCCGGCCGCGCGTGTGCAACGCGCCCGGGATAGATCGCGTTCACGCCGCGCGCTCCAGCAAAGGCGCCGGCGCTGGCGCGAGAAAGATGCGTCCGGATTCGTCCGCGACGCGCCAAGGCCGCCGAACGCCGCCGAGTTGCTCTGCGACCGCGAGGCCCGCCTGCAAGCCGTCCTCGTGAAAGCCCGCGCCGAAATGCGCGCCGCAGAACCAGGTGTTGCGCTGGCCTTGCAAGCGCCAAAGCTGGCGTTGCGCGCGAATAGCCGCGCCGTCGAAAATCGGGTGCTCGTACTCGGTCTCGTACAAGACGCTCTCCGGCGCGGGCATGCGCTGGGGATTGAGCGTCAAGAAAATCTCTTCGCGGCACGGCAGGCGCTGCAGCAGATTCATCCAATACGAAACCACGCACCCGCCGTCGGGATTGTCGCCGACATAGTTCCAGCTCGCCCATTGCGAGTTGCGCCGTGGCATCAAGCTGCGGTCGGTGTGCAGCACAGCGCGGTTGCGGCTGTAGCGGAACGCGCCGAGCAAAGCGCTTTCTTCAACGCTCGGATCCTCCAGCATCAGCCGCGCTTCGTTCGCGTGCGCCGCGATCACAATGTGATCGAAGCGCTCGACGCCGCCGCGCGCGTCGCGCACCTCAATTCCGGCGCTGTCGCGCCGCACCGCGAGTGCGCCCGCACCAAGCCTGACGCGTTCAACATAAGGCGCCGTGAGTTTCTCCACGTAGGCGCGGCTGCCGCCCTCCACGGTGCGCCACGCCGGGCGATCGGCCAGCTTCAAGAGCCCATGGTTTTCGAAGAAGCGAACAAACGCGCATGCCGGGTAGTTCTTGATCTCCGCCAGCGACGCAGACCAGATTGCCGCCGCTTGCGGCAGTATATGATCGCGCTGAAACGCGTCGCCATAGCCATGCCGTGTGAGATAATCGCCGAGCGAGATCATATCCTCGCGCGTCGCCGGCAGATCGAGCGGCGCACGCCGGTAGAAGCGCAGCAGATCGAGCGCCATCGACCAAAATCGCGGGCTGAGCAGATTGCGTCCGCCCGCCAGGAACCCCGAGGCGCCAACAGATGAATATTCGATCTTGCCGCCGTCGAGCGATACGCCGAACGACATGTCGGACGGCTGACTGGCGACGCCCAGATGCTCGAACAGCGCCACCAGGTTCGGATAGGTGGCGTCATTGTAGACGATAAAGCCGGTGTCGACCGGCACATGTCCCGAAGCGCTGGGAACGTTAACGGTGTTGGAATGGCCGCCGAGGCGGTTGTTCTTCTCAAACACCGTCACCTCATGGCGTTGGCTGAGGAGCCAAGCCGCCGACACTCCGGCTATGCCCGAGCCGATCACGGCGATACGTTGCGGCATTGCCGCGGTTGACGATGTGAAGGCCATGCAGGCTCCAGGATTGCCGTGATGATGAGGTACGGCTCCCGCGCCCGCGCGGATCAATCTGATCCAGCGCCCATGCCGGCGCGTAGAAGCGCCAAATGCGTGCGTTGGACCCTTACGGAGACGGGCTTGGACCTAGCTTGCCGCCGATCATGCCGCGGCAAACGGCGAGGAAGGGGCGCGTTTTGACGGATCGTTCGCCAGAGGACGAAGCGCTGTTGCTGCGCGTCGCTCAGGGCGATCGCGCCGCCTTTGCTGGTGTGTTCGCCAAATACGCGCCGCGCGTGAAGGGCTATTTGATCCGGCTCGGCGCGCCGGCTGCGGCGGCGGAGGATTTGGCGCAGGACGCGATGGTTTCAGTGTGGCGGCGCGCCGCCAGCTACGATCCGCGTAAAGCGAAGGCCTCCACCTGGATTTTCGTCATCGCTCGTAACGCATGGATCGACAAACTCCGGCGCGAGAAAGTTGAGTTCGCCTATCGCGAAACCATGGACGAACCGACAGACACCGAGGAAGCGCCGGACGACGCGGCGATGCGCGTGCAAACTGAGGAGCAAATGCGCGCCGCCATGGAGGGTTTGTCGGAGGAGCAGAAACAAGTGGTGCGGCTCTCGTTCTTCGAGGATCGCGCCCATTCGGAAATCGCCGAGCATCTGTCTTTGCCGCTCGGCACCGTCAAATCGCGCCTGCGCCTTGCTCTGAGCAAGCTGCGTACGCATTGGGAGCGCAACACGTGAAGCCGCATCATCATCCTTCGTCGGACATCTTGGCCGTTTACGCGGCCGGCACGCTTGAGCCCGGCTTTGGTCTGGTCGTCGGCGCGCACGTTGAGGGCTGTGCTGAATGCCGCGCACGCGTCGGCGCGTTCGAAGCGGTGTCGGGCGCGACGCTGGAGGGCGTTGAGCGAGCCGAGATGTCGCCGAATGCCATTGACCGCGTTTTAGCGCGCCTCGGCGAACCCGCGACGCCGCAGCCGCGCGATGCCCGCCCGCTGTTGGAGCGTCTGCCGCTGAAGGCCAAGAAATGGGTGGCGCCGGGCGTTTGGGTGGCGGCCGTCGATACGCCGCACGCGCCGGAAAACCGCGTCTATCTGCTGTCGGTGTCGGCCGGAGGGCTCACGGCGCGCCACCAGCACGAAGGTCGCGAGTTCTGCACGGTGCTGAAGGGCGCCTATCGCGATGAACTCGGGCTTTTCGCTGCCGGAGATTTTGCGGCCGCCGAGGGCGAGCTCAACCATCAGCCGATGGTAGAAGGCGATGAGGCTTGCGTCTGCCTGTTCGCCACCGAGGGGCGCCTCAAGCCTCAAGGCTTCCTGGCGCGCATGGCGTTCGCCTACGCCAACGTGTAGCCGCCTGTTCTGAAGAAAGAACGCCGCCCCCGGGGAGCGGGAAGCGGCGCCAATGTGCCCATAAGGCCGGGGACGTGGGTCGGCCTCACGGCACGAGGTTGAGGGATACGCCGGGGCGCCGCGCTTGGATCAGTTAGGCCGCGCGATCGGCGCTGACTGCGGCGACGATGCGCTCGCCGTAGCTGGCGAGCGGCTTCGGCCGATACGCCGCGTTCGCGGCCCAGCGCAGCCGCGCGGTCTCGTGCACATCCTCGAAGTGCTTCGGCCCTTCGCGCCAGCGCGCGCCGAGCGCGCTCAACAGCGGCGAACCCTTCGCCGCCGCCAATTGCCCCGCGATTGGATCGATGTCGGCCATGCAGCCCGAAAGCACCGAGCCGGGCTCGCGCACCAAATTCAGCCCCGCGTCTTCCGCCCCTTCGAGCACCCACAGCAAAGCGCAATTCGACAAGCCCCGCGCCGCGCCGCCGCCGCCTACGCCGCCATGGTCGCCCGGGAACCAAGCCTGCGCCACGCGGCGGGGCGCGTGCGGGCGGTTCAAGGTTTCAACATTGCTCCACAGCGTCGGTGTGAACGCGGCGCGGCGCTCGTCGATCGCCACCGCGTGCCGTGCATAATCCACCGCGCGCGAGAGCGCAGTATCGTGAAACTCGTAGCGTTGGTTCAGCCGCGCCGAGATCGGGAAGAAATGCGGGATGCCGAGCGCGCCGACCGTATCCCAGACGCCCAGATATTTGATGCGCAAATCCACCGTCGGTGCGCCAAACGGCGTGTCACCCACGCGCGGCCAAGCAATCGCGTGCGCCGCGCGAAACTGTGCGGCCTCCTTGTCGTCAGCGCTGACGTGGCGGTCTCGATAGAGCTGCAAGGCCGCGCGCGCCTTGTCGACGCTCTCACGCCGCAGCACGCCGCACTTGCGTAACAGGCCGGCGAGGCTGCGGACGGTGTAGGCGCCGCGCGAAAAGCCGAACAGGTAGAGCTCATCGCCAGGTTCGTAATTGAGATTGAGAAACAGGTAGGCGCCCAGCAGGTGCTCGTCCAAATCCGCGCCGGTGATGCCTTGCCAAACGCTCAGATGGTCGAGCGCCACGCCAACGCCGGCCGAGTAATAGACAATTTGCGGCTGCCCTTTTGCGTCGCGCGGCGCCACGGCGCGTGCGGTGAGCGCCACATTGGTCAGATTGCCGTAAAGCCGCTGCCATGTTCCGTCGCAGCAGATGACGAGGCGCTTCATCGCCGTTTAGGTCTGCGCCAGCAGAAACACTGCTTCTTCCGCAAACCAGTTCGCGTGCCAGATATTCTTGGCGAACGGCGCGCCGGGCTGGCCGCGCGTGAGCGGCACCGCGCGCTCGATGCTGAGGTGCAGTTCTTCCGCCAGCTCGGCGAAATCGCGGATCGTGCAGAGATGGAGATTGTCAGTCTCCGACCATCCGGCTGGCAAATTGCCCGTCACCGGCATGCGCCCTTTGGTCAGCAATTGCGTGCGCACGCGCCAATGTCCGAAATTCGGGAATGACACGATCACCCGCTCGCCGATGCGGGCCAGCTCCTTAAGCACCGCGCGCGGGCGGCGGACGGCCTGGATCGTCTTTGAGAGGATCGCATAGTCGAACGCCGCGTTGGGGTAGTCTTTCAAATCGCGATCGGCGTCGCCTTGAACCACCGAGAGCCCGCGCGTCACGCACGCGTTCACGCCGGACTGGCTCAATTCCATGCCGCGGCCTTTCACGCCGCGCTCGCGCGCCAACAAGTTGAGCAATGCGCCGTCGCCACAGCCGACGTCGAGCACTTTGGCGTTCGGGCGCACCATTTGCGCGATGACGTCGTGGTCGGCGCGGTTCGGACCGGGCGCGCCGAGTTCGAGAACCGGCAGCGGGCGTAAGGGTTCAACCACCGCCATCACCCGGCCTGCAACGGCAGCCCGCGCGAGGACGCGGCGGAATCGATGAAGCCGGTGAGCGCGGCTTCAAACGCCGGTTCTTCCAGCAAGAACGCGTCATGGCCCTTGTCGGTCTCGATCTCGACGAAGCTCGCTTCCGCGCCGGCGGCGATCAAAGCGCGGACGATGGCGCGATTGTCTTCCGGCGGATAATGCCAGTCGCTCGAGAACGCGAACACGCAATGGCGCGTCTGACCGCCCTGGAATGCGTTGGCGAGGTTGCCGCCAAAATCGCCGGCGAGGTCGAAATAGTCCACGGCGCGCGTGATGTAGAGATACGAGTTTGCATCAAAGCGATCGACGAAGCTCTGGCCCTGGTGGCGCAGATAGGATTCCACCTGGAAGTCCGCGTCGAAACCGAAACCCACCTTCTCCCGTCCCTGCAGCGCGCGATCGAACTTTTGCCGGAGCGCTTCTTCGGAGAGATAGGTGATGTGCGCGGCCATGCGCGCCACCGCTAAGCCTTTCGCAGGCCGCGTGCCCAGCGCGAGGTACTCGCCATCGCGCCAATCGGGATCGGCCATGATCGCTTGGCGGCCAACCTCATAGAACGCGATGTTCTGCGCCGAGTGCCGCGCCGCGGTGGCGATCGACGCGCACGCGAACACGCGCTTGGGGTAGGCGCTCGCCCATTGCAGCGCCTGCATGCCGCCGATCGAGCCGCCGATCACCAGGAACAGCGACTGAATGCCAAGCGCTTCCACCAGCATCGCCTGCGCGCGCACCATGTCGGCGACAGTGATGACAGGAAAACGCGTGCCGTAGGGCTGGCCGTCCGGCGCGGTCGAGGCGGGGCCCGTCGCGCCCATGCAGCCGCCCAGCACATTCGCGCAGATCACGTAAAAGCGGTTGGTGTCGATCGGTCGGCCGGGGCCGACGATGCGTGGCCACCAAGCCGGGCGTCCGGTGACAGGATTAGGGCTCGCCACGAATTGATCGCCGGTGAGCGCATGGCACACCAGCACGGCGTTGGTCTTGTCGGCGTTGAGCGCGCCGTAGGTCTCGAACGCCACTGTGAGCGGCGTCAGCATCTGCCCGCTCGAGAGCTGCAACGGCGCGGTCGCGTCAAACGTCAGGGTGCGAACGCCCCCCGCCGCCTGCAATCGTGCTGCCGCCACTTGAATCATGTTGGCCTGTATAGCGTGCGTCGCGCCGCGCGCATCCCCCATCACCGGTAGGCGGACGGGGAGAACGCGCGCGACTGGGGCGTGACCTTGGCGTGCGCGCGGAAACGCCGCTATGGTCATGACGGTATGAACGACGCCTCCCCCCCAAACGGACCGGAAAGCGAACGGCTGGACGCCGCACGCGCCGAAATCGATCGCGTGGATCACGCATTGCTCGCTCTGGTGGGTGAGCGCCTTCGTCTTACGGACACCTTGGCCACTTTGAAGGCGGGCGGCGCAGGCCTGCCTATTCGTCCCGGCCGCGAAATTACCTTGCTGCGCAAGCTGATCGCCGAAGCGCCGCAACCGGTGGAGCCAGAACTGATTGTCGAGCTGTGGCGCGGCCTGATCTCGGCCAGCTTGCGCCGCCAGCGCCGTATTGACGTCGTCGTCGGCGGCGGCCGCAGCGATCCATCGCGCATGTTCGACGTCGCCCGCCGCCACTTCGGCGCTCGAACCCGCATCCAGCATGTCGGTGACCCGCAGACAGCACTTCAGCGCGCCGTCGATCAACCCGATGCGTGTGTGGCGGTCGTGCCTTGGCCGGCCGCGCCGGGGGTGGGCTCGTGGTGGCCGGCGCTCTCGGAGCGCCGCTTCCACAATCTGCACCTGATCACCGGCCTGCCGGTGTTGGGACCGATGGGCGAGGATCCCGAGGCGTGCGTGTTCGCGGCGACGCAAACGGAAGAAGCCGGCAAGGATTCCACAATTCTGATCGCATTCGATCCGCACCACCGTCTGCAGCGCGCGCTCAACGAAACTGGGCTCACCGGCAAAGAGGTCGCGCGCTCAGAGCCGCGTGTGCTCATCCGCATCGACGGCTTTGTCGCGGTCAACGATCCGCGCGCCGCGGCGCTGACGAGCCACGGCCTTGAAGGCGTGCGTGTGCTTGGCTCGTACGCCCGTATCTAACGCCGGATTGATTGCATCATGAGCATCCGCGCGCTGCCCTGGATCATGGACATCGATCCCTACAAGGGTGGCGAAGCCACTTTGCCGGGCATCGCCAAGCCGGTGAAACTCGCCTCGAACGAAAACGCGTTTGGCCCGAGCCCCAAGGCGATCGCTGCGTTCGCCGCCGCCGCGCCGCGCTTGCACATCTATCCCGAAGGCAGCGCCCACGCCTTGCGCGAAGCGCTCGCCATCAAGCACGGGCTCGATCCTGCTCGCATCATTTGTGGCGCGGGCTCAGATGAATTGTTCTTCCTTCTCACCCGCGCGTTCGTGGCGCCCGGCGACGAGGTGGTGACGAACGAGCACGCGTTCGGCGTCTATCCGATCGCCACCAAGCAATCGGGTGGCGTACTCGTTGAAGCGAAAGACGCGGGTCCCCAGGGGCTCGACGCCGATGTCGATGCCTTGCTCGCAGCAGTGACCCCGAAAACCAAGGTGCTGTTCCTCGCCAATCCGAACAACCCAACGGGCACGTATCTGCCGGCCTCTGAAATCGCGCGGCTGCACCAGGGATTGCCGGGCCACGTGCTGCTGGTGATCGATGCGGCCTACGCCGAATTCGTCGACCGTCCCGATTATTCTTGGGGCATCGAGCTCGCGGATGCACCGAACGTGCTGCTGACGCGCACCTTCTCCAAAATTTACGGTCTGGCCGCGTTGCGTGTGGGTTGGGGCTACGGCGCGCCGGCCATTATCGACGCGCTGCACCGTGTGCGCGGGCCGTTCAACGTGTCCATCCCCGCGCAAGAAGCCGCCATGGCTGCGCTGGAGGATCAAACCTTCGCCGACAAAAGCGCCGATCACGTCCGCGCCGAACTCCCGCGCGTCATTGCCGCGCTCGAAAAAATGGGGCTCACGACGACCCCCAGCGCCTGCAATTTCGTGCTGATCCATTTTTCGCCAGGCCAGGCAACCGGCGCCGACGCATTTCTGCGCACGCGCGGCTACATCCTGCGCGCGATGAAGAGCTACAAGCTTCCCGATGCGTTGCGCATGACCATCGGCTCGATTGAGCACAATTCCGGCGCGCTCGACGCGCTCGGCGCTTTCATGAGCCAAACATGAGCGCGGTTTTCGAACGCATCGCCATCATTGGCATCGGCTTGATCGGCTCGTCGATCGCCCGCGCCGCACGCGAGCAGGGCGCAGCCACGTCCATCGCGATTTTCGACGCAAGCGAAGCGCACCGAGAGGCGGCCAGGGACTTGGGCCTCGGCGAGGTGTTTGACGACGCGGTGTCCGCGGTCGCCAACGCCGATCTTGTGATCCTCGCGGTTCCTGTCGGTGTCATGGGCGCGGCAGCCGCAGCGATTTCACCGGGCCTGAAAGACGGCGCCATCGTCACCGACGTGGGCTCCACCAAGCGCGCCGTCGTTGAAGCCGTGACGCCCGCGCTGCCGGCAAACACGATTTTCATCCCCGGACACCCCATCGCCGGCACCGAACGCTCAGGGCCGGACGCCGGCTTTGCCTCCTTGTTCAAAGGACGTTGGCACGTGCTGACGCCCGGCGTTGGCGCAAACGCCGACGCCATTTCCGCGCTCACCGCGTTTTGGGAAAGGCTCGGCGCCAACGTCGAAGTGATGGACGCTGAGCGCCACGACGTTGTGCTCGCAGTGGTCAGTCACCTGCCGCACTTAATCGCCTTCAACATTGTGGCGATGGCGGAAGACCTCGAAAGCGTCACTGAAAGCGAGGTGGTCAAATATTCCGCCTCCGGCTTCCGCGATTTCACCCGCATCGCCGCCTCCGATCCAACCATGTGGCGTGACGTGTTCTTGAACAATCGCGATGCGGTGCTCGAAGTGCTCGGCCGTTTCTCTGAAGATCTCGCCGCGCTGCAGCGCGCGATCCGTTGGGGCGATGGCGAGAAGCTTTACGATCTGTTCGACCGCGCACGCCGCATGCGGCGCGAAGTGATCGAAGCCGGCCAGGATTCGCCAGCGCCGAACTGGGGCCGCGACGAGAAGGGCTGAGGGCGGCCGTTCAGAAAAATTCGATTTTCCAGGCGCTCTGGCGCGGCGATCCTGGCGGCCATGACCATCGCACTTTCCGCCCACGACCACGTCGGCCTACGCGTCACAGACGCGCGGCGCGCGCTCGATTTCTATCGTGAGCTTGGGTTCGAACGCGATCTTGAGTTCAGCGACGATCGCGTCGCCGAAATCGTAAATGCCGCCGGGTTGCGGATCAGTTTGATCTTCAACGGCGTCGCGCCGCCCGATGGCGGCAACGTGCTCTTGGACGCACCGGTGAAATGGCCTGGTTACACACACGCCGCGTTTGTCGTCGACAAATTGGACGCCATCCTCGATTGGGCGGCCTTACGCGGCATCGTCATCACCGAAGGCCCGGTCGATTGGGGCCGGCGCATCACCTGTTTCCTGCGCGACCCGGACGGCAATGTGCTGGAGTTCAACGAGCTAAAATAGCTCAGTTCACCGCCGCGCCCCGCAGGCGCGTCTCGAAATCGGCGATGTCGCGCAGGGCGCAGCGATAGATCACCATGTTCGGCTCTTCGGCATCGTTGCGCAGCGCGTAATCCTCAGCCGGCGTTTCGGCTTCCTCGGGGCGCGAGAAGATTTCCGTGTAACTTGGCAGCAGGAAGCTCTTGAACAAGAGCGCGTCCGCTCCGCGCGTGCGGCACACCCACGTGATGTAGAGCGCTTGCCCTGGGATGCATACCGAAGCCAGGAAGCGGCCGTAACCGTGCTCAAGCACGTGCGCCGCGCTGCGCCGCCAGCTGGCGCGATAGTCTTCTGCGTCCCAATAGCTCAGGTCGACCAGAAAACTTTCCCGATGCTCGCCAACAACAATCTCGCCCATCGGTTCGCCGCCGCGTCGGTCGAGGGTGAGGTCGAACATCAATACACCGGCGGCAACGTGCGAACGGGCAGACCTTCCAGGCGCAACACGCCGCTTGCCGCCTCGATATCGAGCGTAATGTCGTCGCCGCTGAGCGCGTAGCCCGCCGCCAGCAAACCCAACGCGCGGCGCGTGCTCTCGCTCGCGTCGGGACTCTGCGACAGCGCCCGGAAAATCGGCGCTGGCTGCTCGATCGGCAAGCTCAGCGCGCCCTGAAGGCGCCGTTCTGCGTCAAGCCCGCCTTGGCCATCGCCGGCCACGGCAACCGGCCCCCATTCGAAAGCGAGCGCTTCAAACCGCAAGCTGCCGCCCGCTTCGCGCCACGGCCCCAGCGGATCGCCTTCGTCGTTGTCGATCAACGCCGCGCCATGCTCCACCACGATCGCCGCGTGCATGGTGTCCACGTCGAGGCCGAACTGTTCGAAGCTACGCACCGGGCGCGGCAGCGTCATGCCGGTGACATCGAATGCGAGCTGATATTGATCGGTCGCGCGCGAATCGGGGCGCACATTGGCGATCAATTTGCGAACCGTCAGTTCGCCTTCCTTGGCGGGATCGTCGAGCCGCAGATTGTCGGCTTCAATGCCGGCTTGCTGCAGCGCGCCGTTGGCGGTGCGCACGCTGGCGATCAGCGCATCGGCTTGGATTGTCGTCACCGCCCCGTCAGCGCGCGTCACCGTGATCGGCGCTTCGGATTTCACGATGAGATGATAGGGGTTGAGAACATTGACGTGCAGGTCCAGCCGGGGCGTCTCCGCGCGCCAACCGCCGTTCGCGGGCGCGTAGCGAACGACGCCCAATTCCAAACGCATCAACACCGGAAATCCGTGACGCGTCGGCGGCGCATACGACACCGTGACGCCGCGCGCGCTTTGATCGCGCGCCCAGTCCGCCAACCGTCCTTCAATCTGCGAGGCGAGGAAAAACCAGTACGCAACCCAAGCCAACGCCGCAGCGATGAAAATGATCCACGGAATTGTGAGCCAGGCGCTGCGCGTAAGTTTCATGCGCTTACGCTGCGACGCAGTTGCGGCGGCAGCAAGGCCTCACTTTCGGTTTCGATCGTTTCTTCCAGCCGGCGCATGAATTCGTCGCGCGGCAGGCCCGGCGGAATCGCCGGCAGAATCTTGATCGTCACCCGCCCAGGTTTGCGCATGATCCCGCTCGGCGGCCACACCAGCCCGGTGTTGAGCGCAATCGGCGTCACCGGCAGCCCGAGGTCTTTGTAAAGCGCGGCGATGCCGGGCTTGTAGTCGGTCGGCGCGCCGAGTTCTTGGCGCGTGCCTTCCGGATAAATCACGATCTGCCGCCCTTTGGCGATCACGGTGCGCGCGGCGCGCAGCATGTCTTTCAGCGCCTTCGCGTGCGCTTCGCGATCAACCGGGATCATGCCGTACTTCATGTAGAAGCCGAACACCGGCATATTGATCAGTTCTTTTTTCACCACGAACACAGGTTGCGCGAGGAATTGCGCGGGCAACACTGTGTCGAGCGTCGCCTGATGCTTGGAGGCAAACAGCGCAGGGCCCTTCGGCGGCAAGTGCTCAAGCCCTTCGAACTTGATGTGCACGCCACAAATCCAGCGCAGGCCGAAAATCGTCGCGCTGCCCCACCAGCGCATCGCCACCCAGATGAAGCGGTCGTTGAAAAAAACCAACGGCAGGCAAAGCCCGCCACACACCAGCATCGCCCCGTAAAACCAGACGACGAACAGAAGCGACGTAACTGTCCTCATGCCGGCTCCGGCGCAGTCGCGGGCTCTTCGCCATTGGTGGCGTCAATCAACGCCTCGCGTCCGCGGATCACCATGTACTTGACGTACTCGCCCGCCAACCGACCGGCTGCCGCCAGATCGGTGCGCCACACGCTCGGATCCGTGTAGCGCGTACGCACCGGATAGGGATGGATCTCCGCTTCCGGCAGCGCGATCGACAATTCCGCGTATGAGCGCGGCATATGATAATCGTCGGTGACCAGGATCAGCTTGCGATAATGATGATCGCGCGCCCATGACGCGGTCTCGGCCGCATTGCCCAACGTATCGTCCGCATCGCGGCCAAGATCGACGCAACACGCCGCAAGCGCCGGATCGATTTCCAGAACCGCGAACAATTCCTGATCGGTCACGATCGCATTCACGCCCGAGATCAACAGCCGCTCGCCGCGTTGCTCCTCAAGCAAGCGCACGCCCGTCGACAGCCGGTCGAGCGAGCCGCCGGTGAGCGCGACGATGGCTTGCGATTGCGGCGGCTCATCGGGCGTTTCCGGCGTGCGCACGCGCTCGGCGAATTGCCAAAACCCGACGACGAACGCGAGCACGCCGATGATCAGCGCCCAAAACAGAAAGCGCATCACGCCAGCCTCGCCGCCTGGCCGTGGAAATAGCCTGCGGCTGCGCGCGCGCCGAAACCGGTCGCGAGGGCCGCGCCCAGCGGCGCTGCGATCAGTGGCGCAAGATCGATTGGCTTCAGCATGTCGGGCAGTGTCTCGATGGTCGCCGACGGGATCAAGACCAACAGCACGATAACTCCAAGCGCTGCCGCCATCGCTGCGCCGATCGCCCCGGCATAAAGCCCGATCAAAGCCGCCTCGTCGGCGATATGGCCGGCGGTATGCGTGCGTGTCGCGCCGAGATCGGCCATCACCACGATGGTTTCGCGCCGCCGCGCCGCGAGGCTACGCGCCGCCAGCGAAACGATCACCGCCATCACCGCGCCGAACGCCAAGGTGCCCCAAAGCGCGGCTTGGCGCACAAACCCGGCCAGCCCGCCGCCGCTCGCGGCGTCAGGAGCGACGACAACCTCCGCCGTCACGCCGCCAGCGGCCAAAGCCGCTGCAATATCGCCCGTTGGATCGCCGCTCGCGGCTTCTGGGGTGAGTTCAATTTCGATCAGCCGCAAATCCGGCATGTCGCCGGCAGCGACCGGTGAGCCGCCCCATTGGGCTAGCAACGCGGCCGCGCGCCCGGCCGTCATCGGCGCGGCGCTGGTCACTTGCGGCGCCTGCGTCAGCGCCACCTCTGCGGCGGCGACCCCAGCCGGGCCCTCGGGCGCGATCACGCGCACAATCGCGTAGGCGTTGCGTTCGGTGTCGTAGCTCGCCGCGAGACGGTCGGCCGCGCGCGCGCCGAACCCGGCGGCGGCGGCGGCGAAAGCGGCGAAGGCGAGGGTCCAGAACAGCGCACGTTCAATCCCCCGGAGCGCGTTCTTCATGTGTCGGCCTCGGCCCGTTCGCCGATGTCGAGCGTCGTCAGCCGGCCGCGTTCGAGTCGGTAGTGCAACGTTGGCGCGCACTCGGCCAAGCTGTCGTCTTGCGACGTGATTACGATCCCGGCGCTGATCCGGCGCATCTCAGCGAGCAAGCGCACGATGCGTCGGCCATCGGCCGGCGACATGCCGGCAGTCGGATCGTCGGCCAAGATCAAGTCCGGTTTTCCCGCCAGCGCGCGCGCAATCGCGGCGCGGCGTCGTTCCGCTCCCGACAGCCGCTCAGCCGCCAAATGCTCGGCGCCGGATAGGCCCACGAATTCCACAAGATCTTGCACGTCAGTGGCGTAGTCGCGCGGCTTCTTGCCGGCGAGCTTGAGCGGCAGCGCGATGTTGTCGAACGTCGAGGCTTGCTCAATGAACGTAGGATTTTCAGCCACATAGCCGATGCGGCGCTTCAAGCGCGCGCGCATATCGCCGCTCATTTGGCCGACATCAGCGCCCAAGATCATGGCGCGGCCAGCCCGTACCGGCATTGCCAGCCGGAGGAGATGTATCAATGTTGTTTTGCCGGCGGCGGCGGGGCCGGTGATCAACGCGACTTCGCCCGCGCGAGCTTCAAACTCGACGCCGACAAGAACTGCGGCGGAGTCGTAGCCCGACTCAACTTGGGAAAGTCGGGCCAGAATACCCCGCTCGAACAGGGTCAGATCAATACTGTTCGGACGGGCCATGACTGGACAAGCCAAGTAGAATCAATGCACCGAGGACAGTCACCGGGGCCACTGAACGATTCATTATCATGATTTTGACCTGCACGTCTTGCTCTACGCGATACTACGCGGACGATGACGCCATCGGTCCGGCCGGCCGCACGGTGCGCTGCGCCGCCTGCGGTCATTCGTGGTTCGCTGAATCCCGCCTGGAACTCCGCGACAAGGCCGACGAGGCGCCGGCAGCGCCCCGGCAGGAGCCATTGACGCGCGAACGTGTGGAAAGATTGCGGCGCGCCGCCGAGCAACCTGGCCCGGCCCCATCCGCCGCCGCCAAATTCCGCGCCCAACAAGCCGAGCGCATGCGCCGCGAACGAGCGCGCGCTGCGGTTGTGGCCTGGGGCGCGACGGGCGCTGCGCTCGCGGCCTCGGCTGCGGGCATGGTGGTGTTTCGTCAGGACGTCGCCGAGATGTGGCCGCGTTCGGCCAGCGCCTTCGCCGCGCTTGGGCTTGAGGTGAACGTCTACGGCCTCGAGTTCTACGACCTCGCGGTCGAGCGCGCCTTCGACGGCCCGACGCCGATCCTCTTGGTCTCCGGCGAAGTCCGCAACATTGGCCGCGACGACAAGCTCGTGCCGCCGGTGCGCGTGTCGCTGCGCGACACGAACTCGCGTGAGATTTTCGAACTGGTGCACGCCATTTCCGACGTGCCGCTGAACGCTGGTGGCGCGACGCCGTTCCAAATCCGCGTTGAGAACCCGCCGGCTGACGCCGTCGATCTCGAAGCGACGTTCGCCAGCTTCGCCGAACTCAATTCTGCTGGCGGTGCGGCGCACGTTTCGCCGACCACGCACGCCGATGAGCCGCTCGAACTGCGCGACGCCATCGACGAGGACGGCCACAGCACCGGCGAACCGCAAGCGTGGCTGGACACCTCGTCCGACGTCCATGGCTGAGGCGCCGTTCAGCGTTCTGTTGACGCAAGAAGAGATCGCTCAGCGCATCGAAGCGTTGGCTGATGGCGTCGGCGCGCAAATCACAGACGAATGGACGATCGTCGCGCTGATGCAGGGCGCACTGCCGTTTGCCGCCGATTTGATGCGCGCGATCGAGCGCCGCGGTCGTCACCCGATTTACGATTCACTCTGGCTCGAGAGCTACCGCGACGCGCGCGAGAGCTCAGGCAAAGTTGTGGTGCGCGCCGATATCTCGCGCTCCATCGAAGGGCGCCCCGCGCTTATTCTCGACGACGTGTTCGACAGCGGCCGCACGCTTGCGTTCGCCCAAACGCACCTGCTCGCCAAGGGCGCCACGAAAGCGCTGACCTGCGCTTTCGCGCGCAAGCCGCTGGCCGCTGGCCTGCCCATCGACGCGGTCGGCTGGGATGCTCCCGACAAATTCCTCGTGGGCTACGGGATGGACGACAAAGGCCGCTATCGCGGTCTGCCCTACATCGCCGCCGTGGGCGGCTGACCTCTTTTTGATCGCTTTTTCCGATTGAAGGCTTGGCGCGCCGCGCGCTTTGGCCGAAGGGTGGCGCGCCTTGGGGAGGTCGCCATGAAATTCCGTCTGTTCGCCTGTGCGCTTGCGCTCGCCGCCTGCACGCCGCCCGCGCCGATGCACCAAGCCCAACCTGCGCCGCGCGCCGCCGACGCCATGGCCGCTGCGCGCACCCATGTGGCCGCCAACGAGGCGGCCATCGTCACGGAACTGCGAACCCTGCTGGCGCTGCCAAACGTCGCCAGCAACGAAGCCGACATCGCCCGCAATGCGGCGCTGCTGGTGACGATGCTGGAGCAGCGCGGCGCCAGCGCCCGCGTGCTCGAAACGCCGAACGCACCCGCCGCCGTCTATGCTGAAATCACAACGCCTGGCGCGACGCGCACGCTGTTGTTCTACGCGCACTTCGATGGCCAACCCGTTGGCGATCCCGCCAATTGGGCGACGCCCGCGTTCGAGCCCACATTGCGCCAAGGCCGCCTTGAGGATGGCGCTGCGATCGTGCCCTGGGCCAATGCGTCCTATCCGCTGAGCGACGACGCGCGCATTTACGCGCGCTCGTCCAGCGACGACAAAGCGCCGATCGTCGCCATGCTGGCCGCCATCGACGCGATACGCGCCGCCAACATTCCGCTCTCCGCCAACATCAAGTTCTTCCTCGAAGGCGAGGAGGAGGCGGGCTCACCCAACCTCGCGCGCACGCTCGAAACGCATCGGGATCTACTCGGCTCCGACCTCTGGATCTTCGGCGACGGCCCAATCGACCCGCGCGGGCTGCCGCGCGTGGTGCTCGGCGTGCGCGGCGTCACCAGCTTCGCCATCACCACCTACGGGCCTGCGATCAGCCTACATTCCGGCCATTACGGCAACGTCGCGCCAAATCCGGCTGCGCGCCTCGCGCATCTGATTTCCTCGATGCGCGCAGAAGACGGGACCATCACCATCGATGGCTTCGACCGCACAGCCGATCCAATCACCGACCAAGCCCGCGCGCTCGCGCGCGAAGCTTATGACGACGCAGAAATGCTGCGCGGCCCGCAATTGCCGGCGACGGAATCCGGCCTGAGCTACGGCGAATCCGTGTTGCGCACGGCGCTTAACCTCACGCAGCTACAGTATGCCAGCGTCGGAGAGCAGAGAAACGCGATCAGTCCCGAAGCTAGCGCCGGCTTCGACATGCGGATCGTTCCAGGAGTTACGTTGGAAGAGGTGCGCACCTTGGTGGAGGCGCACGTGCGCGCGCAGGGCTATCATTTGGTCACCGGCACACCCACTGAAGCCGAACGTCTCGCGCACCCGAAACTCGCGCGTATCCAATGGGGCGGCCTCGGTTACACCGCTGCGATGGCGCCGCTCGATCATCCGGGCGTGACCCGCATCATCGACGTGATGCGTGCGGCGACGAACGATGAAGTGCGCGTGCCGCCGCTTCTCGGCGGCAGCTTGCCGATCGCGCCGATTGGCGAGGTGCTCAGCACGCCATTCGTGATCGTGCCGATCGTCAACGCCGACAACAATCAGCACGCGCCGAACGAGAACATTCGCATGCGCGAATTTCGCCACGGCATCGAGCTTTACGCCGCGCTATTGGCGGAAGGCGGAAACGCCTGGGATTAAACTCTGCGCTGGAACACCAAGTAAAGTGAGCCAGAAGCGCCGTCAGTGATGCGAATGTCGATCGCATCGGCTGACGCCGTGAACGCCGCGTCGACGGTGCCCATGCGTCCGCATGTGAATGTCAGCTGCACGTTCGGCGTGTCGGTGAAAGTCGCCGTCCAGGTGTCGGTCTCGCCCGTCGGCGTCGCGCCGGCCCAGTTGAACACGACTGCGTCGCCGCTTTCGGTCACCTCCAGCGCCACCGCCCGCTGGCCGCTCCAGCCGGTGGCTTCGCCGATGCGCACGGCGCTGGCAAGATCGTAAAGTCCGGGTGTGATGGCGCCGCCGCGCAGATCGGCCAGCATCGTCACCGCCGCTTCGTCCTGCACCGTCACCAGCCGCGCCGAATCCGGCTCCAGCGCGTTGCACGCTGCGATCTGCGGCGTGGGCGCCGGCGTGTCGGGCGCTTGCGTTGTCGGCTGGTTGCACGCGCTCAGCGCGGCGATGGCGATCAGGGATGCAACAAGACGCATGATATCTCCAGATTTGCCCGCCGCGCCCACATTGTGCGGCGAGGCGTCGGCGGTAATCAAGCTCGCTTGCGGAACGCGCTGGGCTGCACGCCCATCACGCGCTTGAAGCGGCGGTTGAAGGTGGACAGATCGCCAAACCCGGCGTCGAACGCAATCGCCGACACCGGTTCGGCCGAACGGCGCAAACGCACCGCTGCGCGATGCATCCGCGTCCGCAGCACGAATTGATGCGGCGTCATGCCGACGACGTTCTTGAACGCACGCAGAAAGGCAAACGCATCCATCCCAGCCTCGCTGGCGAGCTCATCCAGCGTGAGCGCCTCGTGCGAACTGCGTTCGATGCAGCGCACGGCTTCGGAGACATGCGCATGCTCCCGCGCCGTGAACCGGCGCGAGGGCAGCGCTTCGTGCAACAGCGACGCGACCGCACCCGCCATGCGCAGTCCTACCTCGCGCAATCCGTCAGCATCGCCATCGTCGCGCGCCGCTTCCGCCTCGGCCACGAATGGCGCCAGCGCATCGAGCGGTGGCAGATGCGCGCGCGCAAAGCCGATGTCACGCGCGCCCGGGATTGTGCTGAGGATCGCCTCGAAGCGCGCGGGCGCAAAATGAAAGGCCACGCAGCGATCGCCGCGTCCATGCTCGTGCCCGCACTGATAGCACGCGCCAAGCTCGCCCAGCAGCACGCCGCCCGGCGCCAAAGCCGCGCGCCCGCTGCGGGTGCGATAATTGAACGTGCCGTTCGTCACCGCCGCGACGCAGATGAAATCGTGCGCCTCTTCGAAAGGCTTATCCTCTGGTCCGGCGCGGCAAATCGCGTCGATCACGCGCCAGCCATCGCCGGCGGCGAGGATGCGCCAATCGTCCTGCTGGGGATGGTCTGGAACCGGTGCGCTCACGCGCCAAATCTAGCAATTTTTCCCAAGCGGCGCGAGGGCCGGGGATGGTTCAAAAGGCGCCTCATCACGGAGATTTTCGATGCTCAATCACATTTCCATCGGCGTCCGCGACATCGCCCGAACCAAGGCGTTTTACGACGCGGCCCTAAAGCCGCTCGGCTATGCCTGTCTCGACGAAAGCGAGGGCAGTCTGGGGTATGGCGGCGACGCGGTCGTGTTGTGGATTGGTGAAACGGCGAAGCCCGTGCCGGCCGACCCGAAGAGCAATCTTCATTTCTGCTTCGATGCGCCCACCAAAAAGGCGGTCGACGCCTTTCACAAAGCCGCGCTCGGCGCCGGCGGCACGGACAACGGCGCGCCCGGCATTCGCGCCGATTACTCACAAGGCTATTACGCCGCTTTCGTCATCGATCCCGATGGCTACCGGCTCGAAGCCTTCGTCCGCGTCTGAGCCGCCAGCACCAGCGCAACGCCGCCCAGAATAGCGATGCTGGCCAGCACAAAGCGCAACGTCAGCGCTTCGCGCAGGAACAGCATCGCGCCTGCGGCGGCGATCACCGGCACGGTCAGCTGTACGATCGCCGCCTCGCTCGCGCGCAAACCTTTGAGCGCGGTGTACCAGATCGCGTACCCGAGCCCCGAGGCGATCGCGCCGGAGGCAATCGCCAACGCGATGCCCTGCGTGCTCAGCACAAGCTGCGGCGCGAGCGGCAGCAACAGCAGCGCCATCGGGGCGGCGCGCACAAAATTGCCCGCTGTAACCAGAGTCGGATCGAAACGCTGGCTTCGCGGGCTTCGGCCTAGCAGCGAGTATGCGCCCCAGGCCACGCCCGCGCTTGCCATCAATGCCGCGCCAATCGGCGAGGGCGCATGCAGCCCCGGCGAAAGCAGATAGGCGAGCCCCGCCGCCGCACTCAGCGCGCCGACGATCTGCCAAGCCGCCAGCCGTTCGCCGCACGCCACGCCGACGCCGATCATGGTGATCTGCACTGCGCCAAACAGGATCAGCGCACCGGTGCTCGCGCCGAGCGTTACATAGGCGAACGAAAACGCGGCGGCATAGGCGAACAACGCCGCAGCGCCCGCCCACGATCCGGCCGGCCCAATGCTCTTGGCTCCGCCGCGTACGCTCACCAGCAGCGCCAACGTCACCGCGCCGGCAGCCAAGCGCACCAACGTAAAACTCGCCGGGTCGATCAGCGGATCGACGAGGGCCAGCCGGCACAGCAATGAGTTCGCCGCGAACGCGACCATCGCCAAAGCCGTCAGCGGCAATGTCGAACCGGCCCCCGCCATCGGTGCTAGCTGTCGCCGAAGCGATCGAGCAGGCGGCGCAGATATTCGCGTTCGGATTCGGGGCGGCTGTTGTCTTGCGCGCGGCGTCGGATTTCATCGAGAATTTCGCGTGCGCGCGCCGGATCGATCTGCGTTGGGATCGTGGTGTCACCCTCGCCGACGCCGCCACCGGGTGAGAGCCGCCCGAGCGGATCGCGTGGGCCCGAGGCTTGGCCCTGCTCGCCACCGCGCGCTTGGCTGCGCTCGCGCATCTCAGTCGCCAATTGCTCGGCACCCTCGCGCAAGCTTTCCAGCGCCGCCGCTTGCGCGGATTCGGCGGCGTCGAGGTCGCCGCGCTGCAGCGCGTTCTCAGCCTGCTGCATAGCGCGCTCGGCGGCGTTCAAATCGTCGCTCGGCGCAGCGCCAGCTTGGCCGGCCATATCTTGCGCTTGGCCCAGGCTTTCGCGGATTTGCGCTTGCTGCTCGGCCAAGCCTTCGCCGCCGCCTGAGCCGCCTTCCTGCTCGCCGCCGCCACCGCCGCCGCCTTGGTTTTCCTGGCGCGTCTCGTCGTTCAGCTGACGCTGCTCGCCGATGGCTTCGGAGAGCTGATCCATGCTCTGCTGCATTTGCGGATCCTGCTGGCCTTCTTCGCCGCCTTCACCGCTTTCGCTTTCCGAGAGCTGCGCGTCCATGTTGTTGAGAATGTTCGCCAGCATCGACAGCAATTGCTGCGCTTCCTGGGTGCGCCCTTGCTCGCTGAGGCGCTGCACCTCGCGCAACATTTCCTGAATGTCGCGCTCGGTAACGCCGGCTTGTTCTTCGGTGTCCTCGGCGCTGTCGCGCTCGCCGTTGCGCACGGCTTCTTGAACCAAAGCCTGCATGTAAGCGTCTGTAGCGCGGCGCAAGGCTTCGACCAATTGTCGGATGCGCTCGGGCGGGGCGCCGGAGGCCAACGCTTCGGCTAAAGCGCGTTGCGCTTCTTCCATCGCCCGTCGCGCGTCGGCCGCGCCGCCATACTCGGCCCGCAGCGCGGTGCGCCAAAGAATCTCGGCCGCATCGTCGGTGGCGGCGATGTTCTGCGCCGTGTCCAACTCGGAGCGCGCCAGCCTGAAGCCCAGAAACACCGCCATGTCGCGGAAATAGCCGTCGCGCGGTTCCATCGTCAGCGCGTCGATCAGCCGCGCGGCGTGGCGAATGCCTTGCGGCGCGCGCTGCAGCGACGGGCGGCGCTCGTAATCGCGCACCTCGATGCGCTCGTTGCCCAGCAGAATCGCGCCGGCCGGCATCGTGCGCCAGCGCTCCTGCGGTGCGCGCCGATACGGGCGTCGCTCGGTCAGAATGTGCCGGCGAATTTCGATCGCCGCCTGCGCCAGCGGTTGCAGGAACACCTTCTCCGGTAACGTAAAGCGCAGCGGCGTGCTCGCGCCCGCTTGTCCAAGTGCATCGAATGCGACGATCTGCGCTTCCACTTCCATGCCGGCGTAGGGATGGGCGGCGAGGTCGATCTCGCTTTCGCCTTCGGCCTCGCGCGGATCGCCGGCGGGGCTTTCCACCGCTGTATCGATCGCCGGCGCTTGCGATAAACTGTCAGGCGGATTGAGCGGGCGCACCCGAAGCGCCAGACGCGTCACGCCAAAATCGTCGGACGCGCGCCATGCTAGCGCGACATTCTCTTCCGCCATCTGCGCCAGCGGCGCGGTGAACGCAGCTTCCGGCGCATGATCGGCCACCGGGGCCATGCGCCAGTGCGCGCGCGTGTGAAAGCGCACCACCTTCAACGTGCCTACGCCCGGCAGCGTCATGTGCGCTTCCCAAGCGCCATCGGCGGCAAGCACGAAGCGTTCGCGGCGCTCACCGCCCACGCCGTTGAACACCAGAACCGGCGCGCCCACGGGGCCGGTGAGCCGCACCGTGGCGTCCAGCGTCGGCGGTGTTTCGACGCGTTCGCCGATGCGGTCGCTCAGCGAGATAGGCGGCGCGTGCGTGTAATCGGCGGGCGTGACCCAAGCTTCGATCGCCATCGGCTGATCGCCCAGCAGCGGGCCAGGATCGGGCAGGAATGCGCGCGCCAACCGATCCGGCGCATTGGCGCCGGCAATCACCAGCGATCCAAGCAGGGCGACAACAAGCGCGTAGCGCAACTTATAGGGATCGATCCGATCCAGTTGCGGTTGCGGCGGCCCGGCGCGCGCGGTTTCGGCGCGCGCGATTGCGTGTTCGCGTTCGCGCGTCCACAGCGCCATCGAGAATGCATCGTAGCGTGAGGGCCGATCGCGCAGCGATTCAAATGCGGCGACGTCCAGTCTTGAATCAACAGCCAGCCGCGCCCGCGCTTCGGCCTCGTTCGGCGCACGATACGCCATGCGCGCGCGTACGCCGAGCCACGCGAACGCCGCCAACGCTGCAATCGCGCTCAAGCTCTGCGCGATCCACGGCAACATCTGGTGTGCGCCCACAAGCGCCAGCACCGCCCACACGCCGATCGCCAGCAGCAGCGGCAGCCCAAGCCGGATCGCCCGCTCCAGCGCCAGCCCGCGTCGGGCGCGCGCGGTCTCGCGTGCGAGCAGGTCGAGGGCGTCCTGATGCTTCACTGGGGGCGACCCTAACAGGCCAGGTCTGGCCAAACCATGACGGCAAACCGAGCTGCGACAGCCTTTCGTCGCTAACTTTCGCTTAATTCGCCCGCCCGGAGGCGCCCCAAGACGGCGGCGGGGTGGGAACCGGCCGGCTCAGATCGAACTCGACGCGAAACAGCCGGTTTGGCCGGCTGAGCTCGTAGGCGAACACGACGCCCGGCTCGATCTCCATCGCCCACAAATTGTCCACCGCCGCCAGCGAGCTGTTGCGCGTGAACATCGCTTTGCTGAAGGCGTCGGCTGGAAATTGCTGGCGCAGCGCCGAGCCCGCATCGACCGTGTCGCCACCATATTGCGTCAGTGCGTCTTCGCTGCCGTCCTCGTGGCGATGATCGTGCTTTAGGCGCAGGCCGGTATCGGTTCGCGTGATCACCCACGTGCGCGATCGGTTGTCGCCGACATTGAACGGGATGCGGATTTCATCCGCGCTGCAATCGCGCACGTGCATCACCAGCGTTTCGCTGGCGATGGCCGCATCGACTGCGTCGGTGCTGACGACGCGTCCCGCGAAGCTCTGGCCGCACAAAGTCGACAGACGCGTGAAGAACGCGCTCTCCGGCACGGGAGCGCCTGTTGCGCACGCTGAGAGCGCCAGAGCGAGAAAGACGGCGCGGATCATGTGCGCCACTCTGGCAGCGTCTCCAGCGCCATCTGTTCCTCCACTGACCAGCGCCGGCGCACGATTTCGAACTGATCGCCGCGCACCAACGCCTCAGCCACCAATTCGCGCGCGTTGTACGTGGAGGCCATCGTCGCCCCGTAGGCGCCAGCCGTCATGAACGCCACCAGATCGCCGGGCCCCAAAGGCGCCAGCATGCGGTTGCGCGTAAAGGTGTCGCCGGTTTCGCAGATCGGGCCGACCACATCGAACGCTTGGCGCGCTTCGCCAGCTTGCCGCAGCGGCCGAATTTCGTGAAACGCATCGTACATCGCCGGGCGCAGCAGATCGTTCATTCCAGCGTCAAGCACGAGGATCGGCCGCTGCGGCCGCTCTTGGATGCGAATAACGCGCGAAACCAGCACGCCGGCATTGCCGGCAATCATGCGGCCCGGCTCGAACGCCAGCGCGATATCCAGGCCATCCATCACCCGCGCCACCATCCCCGCATACTGCGACGGCGAGGGTGGATCGGTTTCATTGAAATACGGCACGCCCAGGCCACCGCCGAGATCCAGTCGCTCGACGTCCATCCCGTCGCCGCGCAGGCGCTCCACCAGGCCGCGCATCACGCCAAACGCTGCCTCAAGCGGAGCCAGGTCGCGGATTTGGCTGCCGATGTGAACGGCGAGGCCTTTTGCTTCCAGGTTCGGATCGACAAAAGCGCGCGCATAAAGTTGCAACGCCTGTTCGGGTGAGACGCCAAATTTTGCGTCGCTCTTGCCGGTCGAGATTTTGTCGTGCCCGCCGGCGCCGACGTCCGGGTTCACACGCAGCGCGATCGGCGCGGTTTTGCCTAAGGCCGCCGCCACGCGCGACAATGTCGCCATCTCCGCCGTGCTTTCGACATTGATCTGGTGCACGCCCGCGCGCACCGCGAACGCAAGCTCGGCTTCACTCTTGCCGACGCCGGAGAAAATGATCCGTTCCGCCGGAACCCCCGCCTTCAGTGCGCGTTCGATTTCGCCCTGGCTCACGGTGTCGGCGCCCGCACCCTTGCGCGCCAACGTCGCCAGCACGGCGATGTTGGCGTTGGCTTTCACCGCAAACGCGACGCTCACATCGCGCGGCGCGAACGCTTGCTTGAACACGTCATAATGGCGTTCGAGCGTCGCGCTCGAATACACATAGACGGGCGTGCCGACAGCTCCAGCGATGGCCGCGAGCGACACGCCTTCGCAATGCAGGGCGCCTTCGCGGTACTCGAAATGGTTCATTGCGGGCTTTGTTGGCCCTGCTGCGTGCAGCGTGGATCAACCGGCGGCGGACGCATCGTCGAGCGTGACCGCGCCTCTTCCTGCCGCGCACATTCGCGCGCGATCGCTTCGTCGCTGTTCCACATCGGGTCGGGGCGTTCGAGCCCGCCTTTGATGCCGCATCCCGCCAGCATCGACAACGCAAGCACGCTTACAACGAGGCGCATCATTCGAACGTCTCCTTCCAGCGCGCGACTTGCTCGCGCACCCGCTCCGGCGCGGTCCCGCCATAACTGTCCCGGCTTTCGACGGATTTTTCAACCGTCAGCAACGCCCGCGCGGCATCGCTGATGCGCGGTTCGATATTTTGGAACTCGCCCAGCGGCAAATCCGCCAGCTCGCGCACGCCCAATTCCTCGGCCCGGCGCACGATCCGCCCTGTGATGTCGTGGGCCTCGCGGAATGGCGTTTTCAGCTCCCGCACCAGCCAGTCGGCCAGATCGGTGGCGGTGGAATAGCCGCGCGCAGCCGCATCGCGCATCGCCGTGCGATCGAAGCTCGCCGTTTCCAGCATGCCGGTCATCGCGGTCGCCGACAGCTCGAACGCGTCAAACGCATTGAACGTGAGCGTCTTGTCCTCTTGCAGATCCTTCGCATAGGCCAGCGGCAGCTTCTGCACGATGGCGCTCAGCGCCTGAAAATCGGCAGACACGCGTGCGGCTTTGGCGCGCACCAATTCCGCGGCGTCCGGGTTGCGCTTTTGCGGCATGATCGACGAACCGGTGGACCATGTGTCCGACAACCGCGCGAAGCCGAATTGCGGGCTCGTCCACAACACGATCTCTTCGGCCAGTCGCGAAAGGTGCGTCATGCAAATGGAGAGGTTCGCCAAAGCCGCCAACGCGAAATCGCGCGAGCCGACTGCGTCGAGTGAGTTGGACGCCGGCGCGTGAAAGCCCAGCGCCTGCGCCGTGGCGTCGCGATCGATGGGATACGAGGTTCCGGCCAGCGCGGCGGCGCCAAGCGGGCATTCCCATGCCGCCTCAAGTGCGGCGCCGATGATGCGCACACGGTCGCGCTCCAGCATCGAGGCGTACGCAAGCAGATGATGGCCAAGCGTGATCGGCTGCGCGGTCTGCATGTGGGTGAAGCCCGGCATCACCCAATCGGCGTGCTGATCGGCGCGCTTCACCAGCACCTTTTGCAGCTTGCGCAACGCATCGCCGGCGTCGCGCGCGGCGCGCATCGTCCACAGCTTGAAATCGGTGGCCACCTGATCGTTGCGTGAACGCCCGGTGTGCAGCCGCTTGCCCGCTTCGCCGATGCGCTGTGTCAGGCGCGCTTCGATGTTGAGATGGATGTCTTCGAGCTCGCGTGAGAACGGGAATTCGCCTGCGACGATTTCCGCGGCGATTTGATCCAGCCCGGCCTGTATCGCCGCATTGTCTTCGTTCGTAATAATTCCTTGTGCCGCCAGCATCGCCGCGTGCGCTTTAGAGCCTTCGATGTCTTCACGCCACAAGCGCTTGTCGATATCGATTGATGCGTTGATGGCTTGCATGGCTTCAGCCGGGCTCGCCGCGAAACGCCCGCCCCAGAGCGAATGGCCGCTCTGAGCATCTTGAGAGGGTTTGGACTTGGGATCTGACATCGGGACTTCGGCGGGGCCTTCCAAAGGCAAGGGACGCAATTGGGCGCTGATCGCGGCGATGCTGTTGCTCGCGGCCGGCGCCGTCGCCGTGCTTTACGTGCTTTTCGCCGCCGCTTCAAAGCCTGAACAGGCGGGCGGCTACACACGTTATGCACAGGGCGGTTTGGCCAACCTCGCGGTCCTGGCCGATGCGCCGCCGATGCCTGCCGAAACGTTGCGCAACGCCGAGGGCGGTGCCGTCACTTTGTCCGAGCTTGCCGCCGGGCAGGTGACGTTGGTCAATCTCTGGGCCACCTGGTGCGCGCCCTGCATCACCGAGATGCCCACCATCGCCGCGCTCGCGCGCACGTATGAGGGGCGGCTCAACGTCATCGCCATCAGCGTCGATAGCGAAGCCAAGGAGCCCGATGCGCGCGCGCAATTGGCCCAGCTCAGCGACGGCTCTCTCGACTTCTACCTTGAGCCGAGCCGCGGCGTGTTGTTCTCCGCGCAAGCGGCCGGCATGCCCGTCACAATCCTCTACGGTCGCGATGGTCGCGAGCGGGCGCGGCTGATCGGCGGCGCCGATTGGGCGAGCCCCGAAGCGGCGGCGATGATCGACGCGGCTTTGGCCGAGGAATGAGCCTCACACCCGTCATCGAGACCGCGCGGCTGATCCTGCGTGGCCATACCTACGCCGACCTCGACGCGAGCGCGGCGATGTGGGCCGATCCCGGCGTGGCGCGCTACATCGGCGGCAAGCCCTCGACGCGCGAGGAAAGCTGGGCGCGCATGCTGCGCTTTCCCGGTCATTGGGCGCTGCGCGGGTACGGCTATTGGCTGGTTGAGGAAAAGAGTAGCGGTCTGTTCGTGGGTGAGGCCGGCTTCGGCGATTTCAAACGCACCATGAATCCAGATTTCGGCGGCGCGCCCGAGCAGGGTTGGGCGTTTGCGCCGACCGCGCATGGCAAGGGCTACGCCACCGAGGCGGGACTTGCCGGGATCGATTGGGCCCGCGCCCATTTTGGCGCCATCGACGTGTTTTGCATGATCGCCCCGCAAAACGACGCCTCGCTGCGGGTAGCCGACAAATTGGGCTATCGCGAATACACGCGGGCCGAGCGCAACGGCGATCTCTCGATCCTGCTCCGCCGCAGGCTCTAAAGCGCTGCTTTCGCCCGATTGTGGCGGCGCGCCCGGGCGGCTAGAGCAACCCCACGAGGGTGGGAGTTTCTGGATGTTTCGAGTTCTGATCGCGGTCGCGGCCCTGACGCTGGCAGCGCCGGCGAATGCACAGACGTGGGCCGGTCCGGACCCCTCACGCTCGCCGCGCGCGTTTGGCCAGGGCGACGCCGATTTCGTGCTCTCGGAGCTTTGTTTCCCGTTCCTGCTACAGGGCGCGGACGCCAGCGCGCTGGTGCGTGAGCGCAATCTGGAAACCGCGTTCGGCGTTCAGGATTGGGCCGGCGACAATCGCGCCTATCTCGTCGGCCAAGCCGACGTCATGGTCTCGTTCGAGGACACCACCGGCGGACGCGCCTGCACCTTCATCATCCGCTCCGGCAATGCGCAGCGTTACGCCGCAGCGATTCAGGCGCGCATGGACACCTGGCCCACGCGCTTCGAAGCCTCGACGCTCGAAGTGGCGCGCGGCGCGTTCAGCAGCCGCAACATCCTCTGCGGGCCGGTTGAAGGCCCGCACGACATCGCCTTCGTCAGCATCGGCGGCCAAGAGGGCTCGCCGGTGGTGCTGATGACGCTGGCGCGCTTAACCGAACGCAACGGGCGCTGCGGCCCGCCGCGCCCTGCGCCGACGCCCTGATTACAGGAACGGCGACAAAGCCAGCCGCACGCGTGACGATCCCGCCAGCACGTTGCGATACGCGGTGGGCGCCTCGGGCGCGGTCGCTGCCGGCCACAGCGCGATGTACCGGTTGAGCTCCGCCAGCGCGTCGTCATAGGCGCGCGCATTGGCGGCTTTCAGGGTCGCTTCGCCAGCCACCAGCGCATCGCGCGCCGCAAGTGCTGCGCCCATGCTGTGCTGATATTCGATCGGATCGACGAAATCGGCCTGGATCACGTTCTGATAAAGCCCAGACGAGATATCCAGCATCCGCGCTGTCAGCGCCGCGTAATCCACCTCGAGCGCGCCGCGCGCCGTATCGATCGCCGCTTCGCCAGCCTGAATGCGCTGCGTCATCTGTTGGCGCGAAAGATTTGCGCCATCGGCCGCGCCGCGCACCGGCGCCGCGTCGAAGCCGCCGAACTGATCGGCGGCGGGATCGTACACTTCCAGCAGGCCTTGGCTCACCAGCACGCCGGCTTCTTCGGTGGTGTCGCCCTCAGCCACAACGCCAGCCACCAGCAGGAAGCCCTTCAGGTGCTGCAGCCGCAGCGCCGTGCGCTGATCGCCGGTGACGCCTGCATACGCGGTGACGACGCCGGCCTCGCCATGCTCGCCGCCGCCTTCGCCAATCGCCGCTTCGCCAGCTTCGCCGCCCGCTGCGGGCGCTGCGCCGCCGGCTTCGCCTTGCGCCGCTTCACCGCCTTCGCCGCCCGCGCCAGCTTCACCGCCGGTGCCGCCTTCACCGCCGCATGCAGCCAAGCTCAACGCCGCAGCCGTCCCGGCCGTCTGCCACAGCTTCAACTTCCACGAGATCATGCGCGCACCCGCTCCCAATCAATTCCGACCGCACCCTGGACTAAATGCAACTCATTCGCAATAAGCTCTGTTCATGACCCACATTCTCCGCGCCGTGCTCTCTCCGGAGGACCTCTCCCGCGTTCAGCGCGAGCTGGACTCGCTGCCATGGGGCTCGGGAAAGCGCACGGCAGGCGCGGCGGCGCGGGGCGTGAAGGAAAACCTCCAGGCCGACGGCGGCGACGCCCGCACGCAGGCGCTCGAGCGGTTCGTCGCCGACGCGCTCCGCCGGCACCCGATCTTCGACATCGCCGCCCGTCCAGCGCGTCTCACCCGGCTGCTTTTCTCGCGCTACGAACCCGGAATGACCTACGGCGCCCACACAGACGACGCGATGATGGGGCAGGGCGACGCGCGCATTCGCACCGATCTCGCCTTCACGATCTTTCTCTCCGAGCGCGCAAGTTACGAAGGCGGGGCGCTGTCGATGGATTCCAGCCTGGGCGAGCAATCGATCAAGCTCGATGCCGGCGACGCCATCCTCTATCCCGCAGGCTCGATCCATCAGGTCGTGCCTGTCACTGAAGGCGTGCGCCTCGCCGCCGTCGGTTGGGTCCAGAGTCTGATCGCCGATCCAGGCCAGCGTGAATTGCTGTTCGATCTCTCTGTCACGCGCACGCGCTTGGCTGACGCGGGCGTCGGCCGCGACGATCTGTTGAAGCTTGATAAGGCCGTTTCGAATCTGCTGCGGATGTGGGGGCGGCCCTAGCGGAACGGCTGCACGTCGTTGCGGCCGCTCGTCTCGTCCCGTTGCGCTTTCACGAACGCCACCAGCGCAAACACAATGCCGGAAAACAATGCCGTCGGCAGACCAATCAGCAAGGTCAGCGGGATCATCGTCAGCGAAGCGCTGAGCGGTAATTGCACGCTATCTTGTTCCGGCGTGCGCGAGGCGGCGCTGAATTCAATCATGCCCACCAGTACGAACGGCGCCACCAGCGCCACCAACAGCCCTGCCGCCAGCACATGCATGATCACGGTGCGGTACGTGCGCGGCGGTCGTTTGCCGGCCCAACCCACGGCGAGCGATGTCAGCGCCAACGCGAACGTAACGCCTCCAGCGATCATCACCCCGCGCGTGGCGCCTTCGTCGCCGCCCATCAACGTCGCCGGCCATCCGATGGCGAGCACCAGCGCAATCGGCGTCCAGATGAACGCCGGCGCCCGCCACAGCAGGGGCGGTATCAATTGCGGCACGGGCGCGCGGTGTTGAGCCATCGGGTCAGCGTCCTGACATGATGCTAGCCGCAAGTTCGCTCGCACGGCGCCGAATTTCTGGCACCGCGGTGATTTCCCAGAACGCACCCTGCGTCGGCGGGCCGATCGCGGAGAGGCGGTCCTGCGCCACGCCATCGGCGCCAATCAGCGCGCTCGTGTCGCTCACGTCGAAGCCCAGCCCGGTCGGGTGCGCCCGCGCCAGGCCGTTGGCGAGCAAATGTTGGATCAATGCTTCGTCGCTGTGCGCCACGTCCGCTGAGGATCCGGTGCAATTGATGATGCGATGCACCTGAAGCACGGTATCGCTCGTCGCGCCACGCTTGCGCACGCTAACGCGGACGCCGCCTTCGGTGGGTTCAGCACGCACAATCCGCCCGGCATGCGTCAGCAATTCGCCACTGGCGTGGAGCTTGTCGATCTCTGCGGACGCATAGGGTGACGCGCGGTGCCGGTGGATGTCCCACCACACCCGCGCATGGCGCAGGAACCGGCGCTGCGTCTCAAGCGGCAAGCGCCGCCAAAGCGTCTGCGTATCGGCCCGGAGCCGGTTCATGACGTTCTGCCACGGTTCGCCGCGCGCCTGCGTCGCCGCCGCCTCACGCCGCAAGCAGGCCAGCGCCTCGCTCAGCTGGAGCGGCAGCGCGATCGGCGTCGTCAGGTCGCCGACGAAATCGGCTTGCGCGCGCGGCAACAGTCCGCGCCGCGAAAGCGCATGAATTTTTCCGCTTCGCGGGCTTGGGCTGAGCGACAGCGCGATGTCGAACATCGTCAACCCGGCGCCGACCAGCAGCACATCTTCGTGGGCGCCGATCGTCGAAAGCGCCGTCGGCTCCCACGGATTGTGGATGTAACGCTGCGCATCGAGCGCGCGCGCATCGAACGGCGCCGCCGCCGATAAATTGCCGATCGCCAGCACCACGTGGTCGGCGTCGAGCGTCGCGCCGGAATTGAGCGCAACCCGCGCGCGAGCGTCGGTCAGCGCACATGACACCGCCTCCGCGCGAACCAGATCGAGCACGCCTTGTTCGGCGAACTGAGTGGTGATGCGCATACGCTGCGCCAGGTAGTCGCCGAAAGCCGCGCGTGGGGCGTAGGCGTCGCGGGGCGCCATGTGGCCTTGCTCGTGCAGCCAACGCCAAAAATCGTCCGGCGCATCGGCCAGCACGCTCATGCGCTCGGCGTGCACGTTGAGCAGGTGCGCGGGATCGGTGGTGGAATAGGCAAGTCCACGCCCGAAGCTGCCGAAGCGATCCACCACGCTGACCTGCGCGCGCTCGGTGGCCGCCAGTTCGAGCGCCAGCGCCGCACCGCTGAAGCCGCCGCCGATGATGACGATGCGTTGCCTGTCCACGCATCCATCTGCCGGGCGCGCCCCGCTTCGCGCAAGCGCGAAACGTGCGCGCGCCTGCATGGCTCGCGCGCGGCGACGCATGTCGCGATTGACAAAGCGCCGCCGCGCGGCGTTCGCTTGTGCGGCATGGACAAAAAGAAACCCACAGCGCGCGAAGATCGCGGCGCCGACATCCGCCTGCGTTCACCCTCCGCCGCGCGCAATCGCGAACCGATCCTCGGCGTGCTGAAGCGGGTGCTGCCACGCGAAGGCGAGGTTCTGGAAATCGCGTCTGGAACCGGTGAACACGCGGTACACTTCGCGCGCGGCTTGCCCGGCTTGATCTGGCGCCCGAGCGATCCGGACGAAGCGGCGCGCGCCAGCATTGCCGCGTGGATCGCCGAGGAGAGGCTCGCCAATTTGCGTCCACCGCTGGAGATCGATGCGCGCAGCAAGCATTGGGGCGTCGGGGCCGCGAGCATCGACGCCGTCGTGTCGCTCAACATGATCCACATAGCGCCGTGGGACGCCGCACTTGGCTTGATCGCCGGCGCCGCGCGTGTCCTGAAGCCCGCCGGCGTTCTGTTTCTCTATGGCCCGTTCACGCGCGACGGAGAGCACACTGCGCCCTCCAACGAAAGCTTCGACGCATCTTTGAAAGCGCGCGATCCGCGTTGGGGCGTACGCGATGTCAAGGCTGTTGCCGATGAAGCACAGGCGCGCGGTTTTTCATTGTGCGAAATCGAAGAAATGCCGGCCAACAATTTGAGTTTGATTTTCACACGCTAAAGCGTCTGTGGAGATCGCGTGCGTCTGACCAAGACTTAATGCGCGCGCCGTATTCATGTCGCGCGCGGCGCCTACATCAGCGCCGCGAACACATCTTCGTTCGCGTGGTATGAGGGGCAAGCGCGAATGCGCATTGCAATCACATTGATGGAATTGGCGATCGGCGGGCTTCTGCTGATCGGTTTCGCCGCGTACGCCGTGGACGGTGCGCGCTTAATGGCGGAGGCGGCTTTCTAGAAGCACCCGTTCGACAACGAAGGCGCCGCAGAACGCGGCGCCTTTTTGTATCAGGCGACCGCGCTCAACATTGCTTCAGCATTCGATTGCGCCGGCTTCTCGTCGCCGCCCATGGCTTGACGGAATTTCTCTTCGATCATCTGCCGGATCTTGTCCTCGGTCGCGCGCCGCTCCTCGGGCGACATCTGCGCGATGCCGTCCTCGCTCAAGCCCAGCTCTTCCAGAATTTGCTCGCGCATCCGCTCGATCGGCGATTTGCGTGCTTCTTCCAAGAAGAGATCCGTGGCGCTCGGCGCGCTGATGGTGGTCGTTTCCTCGTCCAGCCGCTGCAGCGCCAGCACCGTTTCGAACGAGAGAGGCTGCGCCTGCGCAGCCGGCAAAATCGACAGCGCACCGGCAGAATTTGCCGCGTTGGCCGCGCCGACCTTCTGCTCAAACCAAGCTTGTGCGGCTTGATCGGCGCGCTTTGCGCCGAGATTTTGCAGAACCGAAGGAGTGAAGCTCAGCGGCGAGATCGTCATCGCCATGAAGCATGCAAAACCGAGGCCGAAAGCCTTAGCGCGTCGGCATCGGCTTTTCGCCGCGATAATCGTAGAAGCCGCGCTGCGTCTTGCGGCCAAGCCAGCCCGCTTCAACGTACTTCACCAGCAGCGGGCAGGGCCGATATTTCGGATCGGCGAGGCCCTCGTACAGCACCTGCATGATCGACAAGCAGGTATCGAGGCCGATGAAATCGGCAAGCTCAAGCGGGCCCATCGGATGGTTGGCGCCCAGCTTCATGGCTTTGTCGATCGCTTCCACTGAGCCCACGCCTTCGTACAGCGTGTAAACCGCTTCGTTGATCATCGGCACCAGCACGCGGTTGACGATGAAAGCCGGAAAATCTTCCGCGTTGGCGATGGTCTTGCCGAGGCTTTCGACAAACGCGAGCGCGGTTTCGTAGGTTTCTTGGCTGGTGGCGAGGCCGCGGATGAGCTCGACGAGCTTCATCAGCGGCGCCGGGTTCATGAAGTGAACGCCGATGAACTTGTCCGGCTTCGCAGTGGTGGCCGCGAGACGCGTGATCGAAATCGACGACGTGTTCGACGCCAAGATCGCATCCGGCTTCAACACGTCGCGCAAATCCGCGAACACCTTGCGCTTGGCTTCGTCCTTCTCGACGACGGACTCGATCACCATGTCGCACGCGCCAAAGTCCGCGAGCTTGGCGGCGCCTTTGATGCGCTTCAGGCCGGCGTCCATTTCAGCTTGTGTGATCAGCTCACGGTGCACTTGGCGCGCCATGTTCGCTTTGATCGTCTCAAGCGCGGTGTCGATGCGCGACGCGTCGGCGTCGTTCAGCAGCACGTCATAGCCGGACAGCGCGCAGACATGGGCAATGCCGTTGCCCATCTGCCCCGCGCCGATCACGCCGACGGTGCGAATATTGATCTTCCCGGCCATCAGACCCCTCGGGACCGTAACTTGTTCATGTTGCAGTGCAGCAACATCCTACGACCGCCGCCGGAACGCAAGGTTCCTTGCCACGGAGGGCAGAATTCGCCGGACACACCCCAGCGCCGTCGCCCGAATGGGCGGCGGGGGTCGAATTAACTGGGTTTTCCGCCGAGGGGCAAACCCTCAAATGCCGGCTTTGGTCAGCGCGTCCATCAATTCGGGCACGGCGGTCTTGTAGTCGGCCACAAGCCCGTAATCGGCGATCTGGAAGATCGGCGCTTCCTCGTCCTTGTTGATCGCCACGATCACCTTGGAGTCTTTCATGCCAGCGAGGTGCTGGATGGCGCCGGAGATGCCGACGGCGACGTAAAGCTCCGGCGCGACGATCTTGCCAGTCTGGCCGACCTGATAATCGTTCGGGGCGTAGCCAGCGTCGACGGCGGCGCGCGAGGCGCCCACCGCTGCTCCAAGTTTATCGGCCAACGGATCGAGCACCTTGTGGAACTCCTCGCTCGACCCGAGCGCCCGCCCGCCGGAGACGACACGCTTGGCGGCCGCCAATTCCGGGCGATCCGATTTCGCCATGTCTTCGCTGACGAACGCCGATTTGAACGGCCCTGCTGGCGATGCGATCGTCTCAACTGATGCGCCGCCGCACGTGCCCGCCGCCTTGAAGGCCGTCGGTTGCACGGTGAGCACTTTCTTCGCTTGCGTATCCTTCACGGTGATCAGCGCGTTGCCGGCATAGATGCCGCGCACGAACGTGTCGGCGCCCTCAACCCCGATCACGCCCGAAACCTGCGCCACGTCGAGCTTCGCCGCGACGCGCGGCGCGGCGTTGCGGCCGGTGGTGGAGGCGGGAAACAGGATCGCGTCGTAATTCGCCGCCAACGGCACGATCAACGCTTCCAGCGGTTCGGCCATTTGCTTGGCCAAAGTCACGCCATCGGCGTGCAGCACTTTGCGCACGCCGTCGATCTTCGCCGCTTCCGCAGCCACCGCGCCGGCGTTCGAGCCCGCGACCAGCACGTCCACGTCGCCGCCCATCGCCTTGGCGGCGCTGACGACCTTGTGCGTCGCGTCCTTCAGGGACGCATTGTCATGCTCAGCGATAACAAGCAGGGCCATCTCAGATCACTCCCGCTTCTTTGAGCTTGCCGACAAGTTCTTCGGCCGTTTTCACTTTGATGCCGCCCGAGCGCTTGGCCGGTTCGGCGGTTTTCAGCGCTTTCAGGCGCGGCGTGGTGTCGACGCCGTAATCGGCGGCGGTTTTCATATCGATCGGCTTCTTCTTCGCCTTCATGATGTTTGGCAGCGACGCGTAGCGCGGTTCGTTCAAGCGCAGATCGGTGGTGATGATCGCCGGCAGATCGACGTCGAGCGTTTGCAAGCCGCCATCGACTTCACGCGTCACCGCCGCTTTGCCGTCGTGCAGCACGATCTTCGACGCGAACGTCGCTTGCGGCCAATCGAGCAGGGCCGCCAGCATCTGGCCGGTCTGGTTGGAATCGTCGTCGATGGCTTGCTTGCCGAGGATCACGAGATCGGGCTTTTCCGCTTCGATCACCGCCTTCAAAAGCTTCGCCACCGCCAGCGGTTCGACTTCACCTTCGGCTTTGATCAGGATGCCGCGATCGGCGCCCATCGCCAGCGCGTTGCGGATGGTTTCCTGCGCCTGGTCCGGACCGATCGATACAGCGATGATCTCGGCGCTGGGGTTGGCGGTATGCCCGCCGCCGCCTTCCTTCATGCGCACGGCTTCTTCAACCGCGATTTCGCAGAACGGGTTGATCGACATTTTCAAGTTCGAGAGATCGACGCCCGAACCATCCGGCTTCACCCGGACCTTCAAATTGTAATCGAGCACCCGTTTGACGGGGACGAGGATTTTCATCGCAAATCCTTGAGGCTAGCGCCCGCGCCGCAGCGCAGCATGAATGAGCGCGCGGACACTAGCTGTAGGGATTCCGGCCCGTCAATCCGCCGCTCGGCTTACTTCAGGTCACCGCGACAATACGTCGGGCCAGTTTGCGTTGGCCGAGCGGATATGGCCCGCGATGTCACCCTCCCAGCGGCGCTGGATTTCGTCGTTGTAGTTGAGATAGAGCCGGCCATCGACGACGCGCCAATTGGTTGGATCGGCTGACGCCGTGTAGCCCTGGCTGACAGCCCAGGCGCAATAGCCGCCATACTGCGGCAGATACCGCGTCGGACTGGCGCGGAACGCGGCCAGATGTTCGGCGCTGGCGAAGCGATACTCGATGCCTTGATGCACGGTCTTGAACGCGGCGGCGCCGCGCGTCGCCCGCCCATCGGTGAAATAGGCCACCAAATCATAGCCGCCGACGCCGACATTGGAGAGGAGCGCGGTGTAAACCGGCGGCTTGTCGGCGAAGGCCGGCGTGGCGGGCGCCATCATCGCGGTGGCGATGGCGGCGGCGATCAGGATTTGGCGTAGCAAGATCGTAGTCTCCGTTTTTCCGCTCCCGGGGCTTCGCGATGCGAAGAGCCCGGGGCCCAGGGTTGATGCAAGTCTCGAACGGTCGGCGTTTCGCCGGATCAATGGGCCCCGGATCGCTGCTGCGCAGCGTCCGGGGAACGGTGAAGCTGTGCGGGCGTCGCGCTGCGATGCGGCGCGAACGCGTTGCCAAGATCGGTGAGCAGGCCGGCGATCTCGTTGCGGCGGATGATCAGCAGCACGATCGAGCTGATCCAGATGGTGCAGGCCGCCGCAAACAGGCCGCCGCCGTCATGGTTCGGATCGATGCCAAGCGGCGTGAACAGGTGAAAGCTCACCGCCCCCGTCATCACCGCAAGCCCAATCAGCGCACCCAGCGCGTTCAGACGCGTGAGGCCCGGCATCAGACCAACGAGCAGCAACATCGACGCCGCCAATTCGGCTGAGCCGATCACGTACTGGCTGAAGAGCCCGGTATGGCCGAACAGGCCAGCCAGACCGAGCGTCCCGGCCCAGCCATCGAGCCGGCCGAAGATTTCCTGTGTGTTCGGGTGGTCGGTGAACTTGAAGCGCAGGCTGTCGAGAAAAACGACGGCCGCGAAAACCGAGATCGCGGCCGGGCCATAGCGGCGGATGTGCGTGAGCATGAGAACCTCGAACTGATGCAGAGGAGATCGTCCGAGGCGGGGGCGCGGTTACGCTACCAGCGCAAGAACTTCGACCCCACCAGCGCTCCGAGGGCCGCGCACAGCGCAATCGCCGCCACATACCAAGTGGTCACAAACGCCACAGAATCCACCGGGCAATACATCGAATACGCCATCGCCCCGATGCCGCCCGACACCGCGCCGATCGCGGCGCCCGTCAGTGCCAGCCGCGTCGGCGCCAAGCCGCGGATCAGCCAGATCAGCAGCGCCGCCGTTGGCGCCGCCAGCACCGGCACGAGCACCAGGCACCACGGAAAGCCGCCGCCCATCCACGCTCGCATACGCGTCTCCGGCGCTTCGCCCATCAGCGCCACAATGGTCGCCAGGATCGCTGCGCCAACAAACAGCGCCACCGCCGCCACCCGCCACCCGAGCGCCCGTCCCGGCCGCATCAAACGCAGCGCCAACGGCAGCGCCACCGCCGCGGCGATCGCCGAGAACATGGACTTCCACATCACCGGCATGCGCGCCGCCGCCATGTCGTCGCGCACGCCCAGCATCACGATCAGCATCAACGCCGCGATCAACAATCCGCCCGCCAGCGCGCCAACGAGCCGCCATACCCATTTCTTGCGGTCTGCGGGCTCCACGCCGCGCGCCAGCATGTCGATGAGATGATCGGTCTTCACGCGCTTTGCTCCGTCTGGCCCATCAAGCGCATCAGCGCTTTCATGCCGCGATGTATGGATATCTTGATGTCGGACTCGGTCAGCCCCGTGAGATCGGCGGCTTCGCGCACGCTCTTCTCTTCGAGCTTCACCAATTCGATGGCGCGGCGTTGCTTGGCGGGAAGCTTGGCCAGCAAAACACCGACGTCGCGTCGCGCGTCGCTCGCTTCAATTTCGCCGTCGAGATCGCCGAGGTCATGATCGTCGATGGAATCGTGCGGGCCACGCCGACGCGTGCGGCGCAAATGATCGATCAGCCGATAGCGGGCGATGGCGTACATCCAGGCCGTCAACGGATAGGCCGGATCATAACTTTCGCGGCGGGTGTGCAGCGCCACCAGAGTTTCCTGCACCAGATCTTCGGCGTCCTCTGGCGCGCCGCGCAGGCGGTTGCGAAAATAGGCGCGCAAAGCTGTCGCCGCCGCGCTCAAGAACGCACGGTGGGCGGCCTCGTCCCCGTCGAGGCCCGCGAGCACCCAGGCCCGCAGCTGCGCTTCATTGGCCATCATGACGGCTTAGAGCGGATACGCCGGCGCCGTCGAGCCGGTTACGTGAGCTTGCGATACGGGTCCGCCGGATAAACGCCCAGCACTTTCAGCGACGACGAAAAGAACCCCAATTCCTCAAGCGCCAGCTTCAGCCCGCGTTCGCTCGGATGGCCTTCCACCTCCGCGTAGAACATAGCCGCCGCGAACCCGCCGCCCTCGATATAGCTCTCGAGCTTGGTCATGTTGACGCCATTGGTGGCGAAGCCGCCCAGCCCTTTGTAGAGCGCCGCCGGCACGTTGCGGACGCGGAAGACGAAGCTCGTCATGCATGGCCCCACCTCGGGCGCCGCATCGTCCGGCTCGCGCGAGAACACCAGAAACCGCGTCGTGTTGTGTGCGGCGTCGGCGATGTCGGCCTTGAGCACCTTCAATCCGTAAATTTCGCCAGCCAGCGTCGAGGCCAGCGCGCCCACGCTCGCATCGCCCAATTCCGAAATCTCGCGCGCGGCGCCGGCAGTGTCGGCGGTCTTCACCGCCTCGACGCCCAACGCGCGCAGCGCCTTGCGGCATTGCCCCAGTGCTTGCGGGTGGCTGCGCACCCGCTTCAAGCCTTCAAGCGTAGCACTCTGCAGGCCGAGCAATTGATGGCGGATCGGCACGAAGCGTTCGCCCACGACGTAGAGATCCGAATCCGGAATGAGATGGTGCACGTCGGCGACGCGGCCCGCGACCGAGTTCTCGATCGGGATCATCGCGTAATGCGCATGGCCTTCCTGCACGGCCGCGAACGCGTCCTCGAAGCTCGCGCATGGCAGCGGTTCGAGTGTGGGGTAGGCGGCCTGGGCCGCAAGGTGCGAGTTCGCGCCCGGCTCGCCCTGGAAGGAGATGCGTTTGGTCATGGCGCCGGGAGCGTTAGCGCGGGCGCGGCAAAACGGGTAGAGGCTTCTCCCATGCCGAAGGCCGTCGAAACCGCCTTGCTCACCCAAACGCGCAAAGCGCTGCGCGCGATGCTGGCGTTGCCGCAATCGCGGGCGCCTGGGCTCGGCAGGGTCGAGGAGCTTGAAATTCCTGGCGCGGCGGGCCCTTTGAAGGCGCGTTATTATGAGGCCGCCAACGCCAGCGCCGGGCCGTTGTTCGTGTACATCCACGGCGGCGGCTTCGTCTGCGGCGATATCGACACCCACGATTCCGTCTGTTCGTACTTGGCCAAGAGCGCGCAGGCGCGGCTCCTCTCAGTCAGCTATCGGCTCGCGCCGGAAACCCCGTTTCCTGGTCAGCTTGAAGACGCACGCGCTGTCTGCGCCTGGGCGTTTCAGAACGCCGCGCGCTTCGGCACATCAGCCAACCAAATCGTGCTCTGTGGCGATAGCGCCGGCGCCTACCTCGCCGCCTCCTGCGCACGTGAGATCAACACACAAGCGCCGGGCGCGGTGCCGCTGCAGGTGCTGTTCTATCCGCTGGTCCACATCGAAGACTCGCTCTGGGCCGACGAGGAGCTGCGCAATTTCCGTTTCGTCGGGCGGCTCGCCGCTCTCTACATCGCCCGCAGCCTGGGCGAGCCGATGCCATCTTTGATCGGTCACGATCTCACTCAATCGCCGACCACCATCATTGCCGGTGGCGGGCCTATGGATCCCGTCCGCGCCGACGTGCGCGCTTACGGCGAAGCGTTGTCCAACGCCGGCGTGCGCGTGGTGGAGAAGAAATATCCAGCGCTCATGCACGGCGGTCTGAATTTTACGGCGTTCTCGAAAACCGCGCGCGATGTCTTGACGGGCGTCGGCGAACTGGCGCGGAGTGAGCTGTTGGGGAGGCAAACATGAAGCTGAGATTTTTGGCGTGCGCCGCTGTCGCGATCGCCGCCGCCGCATGCGCGCCGGCCACGCAGACCGCGTCCAATTGCGCCGCCAGCGCCAGCGCGCCATGGAATCCAGCGGAGGGCGCAGCGCTCACCATCGAAGCCAGCAGCAGCGGCCCCGATTGCGAGCACGCGGTGGCCAGCTTCGTGATCCGCGGTGAAGACAAAAGCGTGCTGTGGGCGGAAATATATCCCACCGAGTACGTCATGGTGCTGGCGCCCGCGCACGATCCAGCGGCGATGCAAACCGCGCTCAACGAGTGGATCACCTACGACAATACGACGATGCAAACGACGTCGGCGTTGCCGGAATGGCCCGCCAACGCCAGCGAACCGCAGAACGGCGAGTTTCCATTCTACCCCGAGGAGGGCCTCGACCGCGAAGCCTACGAAGCCATCCGCGCCCGCAATGCGCCGCTCTATTGCTACGTGCAAGGCATGGAGAGCCTAGCCTGCCTCGCCTTCGGCGAGGGCGCGGTCGAGAAGGTCGGGCTGCAAACCTTCCCCGGCTAGGCCTTCCCGCTCAGGGGCGAACCACGCCGTAGCCTTCATACGTCGCAGCGATCCTCGCATCGAGCGCGGTCGCGGCGGCGATGTCGGCTTGGCCCTCGGCGGTGCGGCCCAAGCGTAATGCGGCGATGCCGCGCCCGAACAAATAGTGCGCTGTGCGCTCGGCTGTGACGGCGGCGTTGTAATCGTTCCACGCATCCTGATTGCGGTTCTGCTTCAGTCCAACCAAGCCGCGGCTATCGAGCATGTTCGCTGTGCCCGGCGACGCCGCGAGCGCCGCGTCGCATTGGCTGCGCGCCAGATCGAGCTCGCGTTCGGCCACGGCGCGCGCCCAGCAGGCGGCGTTGTTGTAAGTGGCGTTGCCGGCGGCGAGCGTGATCGCGCGGTCGAAATCGGCGACGGCGCTCGGGATGTCGTTGAAGCCGTATTCATGGATCAGCCCGCGCGTGTGGCGGTCGATGGCGCTGTCGCGCACGCCAAGCGCGCGGTTGAGATCGGTCAGCGCCGCCGTGTAATCGCCGCGGTCGTAGAAGGCGTCGCCGCGATTGCCGAGCGCGTCTGCATAGTTCGGATTGATGCGCAGAGCCTCGTTCCACGACACGAACGCGGCATCGATGTTGCCCATGGAGCTGAACGTGTTGGCCTTGTTGTAATGTCCGACTGAATTGTTCGCGTCGAGACGGATCGCGTTGTCATAATCTTGCATCGCGCGGGCATACTCGCCGCGATTGTAATAGATGTTGCCGCGATCGATGTAGAGATCGCTATAGTTCGGGTTTAACGCGGCGGAGCGATCGTAATCGGCCAGCGCCCGCGCGCCATCTTGGCGCCCGTATTGGTACGCGTTGGCGCGGTTGTGAAAATAGATCGAGTCTTCGCGGATTGAGATGGCGCGGTCGTAATCGCTGATCGCCGCGTCGTAATTGCGCAGCGCGTATTGATAGATGTTGCCGCGATTGCCCCAGGCGTCGGAATAGTTCGGATTCTGACGCACGGTTTCGCTGTAATCGGCCAGCGCGCGATCGTTTTCGCCGGCTTCCGCCAAGGCGATGCCGCGCCCGTAATAGACGTCCGGGATCGTGTAACCCATGTTCAAAGCTTGCGTGTAATCGGCGATCGCCAATTGCGCGTTGTGCAGCCGGCTATGGCCGTTGCCGCGATTGAAGAAGGCGATGCCGACGTTCTCTTGCGTCTCGCGCCCTGATTGAATGATCGCCGTGCACGAGCCGATCGAGAGATCGTCAGCGTAGGCCCAATTCGCGTTGGTGCACTGCACCCACTGGGTTTCCAGGCCCGCCGCTTGCGACCAAGCCGGCCCACTCACGCCCAGCGCGCATGCCGCCACAGCAAACGCAAATCCCCGCACCGCACCGCGCATACTCGCCTCCCCATTCAGCGGTGAGACGTTCGCGCCGGGCGGGCGCGGCCGCAAGTGTAATTTCAGCGTCGCGCGAGAACAGCGCGCGCCAGGTCGAGGTCCGCGGGGCTATCGACGCCCTTGGGAAAGTCATCGACGAGATCAGCCATGATCGTCATGCCCATCTCCAGCGCGCGCAATTGCTCAAGCTTCTCGCGTTGCTCGAGCGGCGAGGGGGCGGCGGCCACGAACCGCTTCAACGCCGCGCGCCGGTACACATAAATGCCAACGTGCCGAAGCACCGGCCCTTCGCCCCAGGGCGCGGGCGCACGCGTGAACGCGAGGCAGCGTCCGTCCTCGGCGTGGATGGCTTTCACCACATTCGGATTGTCGCGGTCGGCCGGATCGTTCGACGGCGAGAGCAACGTGGCGATGTCGCCGCCGCGTTGCAGAACCGCGACCGCGCGAGCGATGTCGGCGGCGCGCATCGTCGGCATGTCGCCCTGCAAATTCACGGCGACGTCGAAGCGGCCTTCGGGATCGAATGCTTCTAGGGCGGCGTGCATCCGGTCCGAGCCTGAGGGCAGCGCCGGGTCGGTCATCACCGCGTCTGCGCCTGCAGCGCGCGCGGCGGCGAACACCTCCGGTTCGGCCGCCGCCACCAGCACCGGGCCGGCTTTCGCCGCCAGCCCGATCTCCACCATCCAGGCAATCATCGGTCGGCCGTGAATATCGGCCAACGGTTTGTTGGGCAGGCGGGTCGAGGCCATCCGGGCCGGAATCACGATCACGGGGTTCATGGCCGAAGGGGGTAGCCGTGCGGCGGTTCGCCGCGCAAGCCAGCTCGAACGCTGCGCGACACGAGGCCCCGCTTGGCGAGCCGCCCGACGCGCGTCATAAACCCCGCCAACGTATCCCGGGATTTTGGGGCAGGAACACGATGAGCGATTTGCGCTTCAACTCGATCGCCGGCGCGGTGCTGGCTTCGGTTCTCGGAATTATGGGCGTCGGCGTCGTCGCCGAGACCGTGATCAAGCCAAATTATCCCGAGAAAGCCGGCTATCTTCCGGTGGTTGAGCCAACCGTCGATGGCGGTGGTCCCGCCGCACCCGCTGGCCCGCCGGACTTCGGCCGCATGTTCGCGGACGCTGCCGTCCTCGCCGATCTCGTTGCGCGCGGCGAACGTGAAATCGCCGCCTGCCGGTCCTGTCACACCTTCGAAGCGGGCGGCGCCAACGGCACCGGCCCGAACCTGCACGACGTGTTCGGCCGCGGCGTCGCTTCGCACGCCGGCTTTACCTACAGCGACGGCATGGAAGCCCACGGCGGCAATTGGGATTATCTGGCGCTCAACGAGTTCCTGACATCGCCCGCGCGCGCCGTTCCGGGCACGCGTATGGCCTATGCCGGCATTCGCCGCGATGAAGCGCGCGTCGCCGTGATCGCTTATCTGCGCTCGATTTCGCCGAACAACGTCGCGCTGCCCGCGCCGTTGCCGGAAGTCGTGCCTGCCGCTGCTGAAGGCGCAGTAGCGCCGGCTGCCGAAGGCGCTGCAGCCCCCGCCGCTCCGGCCGCCGGCGGCCACTAAGCTTCAAGCGTACAACAAAAAAAAACGGCGTCTCCGCAGGGAGACGCCGTTTTCGTTTCGGTCGTGCCTAAAGCTTACGACGCCAGTTCGAGGCGCGGGCGCGAAGCCGGAGTGTCGCCCTGCAGGATCGCTTCGCTCAATTGGCCCAGGAACGCGTCACCCTTTTCGGTGCGTTCGATGAACACGTTGCGGCCGTCCTTCGGGTCGCGGCGGCGCTGCACGAAGCCCAGCTTCGACAGCGTGTCGAGCGCGCGGGTGATCGCCGGCTTGCCGACATTGAGCGTCGCGGCCAGGCCGCGCACGGTTTGCGGGGTGGGGTCGAGGCCCACGGTCATCAACACCGCCAATTGGCGGGCGGTGAGATCCGGGGCTTCCGAGCGGACGGTTTGAACCGTCACGCGCCGCCACAGGTCGAGTGCTTCCACGTTGTCGCGAGCCAGTTCCATGTCGGCCTCCGTTACTGAATCGATAACGAGAGGATTCGCTGATTTGGTGGTTAGTGCAAGATCGAAACCACAACATATTGTGGGGAAGATACTGCCTACCCCCTGTGGGTAGTTAAGCTTCCAGAACGATCCCTGTTCGGCAAGGGTCGTTCACAAATCGGAGCAAGCCGGTGACTTATCCACATGGGTGGCTAATCCTTCGTCGAAGCGGAGGCGGCCATGTTGGGATTTATCAGAGGTTTGGCGCTGGGTGGGGCGTTGATCGGATCGGGTTGGATTGGCGGCTCGCTCTATCCCGCGCCCGCATCGATCACCGCGCCAATCGCCGCGCGCGCGCCCTGATCTCGCCGCGCGTCTCGGCATTACCGACGTCACGCTCGAGCGTTTGCGCGGCTTCATGTCGGAAGAGCAATTGGTCGAGTTGCGACGCGATGCCTCTGAACTCGCCGCCGCCGCAGGCGAAGCGACGATCATCGAGCACGACAAGGTCGAGCTCGCCGAACAGCTCGCCACCTTGCCCGATGCGCCTGAGGTCGCCGTTCAGCCGGTGAGCGTGGCGAACTCCTTCGATGCTGCGCTTTATGTGTGCCCAGGCATGCGCGTCTCCAACGCGCCCGCCGCCGACGCCGCGCGACGTGTGCGGACCTACGCGCCGGTCATCGATGTTCAAGGCGTGCAGCTCGCAACGAATCCAACTTTGGGCGCGTGCCTCTCGTCCGCGTTCGGTCCGCGCGGACGCGGCACCCACGAAGGTTTGGATTTTCACTCTGCGCAAGGCGGGCCGATCCTCGCCGCTGGCGCGGGCACAGTGATCGAGCGCAAGTTCCGCGACGATTACGGCAACATGCTGCTGATCGATCACGGCCATGGCGTCTACACGCGCTACGCCCACCTTTCGAGTTTCGCCGAAGGCGTCGTCGCCGGTGCGCATGTCGAAGCAGGGCAGCGCATTGGCTTGATGGGCAACACCGCCAGTTACCCGATCCCGATCCATCTGCATTACGAGGTGTTGTTGGGAGACTACAATAACCCGCGCCAATCGTTCGGGCTGACGCCGCGTTCGCCGTTCGAGTTTTCCGCCGCCGATTAGGTGGCGAAACGCCCTTTGAGGACTTTCCACGCCGCGCGCAGCGTTTGCGCGTCGCCGCCTTGCGGACGGCCCGGCTTTTCCTTTGGACTCCAGGCGAAAATGTCGAAATGCGCCCACGCCGGATTGCTCACGAACCGGCGTAAGAACAGCGCGCCATAAATTGAGCCCGCCATCGCGCCGTCGCCGGTGTTTTTCAGATCGGCGATCGGGGAATCCATTTCGCTCTCGTACGCATCCCACATCGGCATCCGCCAAATCGGATCGCACATCTCGCGCGAGGCCGCGTTGAACTCTGCGGCGAGCGTTTCATCGTCGGTGTAGAAGGGCGGGATCTCTGGGCCGAGCGCGGTGCGTGCAGCGCCGGTGAGCGTGGCGAAATCGAGCATCAGCGCCGGCTTGTCTTCGCCCGCGCGCGCGAGCGCATCCGCCAGGATCAAGCGGCCTTCGGCGTCGGTGTTGTCGATCTCGATCGTCAGCCCTTTGCGGCTCTTGATGATGTCGCCCGGCCGGAAGGCGTCGCCGGAGATCGAATTCTCAACCACCGGCGTGAACATTTCGAGCCGCACCGGCAGCTTCGCGTCCATCACGATCTGCGCCAGCGCCAGCGCGTGCGCCGCGCCGCCCATGTCCTTCTTCATCATCCGCATGCCGGACGACGGTTTGATGTCGAGCCCACCCGTATCGAAGGTGACGCCCTTGCCGACGATGGCGAGACGCGGATGGCTGGGATCGCCCCAGGAGATTTGCAGCAGGCGCGGCGCTTCCTTGGCGGCGCGGCCGACGGCGTGGATCAAAGGATAATTCTGCGCCAACAACGCGTCTCCGACGATGGCGCTGAACTCAGCCCCGCCTGCGCGCGCGACGGCTTCGGCCGCCGCGTGCAGCGCATCCGGTCCCATGTCGTTGGCCGGCGTGTTGACGAGATCGCGCGCCAGCCACGCCGCTGACACCAAGCGCGCGACTTCGCCGCTATCGGCGCCATCGGGCATCACCAAGCGCGGGGCAGGCCGCTTACGCTTCTTGTAGCGATCGAACGCATACGCGCCGAGGCCCCAAGCGATGGCCGTCAACGTCGGTGTGAATTCACGCGGGCCTGATGCCAGCGCGTAATCGCCGGAGGGCAGGTTCTGCGCCAGCGTTCCCATCGCCATGGTGTTGGCCTTGTCGCCCAGCCCGAACAGCACCCGTTCGATCGACCCGTCGGTTGCCGGCACGAGCAAGATGCGCCCGCTTTGCGCGCTGAAATCGTGCGCAGTCGCCAGGCGCTTCAGCGTTTCGGCGCGACCCTCGATCCATTGCGCCCATTCGTTGGTGCGCAAGGCGTGGATGGGCGTGGCGGTATGGGTGTCGGTGAAGGGGAGAGTCGGCATGGCCCCTTATACGCCATTAGCGCTTTGTTGAGCATGTCTGAGGTAGTTTCGCGGCGTCATTAGGATTTTGTTCACCATGTCCCGACTGCCAGCCGCGCTGCTCGCTCTGTCGACCCTGGCCGCCTGCGCCACCACCGGCGAAGGCGGGGTCGAGAGCGCCGTCACCAATGCCGGCCCGTCGCAGCGTGGCGTCGATCGGGAAGCGCGCGAGCGCATCGGCCGCACCGACATGCTGACGCAAATGGCGTTCTGGGCGGGCGAGGTGAACACGTTCCCGAACGATATCGAGGCGCAGCGGCGCTTCGCGGAATCCCTCCGCAAGGGCGGACGCGCCGAGCGCGCGGCGCAAGTCGCCAGCGAAGCGCTGACGCGTTTCCCTGAAGATCAACAGCTGCTCTACACCTACGGCCTGTCGCAGATCGCCGCGCAGCAGCCACAAGAAGCGTTGCGGCCGCTCGCGCTTGTGGTGCAGGCCGACGCGCGGAACTGGCATGCCCGCTCCGCTCTGGGCGCAGCACTTGACCAGCTCGGCCGTTTCAACGATGCGCGCCGCGCCTATCAAGAGGCGTTGGCGATCCAACCCGACGAGCCGGGCGTGCTCACCAATCTCGGCGTCTCGCATTTGATGTCTGGCGAACCGGAAGAGGCCGAACCGATCTTGCGCCAAGCCGCCGCTTTGCCGAACGCGCCGCCGCAAGCGCGTCAGAACTTAGCCATCGCGCTGGCGCTGCAGGGCCGCTTCTCCGAAGCAGAGCAATTGCAGCGCGTCGACCTTCCGCCCGCGCAAGCGACGGCGAACGTCACCTACCTGCGGGGACTCTTGTCGGATCCGCGCCGCTGGGGCGATCTGAACGGGCGCTAATCGCGAGTACGTTTCCAACCGGAAAGAGAGCTTCCAGCGTGCGTTGGCGCGCTCGGCTTATTGCGACGCCAACGTCTCGCTGATCTGAATCATAGCCGGGCCGATGATGATGGCGAACAGCACCGGCAGGAAGAACAGGATCAGCGGCACGGTGAGCTTCGGCGGCAGCGAGGCAGCTTTCTTTTCCGCTTCCGACAAACGCAGGTCACGGTTTTCCTTGGCCATCACCCGCAGCGCGTTGCCGACGGGTGTGCCGTACTTCTCGGCTTGCGTCAGCGCCATGGCGACGGATTTGACGCCCTGGTGATTGGTTCGTCGCGCTAGGTTTTCATAAGCCTGGCGGCGTTCCGGCAGATATGACAGCTCGGCGGTCGTCAGCTGAAACTCTTCCGCCAATTCCACCGACGCGGTGGCGATCTCAGTGCCGACGCGCGACAGCGCCATTTCCACTGACATACCGGCCTCGACGCAGATCAGCATCATGTCGAGACTGTCGGGGAAGGCCGACATGATCTTGTCGCGGCGCTTTTGCGCGAGGTTGGTCAGGTAGATGTTGGGCGCGTAATAGCCGAATGCGATCGCGCCGACGACGGCGGCGAGTTTCATCTGGAATTGCATGTGCGCGCCAAGCACGAGCACATAGAAGAGGGCGGCGATGCCGAACCCGATCGGCAGCGCGGCGCGATAGAAATAGAACATCGTCTGCGCGGCGTGTCCACGCAGGCCCGCGCGAACCAGTTTTTCCGAAAGTGTTTCGTCGAGCAGCGCTTTTTGCAGGTTGAGCTTGTCGACCATGTTCTTGGCGAACTGGTTCGCGTCTTTGTGCTGCAAGCCGCCTTGGCCCTTGGCCATGTCGGCGCGGCTCTTCTTGCGCAATTCCTCGCGCCGTTTCGCCACTTCCTTCAGCCGCGCGCCGAGCTTGTTTTCGGCGAACATCGGCGAGGCGACGGTGAACACGGTGGCAAAACACGCGCCGGCGGCAAGCACCGCGGCGATGTTGGCGGGGTCGGTGACGGTTTTGATCCAGCTCATCGCCCGCGCCTCAGAACTTGAAGTTGACCATGTTGTGCATGATGAACACGCCGAGCGACATCATGATCGAGGCGCCGAGCAGGATCAGATTGCCCGTCGGGTGCGTGAACAGGATCATGATGTAGTCGGGGCGCGTCAGGTACACCATCAGCATCACGATGAACGGCAGCGAGCCGATGATCATCGCCGAAGCTTGCGCTTCCGACGTCAGCGCCTTCACCTTTTCCTTCATCAGCTTGCGCGAACGCAGCACGCTGGAAAGATTGCCAAGCGACTCCGACAGGTTGCCGCCCGTCTTCTGCTGAATCACCAGCACGATGTTGAAGAAGTTCACTTCCGACAGCGGCATGCGATCGTACATGCGCGACATCGCTTGATCGAGCGGCACGCCCATGGCGAGCCCGTCGACAAGCGTTTGGAACTCCGCGCGCAGCGGGTCGGGGCTCTCGGCGGCGATGATGCGCAAACATTGATTGAGCGGCAGGCCGCTCTTGACGCCGCGCACGATGATGTCGATCGCGTCGGCGAGTTGACCGGAGAATTTCTTCTGCCGGCCAGACACCTGCATGCCGAGAATCCAGCGCGGCAGGCCGAGGAAGCCGATCAAGAAGCCAGCACCGGCGCCGGGCAGGCCCTTTTGAATGATGAAGCCGATCAGCGCCAGCACAAGGCCGAGCCCCGCCGACATCATCCAGAACGTCGTCGGCGAAAGATTGAGGCCGGCTTGCTCGATTTGGCCTTTGATCGAAACGCGGCGCTTGCGCGCTTCCTTTTCCGACAGCGTCAGCGCCTTGAGCGCGTCTTGCGTGTTTTGTTTGCGTTTGACGGTCGCCGCATCGACGACCTGCTTGCGCCGATCCGTGGCCTTGCCGCCGCCGGCGATCGCCTTCACGCGCTTCTTCGACGCCGCAGTCGGCGCCGCGTCTTGATTGCCGGAGAAGGCGAGGCCGAGGCCGCCAATGGCGACGAAGGCCAGCACGCCTGCGATCAAGGTCGGATCCATCAGGCGCGCTCCGCTTCGTCCAGGGCCAGCGCCAATTCTTTCTCCAGGCCGAAATAACGCGCGCGCTCCCAGAAACGCGGACGCCCGACGCCGGTCGAGCGGTGACGCCCAGCGATGCGGCCGTTTTGGTCTTCGCCTTGGATGTCGAAGATCAACAAGTCTTGCGTCACGATCGTCTCGCCTTCGAGGCCGAGCACTTCGGTGATCTGGGTGATCCGGCGCGAGCCGTCGCGCAAACGCGCGGCCTGCACGACCACGTCCACCGAAGCGACGATGATTTCGCGGATGGTTTTCGCCGGCAGCGAAAAGCCGCCCATGGTGATCATGGATTCCAAGCGCGACAGCGCTTCACGCGGCGTGTTGGCGTGCAGGGTGCCCATCGAGCCGTCGTGGCCGGTGTTCATGGCCTGGAGCAAGTCGAAGCTTTCCGGTCCGCGGACTTCGCCGACGATGATGCGGTCAGGGCGCATACGCAGGCAGTTCTTGACCAGATCGCGCATCGTCACCGCGCCGGTGCCTTCAAGGTTCGGCGGCCGCGTTTCCAAGCGCACGGTATGAGGCTGCTGCAATTGCAATTCGGCGGCGTCTTCGCAGGTGACAATCCGTTCCGACGGATCGATAAACGCCGTCAGCGTGTTCAGAAGCGTCGTCTTGCCCGAGCCGGTGCCGCCGGAGATCAGCACGTTGCAACGGCACGCGCCGATGATCTGCAGAATTTTCGCGCCGGCAGGCGAGATCGAACCGAATTCAACCAGGTTCGAAAGCTTCAGCTTGTCTTTTTTGAACTTCCGGATCGTCAGCGTCGGCCCATCGATGGCGAGCGGAGGGACGATAACGTTAACGCGAGAGCCATCTGGCAAGCGCGCGTCGCAGATCGGAGAACTCTCGTCAACGCGCCGGCCGACTTGGCTGACGATGCGTTGGCAGATGTTCATCAGCTGGCCATTGTCGCGAAAGCGAATGCCCGTCTTCGACACCTTGCCGTTGACTTCGATGAACACGGCGTTGGCGCCGTTGACCATGATGTCGGCGATGTCGTCGCGCGCCAGCAGCGGCTCAAGCGGGCCGTAGCCCAGCACGTCGTTGCAGATGTCGTCGAGCAGGGCTTCCTGCTCAGCGATCGACATGACGACGTTCTTGATCGAGATGATCTCGGCGACGATGTCGCGGATTTCGTCGCGTGCGCTTTCAGCGTCGAGCTGCGCTAATTGCGTCAGATCGATGGTCTCGATCAGCGCGTTGAAGATCGTCGATTTGACGCGGTAGTACGCTTCCGAGCGATATTCCGGTTGATCCGCCGGCGTCTCGCTCGGCAGCATCCGTGAAGCAGGCGTCGGCGGCGGCGCAGCAGCGGGCGCTGCTGGGCGGGGCGCGACCGGCGCGGGTGCTGGTTTTTGCCCGACGGCGGCTTGCACGCGCGCGGCTGGCGGCGCGGCGACTGCGGGTGTTGGCCGCGGTGCGCCGGGCGCTTCGTTTAGGCCGCGCTTTCCGAACATTTCGACGCCTTATCGTTTCAGGAACGGGAACTTGCCCGCGAGAGACGATTTCTTCGGCTCAGGCGATTTACGGCCGGTGATGGAAGCGGCGAGCGCGTCGATCGCCAGGGCGCCTTTCGAAATCGGCGCGACTTCACCGATCATCTGGCCGTTGTTGGCGGCCATTCCGTACAGCGCGGGATCGAACGCAAACTGCGCCACCGGATCGGCGCCGAGCGCTTCGGCGAAATCCTTGAACGGAATTTCAGGCCGCTTCGGCACGCCCACCATCGACAGCACCACCGAAGGCGCTTGATCGTAGGGGCGGGTGGCTTTCAGCAGATCGAGAATGTTCTTGGTGTTGCGCAAGCTGGCGAGATCGGGGCCGGCGACGATCAACACGTCGTCCGACGTCAGCAGCGTTTGCTTAATCCACGAATTCCAAGCGTGCGGCAGGTCGAGCACCACAAACGGGCTGGTGCGGCGGACGCGGTCGATCACCAGCTCGTAAGCCGAGGGATCGAGCTCGAATTCGCGTTCCAACGTCGCCGGCGCGGTCAGCATCTGCAGGCGCTGGGTTTGCTTGGTGGTGACGCGCTCGAGGAACGTGTCATCGACGCGATCGGGCGAAAGCAGCGCGTCTGCGATCGATTGCGGCGGGTCCTGGTTGAAATCGAGCGCCGCGGTGCCGAAAGAGAGATCGAGATCGAGCAACGTCGCGCCGACATCGTGACGTTCGGCGATCGACCAGGCGAGATTGTGCGCCACCGTAGAGGAGCCCACGCCGCCGCGCGCGCCGATCACCGAGACGATGCGGCCGGCGAACGGCTTGTCTGGGTTGACGTAGAGCCCGCACACCGTGCGGATCAGATCGACAGCCTGCATCGGCGGCACGATGTATTCGCTGACGCCGCGCGCCATCAGCTCGCGGAACAGACGGATATCGTTCACCGCGCCAATGATGACGACCTTGGTGCCTTCCTCCATCACTTCGGCCAAGCGGTCGAGGTGATGCAGCATCTGCTGGCCCTGCATCAACGTATCGATGATGAGCAGGTTGGGGCTGGCTTGCGACGCGAAGCGTTGGATGGCCGCTTCGATGCCGCCGCTATCGACGCTGATCTCGGCGCGGGCCATGCGCCGGTCGGCGATGATGCCGGAGACGATGTCGGCGATGTCGGGGCGATCGCAGCTGGCGTGAATGGTGATGCGCGGCACCGGCTGTTCGGTGGTGCGCGACAATTCACCTGGAAGCGGCGGCGCGACGATCGGCGCGGCCGCGCTCAAGCTGAACGGATCTTCGCCGTCGAGCGGCGAGAGATCGATATTGGCCGGGGCCTCATCGAACGGTGGCAACTCGTGTTCGACCAGATCGCCAGCGGCGAACGTATCATCCTCTTCGAGAATGAAATCGTCCTCTTCGGCGAGGCTCCAACCCGGTTCGGCGCTTGCGTTTGTCATAAGTGCTAAACCTCAGTTCGCCACGTTGCTGACGGTCGCGCGTTCGTCGGGGCTGCGCTCGGCGTGTGTCGGGTCGCCACGGCGATAACGATCCATGACGGTGGCGCGGCGGTTTGAATCGCGCGGCGTTTCACCGCGCGGACGCAAGAGATCGTGCGGATCTTCGAGCATCGCCGCGAGATTGGCTTGCGTGGAGCAGCCGAAGCTGGCCCACGGCTGGTTGTTGCTTTGGTGGGCGAGATCTTGCTCCCAAAGCGGCGCGCACTCCGGCGCCTGCGCTTCGTAGCGCGCGAAGGTCAGCAGGATCGGCGCACCATCGACGCCGCTCGCATCGTAAGTGGAGCCAGCAACCGCCGCGTAGGGCACGCCCGCGTCCGAAAGCGCCAAGCGCGTTTCGTGCGCGACCAGTGCGGCCGCATCGGCATTGTTGGCGCCGCTCGGCGTCGACAGCACCATCGCGCCGTGACCATAGCGGAGATAGCCGCCGACAAACATCTGGATTTCGGCGCGCGAGCCTTGCGAGAGCGACACATCGCCGGGCGTCACGCCGATGGCGAGACGTTCGCTCACTTGCTCGACCGTGATCTCATGGCGATCGGCTGAGGTGGCGACGGGCGGGCCGACAGGGTCGGGCACGCTTGCGCACGCGCTCAACGCGGTGAATCCGAGCAGCATCACAGAGAAGCGGGGCGTCATGGACTTCCTCATTCGATCACGTGGCCGTGCGGCCCCTGCAGAGTGCGGCGCTCGCCGTTTTCACCGGAGGGCGCGCGGTACAAGGAATTCAGTCTGCCCGAGAGCAGGCTCTCACCCTCGCTGGGGTTCATGAAGCCATCGGCGGGCGTGCGCAGCTGATCGGGCGCGGTCGGGCGCACCAGATACGGCGTCACGATGATGACCAGTTCAGTTTCGTTGTTGATGAAATCGCGCGAGCGGAACAGCGAACCAAGCACCGGGGTGTTCATCACGCCCGGCACGCCTTCAAGCGCGTGACGTGTGCGTTCCTGAATAAGGCCGGCAAGCACGATCGAGCCGCCCGACGGCATTTCAAGCGTTGTTTCCGCGCGCCGCACTTGCAGCGCCGGAATGGTGATGCCGCGAATGACAGTGGTGGTGCCGTCGGCGTTGCGGATCGGCACGTCGCCAGTGTTGATGGCGCCGTCGGAGGTGAGCTCCGAGACTTCTGTCGACACTTTGAGCGAGATGCGTCCGCCCGAAAGCACGATCGGCGTGAAGGCGAGGCCGACACCGAACGGTTTGAACTCAACGCTGATCTCACCGTCATCGGCCGAGACCGGAACCGGGAATTCGCCGCCGGCCAGGAAGCGCGCGTTCTCGCCGGAGATCGCCGTGAGGTTCGGCTCGGCCAGAACACGCAGCAAGCCAGCGCGTTCGAATGCCTCGATCGATGCATCGGTGCGTTGGTCGGTGCGCGTTTGCGCTGGGCCATAAGTGGTGGTGTCGTCGATCGTGGCGGCCGTGCCAGCGTTGTCGAACTCGAAGCCGCCGACACCAGCTTGGCCAGGACCAATGCTGGGATCAACCGTGCCGTTCGGATAGGCGAGCGTGCTCGGCTGGAGGATTGTTTGCGCCACGCCGCCGCTGGCGGTCACGCCGCCAAGCAAGCTGCCGGCAACCGAATAGCCGGTGCGCGACGCGATATCGAAGAAATCGTCCTCGCCGACGAGGTTGTTGATCATGTCCTCGTAATTGAGGTTCACGCCGAGCTGGCGCACGAGCGTGCGGCTCATCTCAACCACGCGCACGCGCACCAGAACCTGCTCGCTGCCTTCAACCTGGATCATATTGATGACGCGCGGGGTGTTGCCGCCTGGGTTGGTGGTGCCTGGCGTGTGCGCGCCGCCTGCGGCGCTGCCATCGCCCGCGCCAGTTCCGCCGGCGATGCCGAGGAAGGTTTGCGCGAGCTGGTAGGCGCGGTCGGCTTCGGAAGCGCTGCGCGCCGTGCCCGAAAGCACGACCGATGCGTTCACGGCCTCAGCCGTGATGCGCGCATCCGGCGAATGGCGGCGCAGCAATTCGTTGAGCGGCGCGACGTCGGGCTCGACGCGAATTTCGACGTTGGCGATCTGGCGGCCGTTGGCGTCGAAGAAGAACACGTTGGTCTGCCCGAGCGCGCGCCCAATCACATAGGCGCGCCGCGCCGTGCGCACGGTGGCGTCGGCGATCTGCGGGTTGGAGACGAGGATGTCGCGCGCGTCGGCCGGCAGATCGATGATCGCCGATTTGCCGAACGGCAGCACGATCGACGCCGATTGCGAACCGCCGCCGCCATTGGTGATACGCACCACGTTGCTGGCGCTTGCGGGTTCGACCTGCGCCCATGCTTGCGTTGGCGCAACAGCCATGACCGCCGACAGAGCGGCGGCCAGCGACCCGTTCAGGATCTTATCTCGGCTCATTGGCCGCCTCCGTTGGTCAATGTGCCGAAGGAGTGCACGCGCACCTCCGAGGGACTGCCGCCGCCAATCGCGCCGCTGCCGCGGCGGCTTGGATCGCGCATACCGACTGTTTCAACCTCAACGCCGCGCAGCGCCAGGCTGAGATTGCCGCGCGCCTCGGCGAGCGCGATCAGCCGCGCTTCTTCGGCGCTCAACTCAAGCACGGCGACGCTCGCTTGCACGCGCTCGGGCGCCGACCCGGTGGTTTGAGTTTGCACCGCGTCGTCGAGCGCCAGAACGCGCACGTCTTGGATGATCACTTCGCTCGATGTGGAGGCGGGCGCATTGCCGCGCGCTTCGGTGGTGAATGTGAGGATTACATCGACATGATCGTTGGGTTGGATGTAGCCGCCGGCCGCCGTATCGGCGTCGATCGGCATCGCCACCGCGCGGAAACCAGGCTCAAGCACCGCGGCCAGGAAGCCGCGCCCATCGGGCTGCAGCACTGACCCTTGGGTGAGGGGTTCGCCTTGCGCGAACGCGCGACGCGTTACAGCGCCCGACAATTCCGTTTGCGCGCTCGAGCGCATCATCGACGAACTGACCGCGTCGGTCGGGAAAAGCACGACTTTGAAATCGCTTGGCGCAAGCGCCGCGCCTTGCGGCAAATCACGTGCTGCGACGAGAATTTCTTCGCCTGCGATGGGCGCCGCGGCCACTGTTGGCTCAGCGCTGTTTTGGCCCATGCCGCGGATCAACAGCAGCGCGCCAATCGCCGCGATGGCGGCGACGACCAAGACAATTATCTGACGCGCCGACATGATCTACAGACTCCGCGTAAAAACGCCCACCAACCCATCGCGACCCAAACACGCGTCGCCTAAGGCATGGTTAATGATGTGGAAGCGATAGGAAGCGCGCGAAGCGCCATCAGACCGCCGGTCATGATCGCGATCCCGTAGGGGACGCCGCCTTTGTCCGTTAACAAGCGGTTGACGAAAGCGGGGCGCGCATCAGCGGGTTTCAATTGACGGCGCGCGAGCAAGATCGTCAGCGCAAGCACGCCGCCGGCCACGGCCGTCCAGAGTATAAAGGTGGAGAAGGCCGCGAGCCCGGTCCACACGCCGACGCCGGCGATGAGTTTCGCGTCGCCGCCGCCAAGAATGTTGAGCTGGAACAGAAGAAAGCCGAGCAGCAAAGCTGCGAAGCCTACCAACAGATGCAAGCCGATCGCTTGCCAGTGCCAACCAGCGATCAGCGCGAACAGCGGAAACAATCCGGCGAGCGCGATCGACACCCAATTTGGGATCGTCATGGTGGCGACGTCTGAACACGCCGCGAAGATCAGGAGGCCTGCAAAGACCAAGAGCGGCAAGAGTTCGAGCATCACGTTCACACTGCCTTAGCGCCCGATAACAAAGGCTTAAAAACAAAAACGCCGCCCCGAAGGGCGGCGCTTGAAGGCGAGGGGAACACAAGAAAAAGTGCGTAGCCCGTCCGCCCGAAGGCGGACGGGAACGCGCGCAGGCCTTAGAGGGCGGCCGAAACGCTGTTGAAGGTGTTCGTCAGTTCACCACCAAGCGTGGTGACCGCGCCGATGATGGCGACGCCGATGAGAGCGGCGATCAGGCCGTACTCAATCGCGGTGGCGCCGTCTTCGTTCTTCAGGAAACGCGAGAAAATCTTGGTCATTTTAAATGCTCCGTTGTCGAGTGCTTTTCACCAGCCCAGATGAGGCGCCGCACCCGACGTCCCGAACCAGACACGAGGGAAATTAGCTCAACGCGCTTAAGGAGTTGGTCTACGCGTACGGTAAAATTCGCGTTGACTGTAATCGCTTGTTCATCGCTGCTGCGGGCCGCTTGGGCGTTCTCCGCGTTAGCGATGCTGCAACCATTTCGCGCGTAGCTCTTAATGTGTGGGGCGACGTCTGCGGAGTGATTGATGCTAGCGCGCATAATGAAACGGAATGTGGCCGGAATTGCGGCCGCGTTCGCGATCGCTCTCTCTTCCGCGACGCCCGCGCACGCGCGCGATATTGTTGTGGCGCTCGATCAAGCCTTTCCGATCCGGCTCGCAGCACCTGCTGAAGGCGTTGCCATTGGCAATCCGTCGATCGCCGGTGTGTCCGTGCAGAACGATCAGTTCCTGTTCGTCACCGGTCGTTCTTATGGAACAACCAATCTCGTCGTCGTCGGCGATGGCGGGCGTCTTCTTTATTCCGGCCGCGTAACGGTGACGCCGGACGAGACCAATGTCGTGATGGTCACGCGTGGCGTTTCCACCGCGCGCATGGAATGCACGCCGCTCTGCCGCCCGCGCCCAGATATCGGCGACGGCGAAACGTTTGAGCAGGTGAACGAGCAGATTTCCGGGCGCGCTTCCGCCGCCGGCGGCAATTAACAGCGCATTTACCGCGTCATTTGACGGCTTTCTAAGCATTCCGCGCTCTAATCGGGCGCGGAGCGTCCCATGTTTTTCAACGCCAAGAGCAAACGTGCGCGCAAGATCGGCGCACTCGGTCGTTTCGCCGCCGCGCGAAAGGGCACTGCGGCGGTTGAGTTCGCGCTGCTGGCCATTCCGTTCTTTCTGCTGACAGCTGGCGTCGCCGAAGTGGCGATGATTGGCCTGGCGCAGACCAGTCTCGACCAAGCCGTTTCCCGCACCGCCCGCGCGATCCGCACCGGCGATGTGCAGGCGCAAGGGCAGACCTATCAGCAAGTGCAAGAATCCCTCTGCGACGAGATCAATTCGTTGCTGACGGTGGATTGCCAACAGAACCTGTTTCTGGACGTCGACACGTTCAATTCGTTCGTGACCGTGAACAATCAGAGCCCGATCGTGAATGGCGTGCTGCAGCAAGGGCAGTTCGGCTTCAATCCCGGGACGTCGTCCAGCATCGTCGTCGTGCGCGCTTACTACCGTTGGAAAATTCTGACGCCGATGTTCGAGCGCATCTTTCAAAACGTGTCCGGCGGCGAGCGCGTTTTGGTGTCCAATCTTATGTTCCGCAACGAGCCGTTCTGATGCTGATGCGTCTGCAAGCCATCCGTCGCTTCGGCAAGGCCAACAAAGGCCTGGCCGCGGTCGAGTTCGCGCTGTTGGCGCCGATGATGATCTTTCTTCTGTTCGGATCCGTGGATTTGATCGACGCGCTGGCCAGCGCCAAGCGGGTAGAGCTCGCGTCGGTTTCGCTGGCCGACGTTGTGTCGCGCGATACCGAAGTCAGCGACGATGAGATCGATGGCCTGTGGGCCGCGCTTGACCTTTTGATGTTTCCCGATCCGTCGCTGACAATGGATGTGCGCGTGACGAGCGTGCGGATTGTCACCGCGACGCGGGCCGAAGTGGTGTGGAGTGAAGGGCGAAACGCGTACGGGCCATTGAGCACGGGCGCGGTGATCACGCTGCCGGCCGGGATGATGCGGGCGGGCACCAGTCTCATCATGACCGAGGCGCGCTACGAATTCGAGCCGCCGGTTGGCTTCCTGTTCATCGGCGGCACCCATTTCGAGCACACAGCTTATCGCCGCTCGCGCCTGGTCGATCCGATCCCGCGCGTCTAACGGGGCTCTTGACGAGAGGGCGCTTGCGCGAAAGACTCGCGCATGAAGACCATAAAAACACCGGCTCAAGCCGTCGACGCCCTCGAACAATTGCACGCCAGCGCCGTCAGCGCGCTCAAAGCCGCGGTGGCGCGGTTCGCCGAGACCGGCGTTCCCCCCACGCCTGAGGAGCGGGCGCAGTTCCGCTATCCCGAGCTTCGCGTCACCTACGAACCCAACGGGCCGATCCCGAAAGTCTCGCGCGCTTACGGCCAATTGAGTTGGCCGGGCGAATATGCGGTGACGATCACGCAGCCGGCGTATTTCCGGTCCTATTTGATCGAGCAGCTCACCGACCTTGTGAACGATTACAAGGTCGAGCTCAGCGTGCGCGTGAGCGAGACAGAACTGCCGTATCCGTTCGTGCTCGAGGCGTCGGAAGCGACGGCGTTTCAGGGCGTGCCGGCGGAAGTTCTCGCGCGGCATTTTCCAACGCCGCGTTTGGCGCAAGTCGGTGATGCGGTCGTTGATGGCATCAAGATCGATCGGCTCGATCGGTCGCGTCCGCTTGGTTTGTTCGACGGCCCGCGCATCGATTATTCGCTGAAGCGCTTGCAGCATTATACCGGCGCGCCGTGGCAGGACACGCAGCCTTGGATATTGTTCACGAACTACCAGCGTTACGTCGAGGAATTCGTGCGCTGGGCGGCGGAGGGCGTGAAGAACGGACCTAAAGGGTGGGCGCTTTCGTGTCCGGGCGGCGTGCGCATCGAGAGCGGCGATCCGGACGGCGCGCAGAAGGCGCTCGATGCGCCGTGGCGCAAATACCAAATGCCGGCTTACCATTTGACGACGCCTGACGGCGACGGCGTCACGCTCGTGAATATTGGCGTGGGGCCATCGAACGCCAAGAACATCACCGATCACTTGGCTGTGTTGCGTCCCCATTGCTGGCTGATGGTGGGCCATTGCGGCGGCTTGCGGCATACGCAACGCATCGGCGATTACGTGTTGGCGCACGCTTATTTGCGCCGCGACAAGATTCTCGATGACATCGTGCCGCTGGAAATTCCGATCCCAGCCATCGCGGAAGTGCAAGTCGCTTTGCAAGAAGCGGCGGCGAAGCTCTCCGGCGACAAAGACGATCTACGCCGGCGCCTGCGCACCGGCACTGTTGTGAGCTACGCCGATCGCAACTGGGAGCTCAATTACAACGCCGAGCGGCAAGTGCTGAACCAGTCGCGCGCCATTGCGGTGGACATGGAAAGCGCGTGCATCGCGACGCAAGGCTTCCGTTTGCGTGTGCCGTACGGCGTGCTGCTGTGCGTCTCCGACAAACCGATCCATGGCGAGATCAAATTGCCCGGTGTGGCTGATCGCTTCTACGAGAGCGCCATCGGCGCGCATTTGCGCATCGGCTTGGAGACGATCACTCTGCTCAAACAAAATCGCGACACGTTGCACTCACGCAAGTTGCGCGCGTTCGACGAGCCGCCGTTCCGCTGATGATGCGTGGGCCGACGCCAGAGGCGCCGACCCGTTCGCTCAGCTGCGGGGCCGCGCTTGCGAGATCGCCAGCAGCACGCCGGTGACGTCCTCCAGATCCGGTTGCAAGCCAGTGCGGCGCTTAATCCAGTTCGACACGACGCCTTGCTCCATGTCGGTTGTGAGCACCAACACGATATCCCACTCCGGGATCAGCATGATGTATTGCATCGCATTGCCGCGCGCGAAGTAATAGCGCTCGGTCATGCCGACAGCGGTGACGCCTTCCGACGAACGCCACGTATAACCGAAATCGTCGGCGCGATCGCGATTGGTGGACGGCGCGAGGCTCTCGGCCACCCAATTCGCAGGAACAATCTGCTGGCCCGCCCAACATCCGTTGCGCAAATACATGTAGCCGAAGCGGGCGCGATCGCGTGTCGACATTTGCGTCAGATAGGCGCCATGGCGAGATTCTTCGACGCGATAGTCGCGCACATTCGCCGGTGAGAAATCTTGCATGCCGAGCGGCGTTGCGATCCGCTCTTGGATCAATGCGCCGATGGTTTGGCCGGTGGCGTTGCGAACGATCGTGCCAAGCGCGTTGAAGCCCCAATTGTTGTACCAATAGGAAGCGCCCGGCTGATGGCTTCCAGGGGCGGGCATGGTGGCTTGCTCAGAGGGCGTGGCGAAGGCGGCCGGGCGATAAACGCCCGAGCGCGATTGCAGAAGATGCCGCAACGTGGCTGTGCGTTCGACGGGAGAAAGCGGGACATCTTCGTCGATGCCGAGATCGGCGAGGGTGGCGTCAAGCGAGAGCCGACCTTCGCCGATAAGCTGGCCGATCACCGCCCCGACCATGGCTTTGCGGATCGAGCGCGTATCGTAGGCGCGGTCGATGTCGCCGAAACGGCCGACCAAGCGTCCGCCTTGGATCAACATGCCAGCCGCCCAATGGCCGTGCTCGGCCGCGTCGAGTACCGAGCGAACGCCCTCCGGCGTCCAGCCAGTTTCGTCGACCGGCCCCCAAGTCGCGCCAGGATAGTGGGCGGCGGCGTCCTCTGCGGAACATGCGCCGGGCGTCGGAGCTGGGCGAATTGCAGCGACGTTCGCGCCGGTGGGAATTTGCTCAGGCCCGACTGCACCTGAGGCGCCGCAGGCGCTGGCCGCTAAGACCGTGAAGGCGAAGGCGGCGATGATCGATGTCGATTTCAAGCTGATGTCTCCCTGTTGAGGGAGCTTTCAATAGGGACCAATTACCGCTTTGAGCGCGCGTCTTGGTCCAAGCCGGGTGTCCTGGACACGATTTGACCGCCCTGGCGGCGAAATTCGGCGGGGGTCACGCCGGTTGCGGCTTTGAAGGCTGCGTAAAACGCCGAGCGCGAGCGGAAGCCGGATTCCATGCCGAGCGCTTCGACCGCGACATTGGCGTTGCCGGCATCGACCAAACGGCGTTGCGCCTCGGCCACCCGTCGCGCTGTGAGTAATTCGTAGAACGAACCGCCGCCGATTTCCGAGATGGCTTGCGAGGCGTGGTGGGCGGGCACATTGGCGGCCGCGCTCAGCTCGCCGAGGCTGAGGTCAAGGCGCAGATAAAGTGGCGGTGGTCCGTCGAGCGTGCGGACCAGCGCGTCATAGGCGCTTTGAAGTTCGTCTCGGCCGAGCGCCGAACGGGCGTAGCGAGGACCGCCGCCGCCGCGGCTGGCGAGCGTCAGCAGCAAAATCAGCAAGGCCAAAGACGCTGCCAGCGCGCCGATCATCGGCACGGCGTCGCGTCCGGCTTCGGGGGCGGCGAGCCGCAGGGCTTGGCCGGCGTGGATGGCGAACATCGTCGAGAGCGTGCCGATCGGCCACCAGAAGCCGCGCGCGCTTCGATCGTTGCTGCGGCGGCCGCGCGCGAACGCGATGGCGCTGGCGAGTGAGTATCCGCTCAGATAGAGCACGACCGCCCAGGGCAAGGGCCACCAGAGCGTCAGCAACATTGTCACGGTTTGAATCAGCGTGACGAGAGCTGGGACGGTGAGATGGAGGGCAAGCTGACGCGGCGCTAGGGGGCGATCTATGGCGTCGTGGACATAGGCAAACAGGATTGGCCCGACGAACCAGGCGGCGGCTTCTTCCACCATGACGGCGATGCGTTCGACTGCGCCTTCGGTGCGATGAGTGATCAGGATGGCGGTGACGGCTACCGCGAGCAGGGCGAACAACGTCGCCAACCAGGTATGAGACGCTTTGCGGCGCGCTGCGGCGCCCGCGTAGAGCGCCAGCAGTACCGAATGCACGGCGCCCACGGCGATGAACACGGAGACCCAATCCATCCGCGCGCTTTAGCGCTGCCGCCGCCGCGCGTCGAGGCTTTGACGCTGAGAGCAGGGAATGACATCAAGCGCCGATGCATGATCGGTTGATCCCGTTTGAGCGGGTTTTGAACTTTCGCGATTTTGGCGGCTACGACACGCCGTCCGGGCGTGTTGTGCGCGGCAAGCTTTATCGCTCGGCATCGTTTCACGATGCGAGCGAAGCCGATATCGACCGGCTCGACGCTATGAACGTGGCGGTGATGGTGGATTTGCGCCGACCCGAGGAGCGGGCGCATGAGCCGAACAAATGGCCAAGCGATCCCGCCCGTGTGGTGTTCAATGATGAAGGCGCGGCGATTGGATTGCCGCCGCATTTGCAGGCGCTTTTGCAATCGGATCTGAGTGCAGGTTCGGTGGCTGAATATATGCGCACGCTCTATCGCGAGTTTCCGTTCGATCCGCGCTTGGTGCAGCTTTACAGCGTTTGGTTTCGCAGGCTGACAAGCAATGAGGGCGCGGCTCTGATCCATTGCGCCGCCGGCAAGGATCGCACTGGATTGATTTGCGCACTGACTTTGTTGGCGCTCGACGTCGACGAAGAAGTGGTGTTTGCCGATTACGAGTTCACCAATCAGGCCGTCAATATCGAAGCGCGTTTGCCGCGCATCAAACGTCGCATGGAAGAACGGCTTGGGCGGACGCTTGATCCAGATGCGCTGCGGCCGATGTTGGGCGTTGACGTCAATTATCTGCGCGCGTCGTTCGAGGCGATCGAAGCGAAGCACACGGATGTGCGCGCGTATTTGCGCGATGTGCTGGGCGTTGGTGAAGTCGAGCGCGAAGCTTTGCGGGCTAAGCTCGTTGAGTAGTGAACGGCGACGGCCAAACTCGGCAAGCCAGACACGTTATCATTCGTCGTTCCAAGACGGGTGCCCCCTCAGCGGAAAGGCGCGTTTGAGGTAGTCCCTGACGTGCTGCAAATTGACCCAGACATAGTCGAAGGCAAAGGATGTCGGCATTGGGCTGTCATCGGCAATGCGGGCGAAGGCGTGTTGAGCGCGCCATTTCACGAATGCGAGCAGGTACTGTTGGTCTGCGTCGCCCGCGTCACGGTTGAACTCCGCGAGAATGTAGGCGTTCGCTCGCTCTATCGTCTCGTTGTGCCACCCAAGCAGGGACAATAGTTGAATCTCAAAAACTCGCCAAACGCGCCTGGTCTTCATGCTCTCGGGCATTGAGCGCATGATGCGCAGCGCTTCTTCGTCGCGGCCGTCGCGGGACAGTGACCGCGCGCGCACGTATTTTGTCGCGCCGATCAATCGTTGCACGAACACCCACGGCAGCAGCAGGGTCCACGGGTTGAACTTTGCAGGGCGCGCGGCGGAACCGTCCATGCGTTCAATATAGGGTCCGCTACGGCGTTAGCTCGCGGCTTTGCGCTTTTCCATGAGCGTGTCGAAGTTCGACCAGACGCCTTCGCCGCCGTGCCAATCGCCTTTGGTGGCGGCTTTGGAATATTCGGTGGCGCGGGCTTCGAAGAAATTGGCGTGTTCGACGCCGTTCAAAATCGCGCTGAGCCACGGGATCGGGTGCTCGGTGACGCCGTAGATTTTCGGCAGTCCGAGTTGGCCCAAACGCCAATCGGCGATGTAGCGAATGTATTGCTTGATATCGTCCGGCGTCATGCCCTGCACCGGGCCCATCTCGAACGCCAGATCGATGAACTTGTCTTCCATGCCGACGACGGTGCGGCAACATTCGACGATGTCGTCCTTTACCTCTTGCGTCAGCGCGTTGGTTTCCTTCGCATAGGCGTGGAAGAGCTTGATCATGCCTTCGCAGTGCAGGCTTTCGTCACGCACTGACCACGTCACGATCTGGCCCATGCCCTTCATCTTGTTGAAGCGCGGGAAATTCATCAGCATCGCAAACGACGCGAACAATTGTAGGCCTTCGGTGAAGGCGCCGAACATGGCGACGGTGCGCAAGATGTCGGCGTCGGTCTCAACGCCGAACTTGCCCATGTAATCGTGTTTGTCGCGCATCGCCTGGTAATCGTAGAAGGCGGCGAATTCGCTTTCCGGCATGCCGATGGTTTCGAGCAGCAGGGCGTAGGCGGCGACGTGGATGGTTTCGATGTTGGAGAACGACGCGAGCATCATCTTGATCTCGGTCGGTTTGAAGACGCGCGAATAGCGCTCCATGTAATTGTCGTTCACCTCGATGTCGGACTGGGTGAAGAAGCGGAAGATCTGCGTCAGCAGATTGCGTTCCTGGTCGTTGAGCTTGGAGGCCCAATCCTTCACGTCCTCGCCGAGAGGGACTTCCTCCGGCATCCAATGGACTTGCTGCTGGCGGCGCCAGAATTCGTAGGCCCAGGGGTAGCGGAACGGCTTGTAGCCGAGGGAGGGGGTGCGCAGGCCGGTCAACTTGGCCGCCGCGCCGTTGGTCTCACCCGCACCCTTAGTCATGGCTCGTCCTTCCAGTCCTGCAATAATCCCTAGATTTAGGGAGTCCGGGGCCGGAGGGCCACCATATATAGCCAATTACCCACCGAGTCTCGTTTAAGAATGGTTACCGGCCGGGCCGCTCAGACCATGGAGTGATTCATCGGCGGGGGAAGCAAGGGCGGTCGGCTGGGGTGTGGAGAAGTGGGCGCGCGGGGGCGGCTCCGGGCGCGGGGTGCGGCGGAGTGCGTGGATAGCGGCGCAATATGGACCGCCGGCGTCCTCGCCGGCATGCGCCGGAGCCGGCCGGCGAGGACGCCGGCGGTCCAT